>JAEEGF010725139.1_pt1 | contig 20302 bp, 22 predicted proteins | sample 9134171 | NCBI WGS metagenome assembly JAEEGF01 (sample SAMN16246542, study PRJNA631951) | gut metagenome | biome: gut microbiome; feature: rumen; material: AP-attached | host: Bos | place: Iran: Karaj | collected 2018-10
AGCCCGAGAACGAGGTGGCAAGAAAGTTGTACGCCTCATTCGGTTTTGAAGAGACGGGTGAAATGTGCGATGACGAGATCGTCGCCGTATTGAAGCTCTGAATCGTCCGGGCAAATCTGGATCTGACGAGGTGAGGTAAATGGACAAAACAGAAGAAAAAGCGATATTCGACAGGGCAACGGAAAAGCTCGATCTATACGTTCCGTTCTGTCTTGAGGACGGCTACGTTGACGATGCAAGAGAGTTCCTTAAGCCTGGCGGTCAATACGTCAGATTTGCCGTGAAGGAGTTTATGAAAGAATTGCTCTTCGAACTGATCAGGCCCGTAGGAGAATGGACGAAGGATCCATACTATATCGATTTGGCCCCGGTCTACGAAACGGTAAAGAAGGAACTCGCAGATCATTTTGAGGTCAGGCACGGGCTCGAAGAATATATTTTCTCCGAATTCGTCTCCGTAAAGATAAACGATATCCTTTCTTTCGATCTTCTGAGGGGACACCACGCGTTCTCTATCGTCGGGATAAGAGTCAATGGACTCTGGGACGATGACGATAGCGACTGGATGGGGTACGTTGCCGAGAAAACAGACGATGAGCTGCTTGAGTGTCAGGCGAACGGAGACTGCGAAAGATGTTCCGCGTACTTCTTCCCGGATCAGACGACCGAGTTCTGCCGCGTGGCTGAGTACGTCTATGACAATATCGGCCGCTTCACTGAGATCGCGGAAGAAAAGGCTCTCGAGGAGAGAAAAAAGTATAACCTTTGAATCCCGGGGCAACGGGTGTATTTATGGAAAAGATAGAAAAGTATATAAACTGCAAAAAAGAGGACGTGCAGGAGGATCTCAACGACAGAGTCAGCCGGCTCGCCGTCGAGCTGAACAACGCCTACTATAAAGATGGCAATTATCCATTTGAAGACGTTCACGACGGATTCATACGCAGAATGGAAGCGCTGTACGAGGAGTATGATATCCCGGTAAGCCCTGTCCTGGAAGAAGCGATCGATGCGCTTCAAAAAGAAAGCGAAAAGAAGAAAGACGATAAATACAAGGATCTCGATCCTGAAGAGAGAATGTTTTACGAAAATCTCGATCAGTATGAAAAGATCGTCGGCAGCTCGGCTGTGAAATACGGAGCGGAAGAGGAAAGGGAGTATCTGAGCCCGGACGGAGGCTTCGTGAAAAACTGCATGACGTCGTTTGTAAAAGATTTAGTATATTCGCAAAGCGGACTGTATCACGACAGCGAGCTTTGGGAGGACGACGGTTACGAGGTCGATCTGGATAAAGCTTACGAAGAGATCAGTTCGCGTCTTTCTCCTCGAATCAGGGTCACGAGAAATGCGTATGAATCCTGCTATTCGGAAAGCATCACCGTCGACGTGGCAGGCGACATCCGCCTGATTCTTGTCAGAGAGGTACCGCTTAAGATCATGGAGATCTGGGTAAATAAGGTCGATTCCGGGCGCGAACACGGCAAGTGGCTCGCCCCGGACCGGCTCAGCGAGTTTTGCGATATGGTCGGGCATATTTGTGCCATTTACGGCGAATACCGTGAAATAACCGAGCGGCGCTCCGCGGAGCTGAGAGAAAAGCTCGGCCTGTGAGACCGAAGCAACTAATGAAGTATACGAAGGCCGTGGAGGCTGACAAATCGGTATTCTGGAGGAATGTTATTATGGAAAAGTTCGAATACAAAGTGGTCACTTATGATCCCAATGGCTTCTTTGGCGGCAATGTTCAGGTCAATAAGATCGAAAAACAGCTTAACCAGCTTGGCGATGATGGATGGGAAATGATCAGCTGTACATCCTCTAACCAAAGCTATGGATCGACCAAAAGTCTGGTGTGTATTTTTAAAAGAAGGAAGGATCAGTAAATTTCCGGTTTAGACAGATTAAAATGTTTAATGTAAAAGAATTTGAAAAAGATGATATCGACAGGGTCATCGCTTTTGAATGTGAGCTGAGAGAGCAGGAGCCTGATACCTATTACTGGGAGCCGGATGAAACATACAGAAAGCAGCTGGAGCAGAGTTTTGAGGACGAGCGATTCAATACGGCATTGTCATTTATCGCTGTGGAAGAAGATAAAGTGATCGGCAGGATCGATGCCTCTCTCATCAGCAGCAGAAGCGACGCATCCTGCTTTAGCGCTTACTTGGACTGGATCTGTGTACTGAAAAGCGAACGTCACCGTAAAGTGGCACAGGCACTGCTGAATGCGTTAAGGGAAAAGTGCAGGGATCGAGGCGTGGGAGTTCTCATTGCGTTGATGGCGAATAACGATGAGGCGCAAAGCTTTTACAAAAGCGTGGAAAATGCATCAATGCATGATACAGGTATTTGGATCGATATTCAATAAGTGATTCCGGCATATTACCTGTACCGTCTGTATTTTGTCTTTTGAAGAAGGATATCCCGCCATTAATGGAGCCTAAAGCGGGATCTTAAGAAAGCGGCGGAAGCCTTCCTTAACGGCTGGGATGTCATAGTTGATGATATTGTCAAAATCGTCCGCTTTAAGGAGAAAGCGAACGAAGCGGGCACCAAGATAGTAGCCGGTATCGCCGCGGCCTTCGAAGCTTACCCAATCGCCGAAATAGCGCTGGTTATCTGGAGTCATGGTTTTCAGGTCATCTGAGAAGGCCTGTCTTATCCTTTCAGCATTGCGGTCGCACCAGCTTTTCCATTCGGACGTGTCCTGGTGGAAGTATTCAGGATCTCCGGTCACCTCCTGCTCAAACACCATGGCTATTCCTTCAGTGAACAGCTGCCAGATGAACTGGTCAGGCGTGGTCTCCGGTTTGCGGTCCAGCACGCCATACTGAGCCTGATAAACATGCCCCATCTCGTGAACGATGAGCCCTGTCATGGCATTGACATCGCACCAGTTAAGCTCCATTATCTTTTCGATCCCAAGCAGTATTGTAGTCCTGCCGTTTACCGGGGTGACCCAGCCTGCGCCGCTGCAAAGTCCAAGGTAAAGGATGATATCAGCCTCCGGGACCCTTCCGAAGCGGCTGCGGATCTTTTCCTCCAGCTGTTCAGTAATAGTTTTAAAGGACTGTATCGCTTCAGCTCGCTTTCCCGTATCCTGAATGACAGCATTCAGTACCGGCAGGAAGTCATTTTCCCAAGAATAGCCCGCCTTGATGACAGAATCCATATCCTCCAGGCAGAGTTCCTTCGCACCTGGCACGTATTTATCCATGTATGCTTCCCAAAGGGGAAGGCTGAAGCCTCCATTGTGGTAGGCGGATAGCAATTCTGCAGAGGTGTTTATTATTTTCATGAGATTTCCTTTCGGGTGCGGGAGAGCTGATCTGCAGGACTGCAGTTATGCCTCAAGTCTATGTGGAAAGAGACTGTTTGTCAATGCTGGCGTCGCTATCGGTGAAAGCGCAAGTCGTTTTTGCTGTGAATACGGGTTTAAAATGATATAATGATACGACTCCAATAAGAAGGGACAGAAAATACAGGAGGATCGACCAATGAAAACACTTGAATACGATGTGGTGGTAGCCGGTGGCGGCAGCGCAGGCGTGGCGGCGGCTCTTGCGGCGAGCAGGGCAGGCGCGTCCACTCTGCTTGTGGAGCGCAGCGGCTGCTTCGGCGGGGAGGCAACGAACTCCTGGATCGCTGCATACTGCGGCTTTCACACCAAGGGCAGGGTGCCGCAGCAGATGGTTTTCGGCGTGGGCGAGGAGGTCCTTCAAAAGCTCAGAGATTATGGGGAGGATACCTCCTATGTGATATCCTCCAGCGGAAACTCCTCCATCAGGCTGCACCCAGAACCGCTGAAGCTGGCCTTTGATGAGCTGCTGGAGGCTTCGGACGTGGATTTCAGGCTTTTCACCAGCCTTATAAGCGCTGAAACAGAGGCTGGTCTGCTGAAGTCGGTCACCATAATGGATGACGAGGAGCAGACGAGGGTCTTCGCAAAGGCCTTTGTGGACTGCACCGGCAACGGAAATCTACTGCACATGGCAGGGCTGGGCACGGAGTGGGGCGATGAAGACGGAAGGGTGCAGATGGCATCCCTTGCCTGCCTGTTTGAGCATATCCCGCGCTGCGAGATCCCCTACGAGGTATATCAGAAGGGGATAATCAAAGCCAAGGAAGCCGGTATTCCCTATCTTGACAAGGAAAAATGCGTGGCGGACAAGCAGCCCGCCGACGATTATGGATATATAACTATACCGTCGGCGGAGCTTGAAGGGCTTGACGGGCTGTCCCTCACCAGGATGACCCTTGCGCTGCGGAGGAAGAGCCAGAGCTATGCCAGGGCCTTCAGAGAGTATACAGAGGGCTTTGAATGCTCTGAGCTCAGGGCCACCGCTCCGGTGCCGGGGCTCAGAGAAGCCAGGAGAATGAAGGGCCTGCAGACCATAAGCGGCGAGGATGTGCTCAGCTGCAGGAAATGCGGGGACCGGGTGGGCAGAGGCTGCTGGCCTGCGGAGATACATAAGGGTCCCGAAACGATCTACAGGGAAATGAAGGAGGATGATTACTTCGACATCCCTCTTGGAGCTTTAGTGAGCGCTGATCTGCCGAATCTTTTCGCGGGAGGGCGGAATATATCCTGCGATCCTCTGGCACTGGCGAGCCTTCGTGTAATGGGTACAGCCTTTGTGACGGGCCAGGCAGCCGGCGCTGCTGCTGCGGTCTATTCAAAGGATGGATGCGCTGAGGTATCGAAGGTGCAGGCGATCCTGTCGGCTCAGGGTGTGCTTCTGTAAATCTGACGGGCTATACTATAAACAAAAGACGGGTCACCCCGTCTTTTTATATTCCCTCAAGTTCCAGAAGTCTGCGCTTTTTATCGATGCCTCCTGCGTAGCCTGTCAGGCTTCCATCACTCCCAACCACTCTGTGACAGGGGACTATGATAGATATGGGATTGTGCCCCACTGCGCCGCCCACCGCCTGGGCAGACATGTGGGGGAGGCCCCGTTCGGCTGCGATGAGCCGTGCAATGTCACCATAGGTGATGGTCCTGCCGTAGGGTATGGTCCTTAGGACCCGCCAGACGGACTGCCTGAATTCGCTGCCCCGGAGAGCCAGTTCGGGCTCAAAATCAGGCTCTTCACCGCTGAAATATATGTCGAGCCAGAGCGCAGTCTGTTCAAACACGGGCAGCGGCTTTTTTATATGGTCCCTGCTAAGGGTATAGGCAAAGTATTTCTGGTCATTGAACCAGAGACCGGTAAGGGCCTTGCCGTCGGAGGCCATGGTAATGGCGCCGAGAGGAGAATCGTAATCAAATATGTAGTCCATGGCTTTGATTTTATGTGATATACTGAAATATAACTATTTTCAGTTAAGAGGGGAAAAACAATGTCTGTATATAAGTATATCAATGCGCTGGCGGACTACGCAATAGAAAAGGGCCTTATTGAGCCCACAGACCGCCGCTACACCGTAAACCAGATACTGATGACCATGGGGCTGGATGAAATACCGGAGGATGCAGGGACCGAAACCGGTACAAAGCTGAACGAGATCCTTGAAGCCCTGACGGATGACGCTGTCTCCCGGGGGCTGGTAAATGACGACATCACCTCCCGGGATCTGTTCGATACCAGGCTTATGGGCCTGGTGACAGACCGTCCGTCACATGTAATAGAAAAGTTCAATTCGCTTTACAAGGAGAGCCCGGAGGCGGCCACCGACTGGTTCTACGGCTTCGCCCAGGATACCAATTACATCCGCAGGGACCGCATAGCAAAGGACAAGAAATGGGTGGTGGAAAGCCCCTACGGGGACATCGACATTTCCATAAATCTGTCAAAGCCCGAGAAGGATCCGAGGGCCATAGCAGCGGCCAAGCTTGCCAAGGCTTCCTCTTATCCCAAGTGCCAGCTCTGCATGGAGAATGAAGGCTACGCAGGCCGCATGAATCACCCCGCCAGGGAGAACCACCGCATAATACCCATCGGGATCTGCGGCCAGCCCTGGGGCTTTCAGTACTCCCCCTACGTTTATTACAACGAGCACTGCATAGTTCTCAGCAGCAGGCACGAGCCCATGAAGGTTGAGCGGCTGACCTTTGAAAAGCTTTTTTCCTTTGTGGAGCAGTTCCCCCACTATTTCCTCGGCTCCAACGCGGACCTGCCCATAGTGGGCGGCTCCATTCTTTCCCACGACCATTTCCAGGGCGGAAGATACACCTTCGCCATGGAAAAGGCGGGGCTTGAGCGTGAATTCACTGTGCCCGGCTACGAAAGGGTCAGGGCAGGCATAGTAAACTGGCCTCTGTCGGTTATAAGGCTCAGCGCTGAGGACCCGAAGGATATAATCGATCTGGCAGAGCACATTCTTAAGAAGTGGCGCAGCTACACGGACGAGGCGGCCTTTATCTTTGCCGAGACCGATGGGGAGCCTCATAACACCATAACGCCTATCGCAAGGAAGCGCGGAGAGCTGTTCGAGCTGGATCTGGCGCTTCGGAACAACATCACCACAGAGGAATATCCTCTGGGCGTTTATCATCCCCACAGCGAGTATCATCACATCAAGAAGGAGAACATCGGCCTGATCGAGGTCATGGGGCTTGCAATTCTGCCTGCCCGGCTGAACACCGAGCTGGAGCTGATGAAGGCCTATCTTAAGGGTGACATCGCAAGCGGCGAAAAGCCGGAGCTTGCCATCCACGAGCCTTGGCTGGAGGGAATAAAGGCCAGGCAGGGGAATACAGCGTCGCTTACGGACGGCGAGCTGGAGAAGCTGCTGCAGGATGAAATGGGCCAGGTGTTCGTGAAGATCCTGGAGAATGCAGGCGTGTTCAAATGCACGACCGAGGGCAGAAAGGCATTCATGAGGTTTATAGGGACACTGTAGGGGCTCTGCTCCGGGCGTTCAGTTTTAATAAAGGAGGGATAGTTATGAATTACAGAAGACTTGGAAAGACCGGGCTTATGGTCAGCGAGGTGGGCTTCGGCGCCGAATGGCTGGAGCGCATGGATCTGGAGAGCTGCAGGGCGATCATAAGGGAGTGCGAGGCACAGGGGATCAACATTCTGGACTGCTGGATGTCCGAGCCCAATGTGCGTTCAAATATAGGTGAGTGCATAAAGGAGGACCGCTCCCGCTGGTATATTCAGGGGCATATCGGCTCCACCTGGCAGGATGGGCAGTACGTGCGCACCAGAGAAATGGACAAGGTGGTCCCTGCCTTTGAGGACCTTCTTGCAAGGCTCGGCACAGATTATATAGACCTTGGCATGATACACTTTGTGGACGAAGAGGCGGAGTGGAACCGCATAATTTCCGGTCCGTTTATCGAATATGTGCATCAGCTTAAGGCGGAGGGAAAGATAAAGCATGTGGGCCTGAGCACTCACAATCCAAAGGTGGGTATAAAGGCTGCGCTTTCCGGAGAAATAGAGATGATGCTGTTCTCCGTAAATCCCGCATTTGATATCAGGCCAGCAACCGAAAACATCAACGATTATTTCGAGGGCCAGTACGACGAAAGCTGGGCCGGGATAGACCCGGACAGAGCAGCGCTCTACAAGACCTGCGAGCAGAATGACATCGGCATTACCGTAATGAAGGGCTTTGCCGGCGGCAGACTGTTCAAGGCGGAGGATTCGCCCTTCGGTGTGTCACTGACGCCTATACAGTGCCTGCACTATGCCCTCACAAGGCCTGCGGTCTGCGCTGTGATGGCGGGCTTCTCCGCGCCGGAACATGTAAAAGAGGCTGCCCGCTACAGCGATGCATCTGACGAAGAAAGGGACTATGCAAGCGTTCTTGCCAGTGCGCCAAAGCATGCCTTCAGCGGCAAGTGCATGTACTGCAATCACTGCAAGCCATGTCCCATGGATATCGATATCGCCATGGTCAACAAGTATTACGATCTTGCCACCATGCAGCCGGAGGTGCCCGAAAGCATACGGGAGCACTATCACGCGCTGAGCGTCAACGCAGACGACTGCATCGGCTGCGGCAGCTGTGAGACCCGCTGCCCCTTCGGCGTACATATCGTGGAGAGAATGGCAAGGGCAAGAGAATTGTTCAGTAATTAAGGTAAATATCTATCCAAGCTTGCCAAGGATCAAAGATAAGAATAATGATAAACATGAAGACATAAATGAATAGAATGATGTTTTGTAGTCTTATTGAGAGGCCTGATTTATGAAAAAGGCAATACCTTTTGCTTTAGTTCTGTGTTTGATCACGATTTTTATATGGAAGGTTTTTATCGAGAGTAAAAACGATATTGATATTGCAAACATCCCGAAGGCCGAAATTGTTTATTCGGATGAAGCAGGCTTTATGGGACCGCCTACGATCGTTTTGATCGATATCGAAGGAGTTTTATACTATCCGGCAGCCGGTGCTGAATTGCTGCTCGAAACAAATAGAATAGACACAAATACAATAAAGGAAAACATCATAGCATATCGAACTATGGAGTTTGATTGGATCAAATGTTTCAGCAGCATCAATGATATGCCGGATGGTTGGATCATTGAATTTGGGAATAAGCCTTATATAAAGAAATTCGGTAATCAGATGCAGCTTTATAAACGTGCTGATGCAGATACACCGGAATGGTTATCGGAGTATTGGAAAACACAGGTCGAATCCGGCCTTGAAAAAGAATTGGTGATTCCGCTCTGCGATCTGTATGATGATGCCTCCTCCTCTTTATAGCTAAAGCCAATTGAAAAGGGATATGTCTTACTCTGATACTTTAACAAAAACATTTACATTGAACATTACCTAAAGCCATGAATAAAAAAGGAAAACTGCTTATATTTCTTCTGGCATGCACAATAGCAGCGCAAAGTATTGTACTGTTAATCACATTTCGGAGTTTGAATAGTCATATCGAGGAAGAAAAGCGCTGGATGTCTTTAGAGATACGTTCAGCTATTGATTGTATTGAGCTGTACCTTGAAGGGGATCCTGAATACGCAGATGATATTTTTAGTAGTGTATATAACTTTTATATTTTATACGACACTTCCTACAAGAAAAACCACGATAACTTGGTGAAGATCCATACGGCATCCTTGAGATTGTTTAGTAAATACCCTATTGTTGAGGAGGAGTATTTGCTCCTTAAAGCCGCATTGGAGAAGATTTTGGAGGATATAGACAGTTCGGAAGGCTTCCTGCTTCTGGAGCCGTTTTACACTTATAGTGATATTGGCTTACATTAAAGGTTGATGGTGAAATGAAAGTAATCCGGCGGTGCTGCCTTGAAAACGCGCCGCCGGATATTCCCCAAAGTGGATATAATCCGCCTATCGCTACTATTGTAACAGAAAGGATATAATAGAGAGGCTGAGCTAATAAAGCTGTCTTTGTTAGAACTGTAATTCTCTAAAACATAGCTTTATGGCATGGTAAGGATGAATCAATGACCTTCTGATTGTCACTGATATATTCCTTTTAAAAGATGCTAGCTCGCATACAAATTCGCATGCAAATTGATAGACTGCTATCAAACCCAATAATAGCAAAAGCCTGAAACCTTGAGCTCTCAGACTTTTTGATGGTGTATCCGACAGGATTTGAACCTGCGGCCTCAAGAGTTGGAGTACGAAAACAGAAAACAATAGTTTTTATAGGTAATTATTTGCAGTGTGATATAGTCATATGACGACAAACATGTCTTACAAATGTCTTACAAATTCATTCTTGAAGATATAGTTCCAATAAACACAAAACCCTGAAACCGTTGAGATTTCAGGGTTTTTACTGGTGACCCATATTGGACTTGCGACGGCGAAGCCTAGTCCCTTGCGGAAACCAATGACCTTCTGGTTGTCACTTGAGGCACCCGATGATATCAATGAAGTATTGTATAACCCTGGAACGGTTGCCCTAAGCAGGAAAGATATAAACATATAAAGAAGTTATTATCAGTGTTACCTGTGATCATAATTCTTCCGATGATTAAAGTCGGGAGCTTTTTATTTTGGGATTGACAGACATTCTCAACGACATGATCTTCCCCTTGGGGAGAAAAAGGGGAGAAAAAATATTTTTTCTGAATATGGTACAAAACACAAAAGCTTGAAATCATTGAGATTTCAAGCTTTTTGATGGTGGTCTGTACAGGGCTCGAACCTGTGACACCCTGGTTGTGACCCAGGTGCTCTCCCAGCTGAGCTAACAGACCATGTTTAGCTGACCAAATTATTATATCACTTCAGCGGCGAAGGTCAATAGCTTTGTCCGGAAAATGCATACTGCAAGCCGTGTAAAAATGGACCGCCTCCGGGCTCGAAAAATGCGTTGACGGCTTTTTTTCAAGGCCTTATAATTAAAATGTTGATGAATATGTTCGAAAAGGATCGGGCGAAAAGCCCGTAACTGTATAATCTCAGGAGGATAAACAACATGGATATTAATTCCCTTCTTGGTGCAATGCTCTCCAATAACGCTGTAAGCGGCATGGGACAGGCAACCAACGCTTCCAATCAGGATGTTACCAACGTTCTGGCTGCGGCTCTTCCTTCACTGCTCGGCGGAGCTCTTCAGCAGTCCCAGAATCAGCAGACCGCTCAGGGCTTTACCCAGGCTCTGACTGATCACGCTCAGGTGGATACCAGCGATATCGGCTCCTTCATGCAGAATGTGGACCTGGACGACGGCGCCAAGATCATTCAGCATCTGCTCGGCGGCCAGACTCAGCAGGTCGAGGCTCAGGTTGCGCAGCAGGCCAATGTTTCCCCGGCTAAGACCAATGCCATTCTCAGCGCCGCAGCTCCTCTTATCATGAGCATGCTGGGCCAGGCTCTTCTGAGCAATGTTACCGGCCAGAAGAAGAAGAGCAAGAAGCAGGTCCAGTCCGTACAGAGCACTGCCAACAGCAGCGACGTTTCCGGTCTTCTGGGCGCGCTCCTCGGCGGCAGCAGCAAGCCCGCAGGCCCCAGCGTCAATCTCGCTGACGGCATCGACATCGGCGACGTTATCGGCCTCATGAGCATGGCAAATGGCACCCAGACCAGCGGCAAGAAGAAAAAGCAGAGTGCAAACAACACTCTGGACACCATTAGCACTGTAGCCAACATCCTTGGCAAGCTGGTAAAGTAGTTTAAAAGAAAGACTGATATGCGATCAGAAACGCAGAGCCCACTGGACTCTGCGTTTTTCTTGTGTTTTATATGGAAGCCTGAACTGCTGCCTGCTTCCTGATGCAGGCTTCGGATCTACAGTCCATAGATGTCCCTGCACTTCTCCTCCAGATAGCAGATGTAGGGCTCGGGATCGAATTTTCCGCCCAGAACTCTCTGCAGCAGCTGACCGGGCTTGTACAGGCAGCCGTGCTGCCAGATATGCTCCCTGTTCCATGCGTTCAGAGGCCCCAGATCGCCCTCCAGAACGCATTTCTCCACGTCGATGGACTCTTTTGCCTTCAGAAGGAACTGGACGCCGTAGGCGCTGCCAAGGGCGTAGGAGGGGAAATAGCCTATCATGCCTCCGGCCCAGTGCACGTCCTGAAGAACGCCCCTGGTGTCGTCCGGAACATCCACCCCAAGGTATTCCTTGTAGAGCCTGTTCCACTCTGCAGGCAGGTCCTTCACCTCCAGCTCGCCCGCCATGACCCGCTTTTCCAGCTCGTAGCGGACCATGATGTGCAGGCAGTAGGTTGTCTCGTCCGCCTCGGTGCGGATCAGGCTGGGCTCGGCCTTGTTGACCGCCCTGTAAAAGTCCTCGGCGCTGTGCTCTGCCAGCTGGGGGAAGAGCTCGGTCAGCTTTGGCCAGATGTGGGTGCAGTAGGCGCGGCTGCGGCCGATGATGTTTTCGTAGAAGCGGCTCTGGCTCTCGTGGATGCCCATGGAAACTCCCCCGTCCAGGGCGGTGTAGGCCAGATCGTCCGCACAGCCGGAATCGTACAGAGCGTGACCGCCCTCGTGGATGACGCTGTACATGGAGCTTACGAAGTTTTCTTCGTTATAATGGGTGGTGATGCGCACGTCGTGGTGGGAGCCCAGGCTGGTGGTGAAGGGGTGCTCGGTGGTGGAAAGACCCACGTGCCCCTCGTCCAGCCCCTGAAGCTTCATAAGGAAGTGGGAGAGCTGGTCCTGCCTGTCTATGGGGAAGCTGCCGGTGAGCCAGCTGTCGTCCACCTGGGGCTTTTCGGAGATGGCCTTGAGCAGGGGCACCAGGCGGCTCCTGACCTTGCCGAAGAACTCGTCACAGTAAGCTCTGTCGACGCCGTCCTCGTACTCGCCCAGCCAGTAATCGTAGGGATCCTTCTCCGGTGCGATATAGCCCGCGAAGCGCTTCTGGGTGCCGAAGATCTGCTCAAGATAGGGGCGGAAAAGCTCAAAATCGTTGCCATCCTTGGCTCTGTGCCACACATCCTCAGCGTCGTTCAGCAGCTTCTGGTAGGCAACATACTCCTCCATGGGGATCTTTGCCATGTCCTTCTGGTCCTTTATCAGCACCTCCACCATTCTGGCCTGCTTTTCGCTAAGCTGAGCCTTGTTTTCGTCCAGGAAGCTGAGAAGCTCCTCGGTCTCTTTGCAGGTGGACAGCTTGTAGGCCTCCTCGCTGAGTATGGAAAGGCTGTGTCCGCGGTTTGCGGCGGTGTTTTTGGGGGCCGTGGTGACGCCATCGTAGTAGATGACGCCCATGGCGTGATTATAGGCAGACATTTTCGCCTGCAGCTGCATAAGCTGTTCGATGGCTTTTTCGATGGTCATTTTATTCGTCCTTTCGGTTACCTTCATAAGCTTGTCTCCGCAGTATTCCAGCCGCAGGTTTATGCTTTCGCGGCCGGCCAGCAGAGGCTTCAGGAAGTAGGGGTCTCCCTCCCACATGGGAAGCTCGGGGATCCTGTCCTTTGGGACCCATTCAAGGCAGCCTTCGCTGCAGAAATCAGGGTCCGTAAGGCCCTCCGGGCATTCAGCATCCGTCACCCTGGCCTTGTAAAGGTACATGTCCTCCGGAGGCCAGTCGTCGGGGCGGAATTCGATGACGCCAAGAAATGTGAAGTCGGTGAGCCTTATACGGGTCTCCTCGAAGACCTCCCGAAGAACGCACTGATCTGCCGTCTCCCCCGGCTCGAACTTGCCGCCTACGCCTATCCACTTGCCCTCGTTAACGTCGTTGGGCTTCTTGTTCCTGTACTGCAGCAGCAGGCAGCCGTCCTTTTCTATGTAGCAAAGTGTGGTGTTTATTACATCCATGGGCTCCTCCTGATAAAGCATTTGATTGATTTTAGCATGCCTGCCTTGGTTTTTCCATGCCCTTGTGATAATATTAATTGTTATGATATACAGTGAAACCATAAAACTTAAGGGGCCTGAGGATACGGAGGCTCTTGGCCGGAAAATTGCCGAGTCGGCGCTCCCCGGAGAGGTATACGCTCTTGTGGGAGACCTTGGCACGGGCAAGACCACCCTGGTGCAGGCCGTTGCCAGGGGGCTTGGCATAGAGAGCAAGATCCTAAGCCCCACCTTTACCATAGTGCAGGAGTACGATGAGGGCAGGCTGCCGCTGTACCATTTCGATGTTTACAGGGTCAGCTCGGAGGATGACCTTTTTGAGCTGGGCTTTGATGAATATCTGGAGGGCAGGGGGATATGCCTGATCGAGTGGGCGGACCTGATAGAGGAGCTGCTGCCCGAGGACATCTGCGCCATCTTCCTTGACTATGGCGCATCGGAGGATGAAAGATACTGCCGCATAGTGAGCCCGCTGGGTCCTGCTGAGCCCGGAAAGAAGGGCGGCGCTGCGGCAGCTGAGGAAAAATAATGAAAATACTCGCAATAGAGACCACCGGTCCGCTGGCTTCGGCTACGCTGAGCCTGGACGGGACGGTCACAGAAAAAGTCAATATGACAAATTACAGTCACCTGGAGGAGATCGCCCCCATGGCGATGGAGCTTATGCAGGAGCAGGGGGTGACGGGTCCGGAGCTTGACGCAGTCGCGGTGTCCAGGGGCCCGGGAAGCTTCACCGGTGTCCGCATCGGTGTGGCTACTGCCAAGGGCTTTGCCCAGGTCTGGGGGAAGCCCATAATAGAGGTCCCCACGCTGGAGGCCTTTGCTTGGAATCCGGAGCTGAAGCCGGGGGATGTTATATGTCCCCTCTTCGATGCCAGACGCTCTCAGGTCTACTGCGGAGCCTGGCTTAAGATGAACAACCGCTATACTGAGCTCCTGGGGGAGCAGGTCTGCGATGTGAACGACTTTCTTAAGAGGCTTCGGGAGCCCTTAAGCAGTGCGGAGGCGGCCAGAGGGCTGCTGCCGTTTTCAAACATCCCGGAGCACTTCAGGGTCATCTTCTGCGGTGATGGGGCTGCTGCCTACGGCGGGGCTGTGGATGCCTGGCTGCTTGACAGAAATGACGGCAGATCCCTTCGCACTGACTGGGTACAGAAGGCCTCCAATGCAGTCCGCATGGCGGAGAAGCTTCTGGAGGAGGGAAAGACCACGGACTGCTACGGTGCGGAGCCGGAGTATCTCAGAGAGGCGGAGGCTTCGAAGAATCTGAGGACCCACAATCTGGGGATCTTCAGGGACGGGGCGATCCACAAGGCCTAGCGGCGGCTGCGGAGAGCGGAGCTGCAGACGGCAGGGAAGGGTGTATGGAGCTTGAAAGGATAATCATCAGAGACGCATCGGAGGATGACATAGAGCAGCTTTCTAATATCGAGATGCTCTGCTTTTCCATGCCCTGGAGCCCTAAGGAGATAAAAGAACAGATGGAGAGCAGCTCCGGTGCCCGCTTTATAGTGGCGGAGCTGGAGGCGGCTTCGGAAGGTGCGGCTGCAGAGGCCCCTCCTAAAAAGCTCATTGGCAGCGTGAGCGCCTGGTATCTGCCGCCCTGGGAGATACAGATAGGCAATTTCGCTGTGCTGCCTGAATACAGAAGGCAGGGGGTGGCAGGGCTGCTTATGGATGCGCTGCTGGCCAAGGCTGAGGAGCTTGGAATCCCGGACATCAGTCTTGAGGTCCGGCCAAGCAATGCTCCGGCCCTTGCTCTCTACGCAAAGTACGGCTTCCTGGAGGAGGGCCGCCGCAGGGGCTATTATCAGGGAAAAGAGGACGCCATAATCATGTGGCGGAGAGGTCCCGCAAAGGAATGGAAGGGACTCGGAGCTTCGGCTCAGGATACAGACCGGTAACAGAACCGGAAGGTCGGAATAAAAATATGAAAAACGGAAAACACATCACCATGGGAATAGAGTCCAGCTGCGATGAGACCGCCATTGCGGTGCTCGCGGACGGCAGGGAGGTTCTCTCGAACATAATCTCTTCCCAGATCGAAATACATAAGGAATACGGCGGCGTGGTGCCGGAGATAGCGTCCCGCCACCATCTTAAGAACATACCTTTCGTGTTTGACCAGGCCCTGGAAGAGGCCGGGGTCAGTCTGGCGGAGGTGGACGAGATAGGCGTTACGGCGGGGCCTGGCCTTGCGGGAGCGCTGCTTATGGGTACAGCCTATGCAAAGGCCATCTGCGCAGCTTCGGGAAAGCCCCTTGTTGGGGTCCACCACATCCAGGCCCACATACTGGCCAATCTGCTGGAGCATCCGGAGCTTGAGCCTCCCTTCCTGTCCCTGGTGGTATCCGGCGGCCACACCATACTGGTGGAGGTCCGGGGCTACAACGAATTCAAGGTCCTTGGCAGCACCAGAGACGATGCTGTGGGCGAGGCCTACGATAAGGTGGCCAGGGTCATAGGCCTTGGCTATCCCGGCGGTCCCAAGGTGGATAAGCTGGCCAGGGAGGGGAATCCCCACGCCCACGAGTTCAAGCGGGTGTATCTGGAGAAGGATTCTCTGGACTTTTCCTTCAGCGGCACCAAGACCGCTGTCATAAACTATCTGCACAGCGAGGAGCAGCGTGGGAACGAGGTGAACCCTGCTGATGTGGCGGCATCCTTTCAGGAGGCTGTGATCGAGGTCCTGGTGAATAAGGCCATGACGGCCCTTGACATCACAGGCTACAAGGGGCTGGCTCTTGCGGGCGGCGTGGCGTCAAACTCCGCGCTGCGGGCAAGGCTTCAGGCTGCCATCGATGAAAGAAGCAGAAAATCAGTCAGGAAGGGCGGTCCTGAGATACGTTTATGGATCCCGTCACCCATATTCTGCACCGACAACGGCGCCATGGTGGCGGTTGCAGCCTACGAAAAGGCAAAGCTTGGCCTGTTCACAGGCCTTCGCCTTGACGTCTGGCCGAATCTGGACCTGGAGACGGGACTGGACAAGCTGGAAGTGTAAAAGCAAATTCTTCAGGGAAAGCATCCCGGGAGGCATGACATGTACCGTAAATCAAAAGCAAAACGGATAACGGCTGTTCTTGCGGCTCTGCTGCTGGCTCTTGCGGCATTGCCTTCGGCCGCGCTGGCGGCTTCTGAAGCAGGGGAGTAGACCGTAATGTTCACAAAGGCTGCGGCAGACCAAGGGCGGCTTCATGTCCGACTGTCTGCCCGTTCTTATCGACGGTAAGGCGGTGTGGTACGCGGATCTGGAGGATGGGCCTGTGTTCTACACGATCGATGGAAAGACCGGAGCCTTTACTGCAACGACTGCCCACATGGCGGAGTCCATGAAATTCAATGATGTGGCTCCGGGGGACTATTTCTTCGATGCGGTCCAGTGGGCTTTCTATAGCAAGCCTCAGGTGACCGACGGCGAATGCCCCAGAGCAGACGTTATCCTCTACATGTGGAGAGCGCTGACAAAGTAAATAGCAGCAGTTAATTTGTAAAGACCCCCGGGCGAGGCTCGGGGGTCTTTAGTTGGCTTAATTTCCAGCTAATAATTTGCTTGACAATATATGTATAATACTGTAATCTATATGCATTATTTGTTATAAATTAACTAATAAGTATATTATGAGGAGATTTAAAATGGCTGTGCTGGATCCTAAAACCGTGGTGATGAACTGTATCTACATCAATTCCGTTCCGATGGAGGAGGATGTGTTTGCTTATGTGCGCTTTTTCAAGGATGGGGAGGTGGGCTTTTCCGTATTGGACCACCCGTCTCTGCGCCCGGACTTCTCTCAATGCGGGGTGTTCTGGGTTAAGCCGGAGGATTTTCTTCTGACCTTCGATCCATTCGATTTTGAATCATATATTGAAGATCTCGAAGCATATTACGAGGAGCTCAAAGCGGAATACAAGGAGCAGTACGGAGAAGAGTGGCAGGAGCTTGACCTAGAAGACCTAGAAGAAATATACGAAGAAGATACATGGAACCGGAAAAAGTACCGCTCGTAGATTTAGATAATTCAGGCTGTGATCGATGCAAGAAAACGTTCGGGAATGACTCAGAAGGAGCTGGCAGAACGTAGCGGAATCACACAGGGCGACATCAGCAAGATTGAAAATGGGATCTATAATCCTTCTATAAAAACACTTCAGAGGCTGGCGATAGCAATGGGAACTGTCCTTCGTATAGAGTTTCTTCCTTTGGTCAGCCAGACTGTTGACGGGGATTGATCATAAGTTTCATCAGAGCCTGCAGGGTCTTCCCGGCAAGCTCTTTTTTTGATAAACGTCAAACATACTCCGCAATGCCTTGAAATGACCGCTTTACGCGGATATAATAGTTATTAATTTAACACATTTATATAGCATACTGAAAAAGAGGGGGATGCTATGAAAAAGACATTATCGATACTGCTGGCGGCGGTGCTGATTGCGGCGATGCTGCCGCTGAGCGCTTTTGCGGCCGGCACCTGCAAGTTCGAGACCGAGTATCTGAAGAACGGAAAGCTCCAGAAGCCCGGTCAGCCGCACATCAGTTTTTATTACACCTACGACTGGAGCGACACGGATATCCAGTATGACCAGATGACTATATGGATGTGGCCGGCGGATGATCTGCTGAAGCTGTCAAAGTTCTTCCAGACAGCGGAATGGCCCTATTCGGATCTTGGGCTGGATTCCTTCGATGTGGGCGTCCAGGTGGACTTCAGGATCAATGACGGTCCCTGGCAGTACAATGCGGACTGGGACAAGCCCGGGTACAAGAATCCGTCAAGCGACAACTTCAATTTCATAGTGGACTGCGGATACTACGCTGTGGAAAAGATCCAGTACATGAGTCTTAACAGCGGCCAGCTGCCCGGGTTCATGAAGGGTAAGGTGAGCGAAGTCACAGACGAAGGCGGAAAGTACATGGGCTATTATCTGCAGGGATTCAGCGCCGACCCGGACCTGACCTTCACATACAGATACCGCTACTATGTGGATTACACTCCCGAGGACGGCAGCGAAAAGCGCGCCTTCTCCGAGTGGTCCGATACCGGAAGCTTCAGCAAGACGGGTCAGAATGACCACGAGGTCTCCGATCCCACGTCTCTTGGCGCTCCGGTCATCTCCCTGGGCGAGGCGGTTGAGGAGTATACCTACGATCCCGACACCTACGAAATAACAGGCAGCGCTGGCTACGCCAATCCGAGGGTCTATGTGGAATACCCCATGTCAGTATATGAGGCATACCTGAAAAGCAGGACTTACCTCTCTGCTTTCTACATGGGCGGCGAGAGCTACGAATGTGAGTACATTTTCCAATACCGGAAGGCAGGCGGAGACTGGGTGGACGAGACCCCCGACAGCTACATAAGGGAGAGCTATCACTTAAGCGAAGCCAAAATATATCCCGGAGAGACGGTGGAGCTCAGGCTGAAGGTCAGGGCGGGACTCTATGTCTATGACTATGACCCCGTTTCGGAAAGCTTTAAATACATTCCCGGCGATGTGATCGAATCCCCCGTATCCAACGTGATAAAGATTACATACGGCGGGGAAGAACCCGGTCCCGAGTATACCTATAACTGCTCATCCTGGGCTGTGGAGGAGCTGGCGGAGGCGGCCTCCAAGGGGCTCATCCCCGACTGCCTGAAGGATGCGGATCTGACCAAGACTATAACGAGAGCCGAGTTCGCGGCGGTCACCGTAAAGGTCTTCGAGGCGCTGACAAGCACCAAGGCAGAGGCTGCGGCGGCCAATCCCTTCAAGGACACCAGCGATACCGAGGTCCTGAAGGCCTACAACGTGGGCATTACCGACGGAAAGAACAGCAAGGGTGACATGTTCGGACCGAACGACTATCTGACCCGCGAGCAGGCAGCCACCATGCTTTCTAGAGTATGGAAGAAGGTGAACTACAGCGGCTGGACCCTGAAGACGGACGATCAGTTCAATGATCAGTTCAAGGCAGCCTATACCATGCCCGCCAAGTTCAGCGACGACGACAGGATCTCGCCCTGGGCCTACGACAGCGTATACTTCATGGCGGCGAACCACATAGTGGAGGGCAGCAACGGCAAGTTCAATCCCAAGGCCCTGTCCACCGCGTCGGACGCCATCGGCTACGCCAAGAGAGAGCAGGCCATAGTCATAGCTCTGCGAATGGTGAACAATCTGTAAAAAACAAAAAAGATCCCGGAAGCACAAGCTTCCGGGATCTTCATAATATTCTGTTTACTTTTCTGCGATGAGCTTTTCCACGTATTCGACAATGCTGCCGACTGTGGTGAATTCCTCTGCGGCTTCCTCGGGGATCTCGATGTCATATTCCTCCTCGATTGCTGTGATGATCTCAACTGCGTCCAGAGAGTCAGCTTCAAGATCCTTCATCAGATTTTTATCCTCTGTGATCTCTGCAGCTTCGGCTTCCAGCTGATCCGCAATGATTTCCTGAATCTTTTCAAATACCATTTATTCATACCTCCAGGTAATGTGCATTAACAAATACAAGTGAGATTATAAAGTACCTTTGTGATATGTGCAAGGAGTTTTTGTGAACTTGTCCACATCAGCCGGCTGCAGGGCTTTGCCTATTCCTGAAGCTCTATCCAGATTTCATAGGCTGTCTCCAGCTCCTCCCGCGTGCTTTCAAGCAGGGCTGCAAGCTCGGCTGCCCTGGCCTGATCCGCGAATACCTCGGGCCTGCAGAGCTCCTGTTCGATGTCCAAGACCCTGGTCTCCAGCTCCTGGACCTTCTCCTCGGCCTCCTTCAGCTGCCGAGCCCTTCTGCGGGCTTCAGTCTGGCGCTGCTTTTCCTCCTGCATTGCACGGATGCGCTCCTCCTTGCTGAGCTGCTTCTTCAGCTCCTCGCCGGCTGCAGCAGCCTGTTTTTCGCTGTTTATATAGCTGGTGGCAACACCCATGCTCTTAAGGTAGGACCTGCCGCTTCCTATGGTCTCCCGCTTTTCGGAATAATAATCGTAGCCGCCAAGGAAGACGCTTATGCCCTCCGGTCCCAGCTCATATATTGCTGTGGGTATGCGCTGCAGAAGATAGCGGTCGTGGGAAACTATCAGGATGGTTCCCGGGAAGGCCAGCAGGGCCTCTTCAAAAAC
>JAEEGF010725771.1_pt1 | contig 20296 bp, 13 predicted proteins | sample 9134171 | NCBI WGS metagenome assembly JAEEGF01 (sample SAMN16246542, study PRJNA631951) | gut metagenome | biome: gut microbiome; feature: rumen; material: AP-attached | host: Bos | place: Iran: Karaj | collected 2018-10
TCTGAACACGATAGAGGTCGTATACCTCTTCTTCAAGACGAATGCGATTCAGGGATGAACGCAACAAATTCTTCTCTTTTTTCATCGTTTTGACACTTTTGGTGTCAACCTTATCTACAAAAAGACATCTTTATTCCACGAACCTGTTGCCATCAAGGCATCATTCTCCTTTACGCTATCAATATTGCCCAGCAAACGGAAATGCCGACCATCATCTCTCATGACAGACATGACGGTATATTTGTTCTTCTCATTATGAAAAACAATCTTTTCCACCTTACATGTAAGTGTTTTCATGTCAGGGGTCGATTCGGTATTCTGTATGTTCTGAGGCGTGTTCTGATCCATTCTGCTTGATGTTATTTACCTTTATTTGTTGCAAAGGTATAATTATGATAGATACTAACAAAGAAAAGACATCTTGATTGTACGAAATGAATGGTCTATTGTATGAAAGAAGACTATCTCGCTCTTTTCTCCGCCCCCAGTTTCAGCGCCCAAAGTTTTCCACCCCATGAGGGTGCACCTGGTGAGAACGGGTTGATGCCTCGAGGAGCACAAATGTCGATGCTTAGATAGAATGTGCAAATCATCAGTTGTAGTGCACCGAGCATATCACTCCGTTCTGTACGGATAATGATGACTGGGCGATTGGAAGGAATCAATTTGAGCATGGCCCCAACAAACAGTTCGTCTCTTGGGGAAACCAACATCAATATGGTTGATTGCGGATGCCTGGTAAGAAAGACGTGACGACCATGAGTGAAATTCTTCATGTCGGTAGTCATAGCCGGAATGACTCCTGCTTCGAGCATTCTGCCCTCCATGTCGTTGGCGGCAGCACGTCCCAATGCTCCGTAGAGGATATGCAGGTCAGAAATATCCAGCATCTCCATGCCTTTTGGCAGTCTGGCCTCATAGGGAACTTGATCGGCAACTATAAGTTTTTGGGCAAAATCCTTCTCATCCGGATGGAAAGCACGATAGAGCAACAACGAGAGTCCGACGTGTTTGTTCACTCCAACAAAACCGTCGCGATGAATGGAGAGGTTTACACAGATGGCATGGCCGGGAATTGCCTGACTAACCATCTGCCCCACCACGTTATCATATCTGCCAAACCTGCTTTTATGGTCAATGCTATTGGTGGTCAGGCAATACACGTTCTCTGGTGAGATGTTCAGCAGATACTCTACTGCCGCCTGCATATCCACAGGACCGCCACTAGCCGTGATAGCCATGAATTGCATCTTCCGGACAACAGAAGCGGGTAATGTCATCACCCCCATGGGAGTCAGCGTCTGAGCAACAAGACCTTCTGCATTTGCCAGTTGCGTAGCAAATGTGGCGGGTGAGGCTGCACCTCCGGCACCAAAGAAACAAATAGGAAGTCCCGACGCCTTGGCTTTGCCGAAGAATGCAGCGAGTGGAGCAACATCCGAAGCTTCTGCTTTCTGAATAGTTTCAGCGATGTCTTGTACTTTCTTGCTATAGGTGTCAATAGGGTTTTTATTGAAATCGTATAGATAAGATAAGGTTTCTTTCATGTCTTCAGTTCTTTTTGTTTCAAAATTCTTTTCGTAGGTCTCCCATTCCTTTAGTGCTTTTTTATATGCTTCTATCTGTTGGGGATAATGGGCTATGGCATCTGCATATTTATCATCAGAATCATACATAGCCCGTACAGGTTCCACCACATTGTTCACCGCCTTAGGTTGTTTCGGCAGTCGCGGTTCTTTCATTCCTAATTGTTTGTAAAAGGATGCAATGTTCGCTTCAGTCTGGTCCTTGTCTTTCATTTCAAATGAAGGGACTATTTCCTCGAACTTACCCAAAACGAACCCATTATCGGCTGCATATTTTTGCATCAGTCGGTAACGGATGAAGAGTTTCTGCATATCTGGTATTGGAAGATATTTCTCATCCTCATAGGGACCAAGAACGCTGATAATCCTATCCCTGAGCTTGTCATCTATATAGAACCCTTGCTGACCACGACCCAACCTGATGATTCTCTCTTTCTCCTCTTCTGCTGTCATCGGCCGCAGCCAGCTTTCAGTAGAATTGAACACCAACCAAACTTCATCGAAAATCAATGCATCGGCTGTACTCAAATAGTCAGGCAAATATTTCTTAGGATTATGGTGACCCGAATACACACCAATAGGTTTCATAGTTCTTTCGCGATGATGATTCCAAAACAGCGCCTGGCTCATGTTGCAGATAACCCACACAAAGGCCACCTTGTATCCCTGTTCCCGGCAAAGACGAGCGTAATATTCTACCTCCGTCTGTTTGCCCGTCATGTCAAGGATTACGTTTTGATGGCCGTCGGCAGCATATTTCCTAATGGAATCCGTATAAATTCTCTTCTTTAAGCCATGGGCACCATTTGAGAGAATGGCTGAAATCCGCTCTGCGGAAAAACAGGGGTCATGGAAATCCAGTCTAACATTGCGGTCAGCAGCTTCTCCAAAACGCGACCTGATTCCTTTGTGTATTAGTTCTTCTGCGGCAGCCAACCTTTGCGGATTATGGGTCTCGTAATACTTTGCATTGTTATGCACCTCCATGATTTCTTCTCCCATCGAGTCAGTAGAGAGGATTTTACCCTTCATCTTCAACTTTCCGTCACGAATCAGGGTACTTTTCCCGCTGCTTGAACCTCCGGCAAAAATAATTGCCCAGCCTTTCACCGGGAAAACCTGACTGTTGATAGCGATGTCTTTCTCTCTCCGCTCTTCATTCGGCTGATGAATCAACGGACCTTTACCTTCTTTATCCATTTTTATTATTCATCAAGAACTTATCCCTAACGATCATCAGACTGAAGCCGAGCAGGTTTTCCCCTCTCCATTGAGTGATATCCGTTGCCCTTTCATCCGTTGCCTTCAAGCCGATGCCCCATATGGTATCGTAGGGACTTGCCTCTACCAGTATTTTATCGCCAGTCCATATCAGATATTTCTTCAGTTTCCAATTCTGACTGAACTTGGCTATATTTCCACTGATAACGATGTTGACTTTTTCTTTGTTCCATTTGTCTTCATCGAATCCACGAACTTGGCGTCCGAGGTCTTTTATCGTTTTCTGATCAGTGGCGGCCAAAATCTTTTCCATGACCTCCGTGTCACCAAAAAGCCTGGCCTTCTCTGCCATCATAAATTGCTCAGCGCAATTGTATTGCACTCCATCCACCTCGAACTGGCAAGGATACCACTGACTGAGGCACGCTCTTGTAACATGCTCTCCTTTTTCGTGATGTCCCCAGAAGAAAAGGAACTCGAATTCCGCTCCCCAGCCGCCGGCATGAATGAGATGTTCTTTATTGTAAAGTACAGTTGAACCGGCTCTTATCTCAGAATCTATCTTTTTGAGAATAAGTCCACTTATTTTCTTAAGCCATTTGCCGTTTTTGTTCTTGTGGGTTTTGCTCTTGTCCTGTTCTTCTTTTTGAGCCTTTTTCTCGGTATATTCATCATCCTTGCATATACGGAAACTCTGCCCGTTATTTTCAACAAGCAGGTATGATTCTGTATCGGGCTTTTTTACACCGCAGCAATCAGTGGCTAAGAAGCAATGGTCACATTCGCTGATGGGGACAACCCTCACGCTCTTTCCTGCCTTTTTGTATACTTCGGGGATTTGGGTGAAATAAGAATCATTATTCAGCCATTTCTTGTTTTTCTCAGAGCTGAGAAGAAATCTTTCCAATGACTCCATAGACTGTCCTGAAAGGTTTACCAGCAAATGGTTCGTATTCTTATAGTCAATGGCTTCCTTACGTTCAACCTTTCCCTCAAATGTCAGCTCAATGATGTAAACGGCACCATCTTCTGCGATTCCAATAGTATCAGGTTGTTTGTCTTCCCTTTTATATCTTTTGTCTATTTGTATGTCATTAAAGCGTTGAAGATGTTCCTTGAAGATACCATAATATGATGGAGCATAAACACATTTCTTTTCTTTGATAATCTGCTCGGCAAGTTTATACAGTGTAACTTGATAGCAAATTTTTAGTGTTGAGCTTCTACTATTACTGTGATGGGCAAATCCGTGTTCAAGGATATCTCCATGTCGAGCAACCAACGGCTCATGACAATTCGGACAAAAGCAGCCGCATTCCAATCCTCTCGGAACGCTATCGATATGCACCAGATGCCCATTAGCATCCTCGGCCCATGAAAATACAGAATCGATATTCATAATGATTGTTTTGGAGGTTATTAAAATAAAGTTAGAATTAGTCTATAGATTCATTTTATCCGGAAACACGCAAGACCAAAACATCGTAATTGTACCAGACGAATGGTCTATTGTATGAAAGAAAAGCGGATTTCAACTCTCAAACTTGCGGCGGGCTTGTTCCTTGATGTCGGCCTCGATTTCACTGATGGGACGGCCACCGGAGAGCCATGATTTTACTGCTACACATGCGGCGAAGCAGATGATGGCGACGAGGGCACTGACAATCCAGTTGAGGAGTTCACGGCCAAATGGGTTCCAGTCGAAGACGAGAAGGGCAGCCACCACAGGCATGGCAAAGAGCAGCCAATCGGCTCCCGACTTCATCTTGTAGCCTTCAATGGCCTCGCGGTATTCCTGGTTGTCGTTAAGCAGTCGCTGGCGATTCTTCTGCCAATATTGTTCGAATGTTGTTGGTTCCATCGTAGTAAGGGTAGAAAGGGTTTTACTTTTTCAAAATGACATAAATGATGACTGGTGCGCCGAAGAGAGGCGTGAGCGCATTGATGGGAACAGCACCACCACGGCTGAGCACCATGCTCAACAGATGACATGCCAACGCCACAACGGCACCCATGAGGATGGTGGCAGGCATGAGCTGGCGATGGTTGGCGGTACCCAGGCAGAGACGAGCCATATGAGGCACGGCAAGTCCGAGGAAGGCAATGGGACCACAGAAAGCAGTGGCCACTGCACAAAGCAGACCTGTCACCACGAGTAGCCAGCTGCGCAGACGGCGGGTGTTGATGCCGAGATTGCTGGCATAGCGTTCACCCAAGAGCAGGGCGTTGAGGGGTTTCACCAGCATACAGGCACCGCCCAGCGACAACAGAGTGACAACTGAGTAGACGGGCATGAGCTGCATGGAGACTCCACCGAAGGAGCCCAGTCCCCACACCATGTAGGAACGCACACCCTCTTCAGTAGCTGCAAAGTTGAGCAGGGCAATGAGCGATGAGGAGAGATAGCCCACCATCATGCCGACAATGAGCAGCATGACATTGGAACGTACCCATCGCGATAGCAGGAGCAACAGTAGCGTGACGAATATGGCACCGAGGAAGGCTGCCGTGAGAATGGCAGAGAAGCCATAGATGGCTCCGGAAAGTCCGGAACCACTCTCCCACCCGCTGCTGAAGGGAAGTGAGAAAGCCGGAACCGTGAGCACACCACCCCAGAAGAGCATGACGAGTGCCACGCCGAGTGCTGCACCATTGGTGATACCGAAGATGCCTGGGCCTGCCAAAGGATTGCGGAAGGCCGTCTGCAGCAGCAGACCACTCACAGCAAGAGCAGCCCCACAAAGCACAGCCGTGATGGCGGCAGGCAGTCGGGTTTCCAAGATGATGAAAGACCACACGTCGTTCTCAACCGTTCCTCCAGTGAGAATCGTCCACACGCTTGCTGCCGGAATGTGAACACTTCCGACAAACAGGCAAGTTGCAAAGAGCAACACCAGGCAGGCTGTCAAGGATAGGAATGTAACGCGGGGACGCATGAGAGGGTGAGAGTTGAGAGGCGCCTACGGCGCGGTTGAGAAGGGTTGAGAAGAGTTGAGAAGGGTTGAGAGAGGTTGAGAGAAGTTGAGGGATTATTGCGAATGCATCTTTTGGAAGTAGCGGAGAGGGGGATGTTGAGGGTTGGGGTGTAGCATCGTGATATAGTCGCGGAGGAGGAGGTCGGGGCGGAACGAAACTTCCTCAAAATAAGGGACTTGCAGCGTATTGATAAAGTAAATGTTTCGGTCGCGGAAAGCCTTGAACTGGGTGTAGCCATGATGCTCAGCAGCAAGACTCTCGTAGGTAAAAGGCTGCGGCGAAGAGGTGTTCATGAGCCACACATCGGCATTGCCCGACTTGCTGAGAACGGTCTCAAAACTCAGCGCAAGACTGCCGCTATGGTCGTCGTCAGCCCAAGCATAGGTAGCTCCTGCATCGGCAATGAGACGACCCATGGTACTCTTTCCTCCCGGCACATACCAGGTGCTGCCAGTGAGCCGCTCGGTGAGAAGAGACGTTGAGACGTTGAGAGGTTGAGAAGTTGAGGCGACACTATCGCGCAAGGCACAGTAGGCATGCTCGACCATAGAGAAGAGGGAGTCGGCCTGTTGGGAACAACCGAAGAGGAGACCATAGAAGCGCATCCACTCGGCACGCCCCAGGGGTGAGGTTTCCATGTAGTCGGCACACTCGATGATGGGGATGCCAAGTTTTTCAAGGCGGCCATAGCCCCCACTGTTCTCGAAGGGTGAGAGCAGAATGGCATCGGCATGCAGGCTCACGATTTGCTCAATGTCAGGCGACATGGAGTTGCCACAGTCAACAATCTCTCCTTGCTGCACACGCCTCTGCACATCGGGCAACAGCATGTACTTCAGGTCGGCAACACCTGCTATGCGGTCAGTTGCATTCAACATGCCAATCAAAGAGGCATGAGCGGTGTTGAACACCACGCTGCGCTGCAAAGGAAATTTTATAGAGGAGAGTGGAGAGTGGAGAGTGGAGAGAGGAGTGTGGAGAGAGGAGCGTTTGCTGTTGCTATCTTCAGTCAGCCAGTAGCGATGGAGGATGCGGCCTTCATGCCAAGGGTCTTTCAGCTCGACAAGGATGCCATCGGAATATCGCACCATGGTGAGATTCTGGGCATAGCGCAAAGGGATGGTGTCGCCAACGGCATCAGAGGTGGAAAGACGCGATTTGCGACAACCAGAGAGAGACAGGAGGGCAGCAACGAACACAATGACGAGCACAATGACTGAAGGAAAGAAAGCATGCACTCGTTTTCTACTGGCTGCGCGCGGCTTCCTCGCACTGGCTTCATGCTGCACAGCGCCAGAAAGCAAGACAGCATGCGGCCGCCCTGAGGTGACTACATGCTGTTGTGTTGTGGAACGACGTGATGCTAACAATCGTTGGCTGCTCATGTCTTACTTGGGGTCTTACTCAAGTCTTACTTGGTGACTTACGCTTGTCTTACTTGTGGAGTCTTACTCTGTATAGAGATAGCGTTTGATGCTCTTCTTCGGAGTCTTGGCAAACTCCTCGTCGTGAATGCGAATGCCAGCGAGCTTGCAGTAGGCAGGAAGCACTTCGTTGAGTTCCTGACGGTTCTGCTCCATCACGTTCTCAATGTCCTCACGGCTGAAGTTCATGCTCTTTGCTTCGTCGAAGTCGGGATAGACCAGTCCGATGAGCTTGTCGCCCTTCTGGATGACCACACTCTCGCTGACGAGAGCCATGGAGTTGAGCTTATCCTCGATTTCCTCGGGATAGATGTTCTGTCCGTTGGAGCCCAGGAGCATATTCTTCGAACGGCCCTTGATGAAGACATTGCCATAAGCATCCATGAGTCCGAGGTCGCCTGTGTGATACCAGCCATTCTTGTCGATGGTCTCACTGGTGGCCTCCTCGTTCTTGTAGTAGCCCAGCATGACGTTGAGTCCACGTGCCAGAATCTCACCGGGAATGTTCTCTGGGTCAGGACTGTCGATCTTCACCTCCATGTGCAGGGCAGCCCTACCACACGAGCCTGGCTCGAAGTTATCCCACGGAGCATAGCAGATGATGGGTGCGCACTCCGTAGCACCATAGCCCACGGTATACGGGAAGTTGATGCGCTTGAGGAACGACTCCACCTCCTGATTGAAGGCAGCACCACCGATGATGATTTCGTAGAACTCTCCACCAAAGGCCTTGCGCACCTCTTCGCAGATGCGCTCCTCCACCCGGCGGTTCACCACAGGCATGTTCAGCAGGAGTCGCATGCGATTGTTCTGCACCTTCGGGAACACTTTCTTACGGATGATCTTCTCGATGACGAGAGGCACGGCAATGATGATGGCAGGCTTGATTTCGGCAAATGCCTGTGCGATGATGCTCGGGCTTGGAATGCGCGAAAGGAAGAACACATGCTTACCGGTGAGAATCTCGAAGGTGAACTCGAAGGCCATGCCATACATATGGGCCAGCGGCAGGATGCTGATGATATTTGGATTCTTCTCAAGATGCTTACCCATCACCTCGCGGGCAAAGTCGAAGTTACTCCAGAGGGCACGATATGGAATCATCACACCCTTCGAGAAGCCCGTGGTGCCGCTGGTGTAGTTGATGAGTGCCAGCTGGTCGGGACTCTCCTCGTGGTAGTAGTGCACATGCTCCTTGCGGAAGTATTTCGGATACTTGCGGCCAAACATCTCATTGAGGTGCTCGCGGGCATAGGTGAGTTTATCGGTGCGCGAGACGAGGAGCGAATAGTCAGGGATGTTGATGATGCCCTCCAGCCCCGGCATCTTCGTGGCATCGATGGTAGTGGCCACGACATCACCCACAAAGAGCAGCTTGGCGTCGCTGTGGTTCACGATGTTATGCACCTGGTCGGGCATGAACTCATGCAGGATGGGCACAGCCACGGCACCATAGGTGAGCACAGCCAGATAGGCGGCGGCCCAGTTGGCACAGTTGCGTCCGCAAAGGGCAATCTTGTCGCCCTTCACCACCCCACTGTTCTCGAACATGATATGCAGTTTCTCAATCTTACGTGCCACATCATGGTATTGCAGCGTAGCTCCTTTAAAATCGGTGAGTGCATCGCGATCCCAGTGGTCGATGATGCTCTTCTCGATGAGCGCGTTGAAACTTGGTATAGATTCCATACGATTGGTTTATGCTGTTCTGATATAATTATCGTTGATATGCTGACAGTTACAAGAAAACGCTTAGATGCTGTTCTGATACAAATAGCGCTTGATGCTCTTCTTCGGAGTCTTCTCGAACTCCTCCTCACGCAGCACCACAGACGAGATCTTGCTGAACGGCGGCAGCAGGGCATTCAGGTCCTGGCGGTTCTGCTCCATGATGTTCTGCAGGTCTTCCTGTGTGAAGCCCATGTTCTGTGCCTCGTCCATGTCGGGATAGACCAATGCCACGAGCTGGTCGCCTTTCTGCACCACCACACACTCGCTGACCATTGCCATCGAGGCAAGCTTGTCCTCGATTTCCTCGGGATAGATGTTCTGTCCGTTGGAGCCCAGGAGCATGTTCTTCGAGCGGCCCTTGATGAAGATGTTGCCTTCTGCATCCATGAGTCCGAGGTCGCCGGTGTGATACCAGCCGTCCTTGTCGAGAGCCTGGCTGGTGGCCTCCTCGTTCTTGTAGTAGCCCAGCATGACGTTGGTGCCACGGGTGAGGATTTCGCCAGGGATGTTCTGCCCGTCGGGGCTGTCTATCTTCACCTCCATGTTGTAGATGGCCTTGCCACACGACTTCGGCACAAACTCCTTGTGGTCGCAGTAGCTGATGAGCGGGGCACACTCCGTGGCACCGAAGCCCACGGTGAAGGGGAAGTCGATGCTCTTGAGGAACTCCTCCACCTCTTGGTTGAGAGCTGCTCCACCGATGATAATCTCGTAGGCCTTGCCGCCAAAGGCATTGTACACCTGCTCGCAAATCATCTGCTTCACCTTCTTGTTCACAACCGGCATCATCAGCAACAGGCGCACGTGGTTGTTCTGAATCTTCGGGAACACACGCTTGCGGATGATCTTCTCAACAATCATCGGCACGGCAATGACCAGCGAGGGCTGTATCTCGGCATAGGCCTGAGCAATGAGCGACGGGCTGGGCAGGCGTGTGAGGTAGAAGATGTGGATGCCGTGGCAGAAGGGGAACAGGAACTCGAAGGCCAGACCGTACATGTGAGCCATGGGCAGGATGGAAACCATGTTCGTGCCCGGCTTCACAATGGGACCCAGCTTGGTGAGTGCGAAGTCGAGGTTTCCCCACAGCGCACGGTAAGGCAGCATCACACCCTTCGAGAAGCCCGTGGTGCCACTGGTGTAGTTGATGAGCGCCAGTTCCTCGGGGCTGTCCTGATAGTAGTGCACGTGCTCCTTGCGGAAGTATTTCGGATACTTTGCACCGAAGAGCTGGTTCAGGTGCTCACGGGCATAGGTGATCTTCTCCCTGCGCGATACCAACAACGAGAAGTCTGGCAGATGCACGATGGCCTCCAGGTCGGGCATCTCGTCGGGGTTGATGGTCTTTGCCACCACATCGCCCACGAAGAGCAGTTTGGCACCCGAGTGGTTCACGATGTTATGCACCTGCTCAGGCATGAACTCGTGTAGTACGGGAACAACAACAGCTCCATAGGTCAGCGTGGCTACGAAGACCACACCCCAATGTGAGCTGTTACGGCCGCAGAGGGCAATCTTGTCGCCTTTCTGCACGCCACTGTATTCGAATACGATATGCAACTTCTCAATGATGCGAGCTACATCATGATATTGCAGCGTCGCACCCTTGTAGTCGGTAAGCGCATCTTTTTCCCAGTTGTCGATGATACTTTTTTCAAAGTATGCGTTAAAACTTGGTATAGGATTCATTGCACAATTTTCAAAATTATGTGCAAAGATACTTACTTATTTGCTCATTTCAAAAAAAAATGTGCAGTTTTTTCATTCTGAAGTGCATTTTTTTCAATTTTTAGGAAAAAACGCTGGTCGCAATTACCAATATGTAAATAAAAGTGTTCGGTTTTTCCTACAGTCGGGTTACTACTCATAACGCATCGACTTGGCAGGATGGATGTGCGAGATGAGATAGCTCGGGGCGATGAGCACCAACACGCTCACCAAAAGGGTGGCAATGTTCAACAGCAAGACAAAGAACAAGTTGAGCTCCACGGGCACCGTGCTGACGTAGTAGGTGGCAGCATCGAGCTTCACCAGACCCGTGTACTTCTGCAACAGCACCAGTCCGATGCCCAGCACATTGCCGATGAGCATGCCCTTCCCCACCATGAACACGGCAAACCAGAGGAAGGTGTGGCGGATGGTCTTGTTGCGGGCTCCGAGGGCTTTCAGCACGCCAATCATGGTGGTGCGCTCAAGGATGATGATGAGCAGGCCGCTGATCATGGTCACGCTGGCCACGGCAATCATCAGGGCGAGGATGATCCACACGTTCAGGTCCAACAGCTCCAGCCAAGAGAAGATTTGCGGGTTCAGCTCGTGGATGGTCTTCGACGTGTAGGTCTCGCCATATCGGTCCGTTTGCCTGTTCACCTTATTAATAAATAAAGACTCCACATCGGCCAGGCGGTCGAAGTCCTCCACCGCCACCTCTGCCCCGCTGGCCTGGTCGGGTTCCCAGCCATTGAGCTTCACGGCTGCATAGAGGTCTATGAAGCACAGCGTCTCGTCGTACTGTGTGAGGTTGGTCTGGTAGATGCCGCTGATGGTGAAGCGGCGGGCACGCACTCCCTTGTCGTCGATGAAGTAGGCAAAGATGCGCTCTCCTGTCTTCAGCCTCAGCTTGTCGGCCATGGGCTTGGAGATGAGCAGGCGGTTGGTGCTCGAGGAATCGGAGAACGTGGGGATGACGCCCTCCACCATGTTCTGATGAATGAACGTGGAGTCGAACTCCGGCCCTACCCCCTTGAAGACCACGCCGAGGAAGTCCTTGTCGGTCTTCAGGATGCCCTGCTTCATGGCAAAGCGCTGCACATGCTTCACCCCGTCAATCTTCCGGAGCACGGTGAGCATGGAGTCGCCCATCTGAATGGGGTACTGCTCGCCTGCCTGCAGCGACATGAAGTCGCCCACCTGAATGTGACTGCCGAACCCCACCACCTTGTCTCTGATGGTGTGCTTGAAGCCAAACACCACACACACCGACACAATCATCACCGCCAGGCCGATAGCCACACCAGCGGTAGCTATGCGTATAGCAGGCTTCGAGACCATGCGCTGGCCATCGTCGTCACTGTAGATTCGCTTGGCAATGAATAGGGGGAAGTTCATGAGGAGTTGAGAGTTGAGAGTTTAGAGTTTAGAGTCAGTTGGGGAGTGGAGAGTTGAGAGGCGCCTGCGGCGCTGTTGAGAAGGGTTGAGAAGAGTTTAGAGTGGAGAGTGGAGAAAGCCGTCAGCCGTAGGGGACGGCCTGAAGGGCCAACAGCCACCAGCCCAGGGCAACGCCCTGGGTATTGAGGGCATTCGCGTGGGGTTTTCGCGCTGTAAGTGCAAAAGCTTTTGCCCCTTCAGGGCGTGGGTTTGTGCAGCCGGGTAGTTTCAGGCGGCAATGCATTCGTCCCTTTTCTCCCCTTTTCTCCCCTTTTCTCCCCTTTATACCCTTTACGCTCTTTTCACTTCGCGCTTGCGCGGCTATCAATCCTCTACCCTACCCGGATATGCCTCCAGGGCCTTGCGAAGCACCACGAGGGCATGCTCCATGTCTTCCTTCTTCAAGACATAGGCGATGCGCACCTGGTTGATGCCTGCACCGGGAGTGGTGTAGAAGCCTGCGGCAGGAGCCATCATGATGGTCTGACCTTCGTAGGAGAACTCCTCCAGACACCAGCGGCAGAACTTCTCAGAGTCGTCCACAGGCAGCTTGGCCACCGTGTAGAAGGCTCCCATGGGAATGGGCGAATACACGCCAGGGATGCGGTTCAGTCCGTCAATGAGGCACTTACGGCGCTCCACATATTCATCATACACATCACGGTAGTACGACTCAGGAGCATCGCACGAAGCCTCAGCAATGATCTGACCAATGAGGGGTGGCGACAGGCGAGCCTGACACAGCTTCATCACGGCAGCCTTCACAGCTTCGTTCTTCGTCACCAGTGCACCAATGCGGATACCACACTCCGAGTAGCGCTTCGACACAGAGTCGATGAGGATGACATTCTGCTCGATGCCCTCCAGATGGCAGGCGGAGATATAGGGTGAGCCCGTGTAGATGTATTCACGATACACCTCGTCAGAGAACAGGTAGAGGTCGTACTTCTTCACCAGGTCGCGAATCTGGTTCATCTCGCGGCGCGTATAGAGGTAGCCCGTGGGGTTGTTGGGGTTACAGATGAGAATGGCACGTGTGCGCTCGTTGATGAGCTCCTCGAACTTCTCCACCTTCGGCAGCGAGAAGCCCTCCTCAATGGTGGAGGAGATGGTGCGGATGACGGCACCTGCCGAGATGGCAAACGAGATGTAGTTGGCGTAGGCAGGCTCCGGGATGATGATCTCATCACCGGGGTTCAGGCAGCTCAGGAAGGCAAACAGCACAGCCTCCGAGCCACCACAGGTCACGATGATGTCATCAGGGTCTACAAGAATCTCGAAGCGTTTGTAGTACTGGGCCAGTTTCTCTCTATAGCTGCGAATGCCCTGCGAGGGAGAATACTCAAGGACCGTGCGGTCGATGTTCTTCAAAGCATCAAGCGCAACCTGCGGCGTTGGCAGGTCGGGCTGTCCAATATTAAGGTGATAGACGTGTATGCCGCGCTCCTTGGCTGCTGTGGCCAGTGGGGCGAGCTTACGAATAGGTGATTCGGGCATGAGCTGCCCGCGTTCTGAAATGTTTGGCATAGTGTTGCTCTTTTTGTGTTTTTGGCCACGGCGGGTGCTGTCCGCCATTTGCCGCTGCAAAGATACATCATTTTCGTCATTCTACCAAACGAAATGCACACAAAAATCATCCCCCCACCCCCTTCCCGCGTTGCAAAAGCAGTGGTATTGGCGTCCGAAAGTGGTAGCGAAGAGAATATTTTTTGAAAACTCTATGTTTCTTTATTTCCCGAGAATGGCATTCACTAGCGAGGTGACATCGGCAACGGATACCTGGCCGTCGCCATTCACGTCGCCCACATTTGTAAGGCTCACGATTAGGCTTGCTGTGTCGGAATCCTTATATCCTTCACGCGTGGCATATACCTTTATCTCGTAAGTAGGAGCAAAGGCAAACCTTCCGCTTTCACTTTCTCTTTGAACTGTCACCGGAGCTATTTGGTAGATGTATTTTACGCCATCTGTCTCACAATTGCATATCACATTTCCATTCGAGTATTCAATGGTAGGCGTGGCACACTTGTTGACTTTGGGTATTTCGCCTTCTATGGGAACAATGTTGATGATAGAATTCCAAGGTTCTGTTGACCTATATGCTTCAATTAGGTCGGCAGGAACGTGGAGCGTGGCATATTGGATATACGAGTCACTGAATGCCTCATTATGAGCCGTGGGGACTGTTTCAGTATAGCAGAAAACATCAGTTATGTTTTCGCATTTTGCAAAAGCACTACTACCGATGTTTTTCACGCTGTTGCCAATAGTAATAGAATTAAGGTATGAGCAACCATAAAACGAATAATCATTAATCGTTGTTACATCATTTGGAATTATCAAATCACTTACTTCTTCTCCATTGACAAATAGATGATGGGCTATAGATAGAGGGTTTGAAAAATAATCACTAAATGTATTATTGCACCATGAAGACAAATTGTCAATATATACAGAATTAAGGCTGTCGCAGTTATAGAATACCATACTGCCAAAATTAATGATGCTGTTGCCAAAACTAATTGACGTTAGGTTAGAGCAATTATAAAAAGCTTGGCTACCGATACTAGTTACACCGTCTCCAATTGTAACAGAAGTTAGTCCAGAGCAATATCCAAAAGCTGCCCCTCCTATAGTTGTCACGCTGTTGGGAATAGTTAGTGAATTCAAAGAAGAGCATTCCGAAAAAGCATATTCATCAATTATATTTACACTGTTAGAAATTGATAATGAAGCTAGATTAGAACAGTAACGAAACGCTTCTCTTCCAATGGAAGTTACGCTATTGGGAATTGAAACAGAACTCAAACTGCTACACTTATAGTATTTGCAAGTTGCTTTATATCAGCAATTTGCAAGTTAAACGGTAGAAAAGTGACAACGGTGATTTGTAAAAGGACGAAAACCATAAAGATTTAACGTTTTTAACCTCTATTAGGGGTTTTGCTTGTTCTCATATATATCGTCCGTTGCATTAGCTTTACCCTTAGAGAATCGTCTCCATCATCTACATTTGGTCGGCATACATCATTATAGTTAGCAACAACTCTTCATTTGAATTACCATGACACTCAACAGGTCGCTCTCCCTGTAGGCCATCGCTGGTTCATGATGGAGAAGTCCCCTGGCCTAGTAGGTATAATTCTTCATGTGGCTGCCATAGCGTTTCACCAGCTTTGCCCTGTAGCCCTCGCCGCTCTGCATGAATTTCAGATTTTCCTGCATCGTCCGCTGCCTCACTGGATAGAACTCGTACCGCTCCAGCATCCTACTCACTGCCTCCACCAAGTCTTCGAAATGGTAATAGCGCATCCTGTCATGCAGACGGCGGTCCAGTACCAGATACCAAGAACTTCATCACCATCGGCGATGCTGCCCTGTTCCTGTGCTTTTTCTCAGTTTCTGTCATCACCTCAGCTTCGCTTCATCGTAATCCAATTCCCGCCCTTCCACTTTAGGCACCATATTTTGGAAGAAACGAGTCCATAGCTTGTTGGCCGATGCAATGTCATCGTCGTTCAGCTCGCTTACCTCTGCTATTCTGTTTCCCATCGTACTCACCGATGCCATCCGCAGTCCCAGAGCCTCATCGCTTTCTGTATCCTGCAAGACCCACCAGCGGTCATGGAAAGGAGCATTCCTTTGGTCTTGTCTATAGCAGCATGACTTCACTTCAATACGGCCAGGTAATTCAGACGACCATCGGTTCCATCCATTCTGAAAGACATCATCTAAAGACTCGTTCTTATGTGCATCCACATCCTTGCAGGTCAGTATCGAACAGTTCAACCTATTGTTCACATCCATCAGCATCTTCACAATATAAAGGTCTTCTGCATGGAAGTATGAGTCAATAATATGTAGCACGTCGTACGGATGCTCCTTGTACCAGTCTAAAATCCTCTCTACCCACTTGGCTTCCTCTCCGATATGCACAAAGTCGCCGTTCTCATCCCTGCGCTCGCTCATAATGCGGTCCACTCGCTCCAGTTTCTCCTTCGTGCCACTGGCAATGGCAAGTACGATTTTCAGATTGTCAATGATGGCCTGATGCATCTCCCTCAGCAATGTGTGGTACTTCTTGTTGGCTTGATTCTTCTTGTGCAGATTCTCCATGAAATACAACACCGCATCCTGTGTGTCAGTGATAGGATGAAGGTACACCTGCTTCAGTACACTCTGCGTTGTGTCAAAATCCCTTGCTATCGTTTTATTCTTCACCAGATACTCCATCTGTTTTTCGAAAAACCTCACCTGCTCGTCATTGTTCAGGCGCGACACCTGCATCAAGTCGTTCTTTGCCGCCTCAATCTTTCGGTTCGACTGCATATGCAGTCTCAGTCGTTTCTTGTATTGCATACGAGCAGGGTCATCATCCACCATCTCCAACATTGTGTCTGCCAGCTGTTCATCGTGGTCTCTCACCAAGTCCAGCATCCGCTGATAGTCGCTGTATGACCCATTGCCGTCGCTCTTAAGAGAGTCCATAACCTTCTTGCCTATCTCCTTTACCTTCGACTTCGCTGCCACAAACGAGTCTTGCATACACAGCGTAAAGCGGTTAAACTTATCAAACGTATAGTAGATACCCTCCGTCTTCTGCACGGCCAATTCAATAAACTCACTTTTCTGTGTTGTATTTGGCATATAGCATGCCACATGAGCATACAGGAAGGCCTGGTCGGCACGGTTTCCGACAGCTTCTATCTCATGTTTCAGCTGTTCGCCATCCAGTTTACCACCCAGTTTCGAGCCTTCTATCATTGCCATGCACGCTATCTTGTATCCATCATGCTGAATACCTCCAACCATCGGCAGTTGCTCGTTCACCACATCTGCCATCTCGCTCCACAGCGCACGTTGCATCTCTCGTGTCAGTTTATTACCCAGATTTTGCTTAATGGCCTTAGTCATCGTGTCGGTCAAAGTAAAGATGAAGCCGTCATCTTTCGTGTGACGCATCAGGTTCAACAACTTGTCGTAGTCGCTTTTTTCCAGTGCCACCTGCACCTCTATCTCGCTGCTACCAGTATATTCTGGATAGGGGTATTTCGTCTGGATATATCTTGCTGCGTGTTCTATGCATGCATTCCAAAGACAATCGTCATAGTTCTTCAGTTGGTCATAGAAAATGGCCTCTTCGTTAAGGAACATCGCAGGGGCGATGTGATATAGCAACCGTTTCTTATCCCAATCCGAGAAGTCCTTCTCCGAAGCCTTGGACACAAAGCGGTTCATGATATTTTCGAATCGTGCAATGTCTTTTACTCCGTAGAACTCCAGTGCCACCCGCGACCAGAGGATTATACCGTCTACCTCGTTGCCGTCGTAGTCCATCAGTTTCTTGAATTCTTCGATGTCCTCATCCCTGCACAGTCCCGAGCGTATCAGAATGCCAAGCGAGTGAGCATAGAGGCCGAAGCTCATGTTATATGCCGTCAGGCACGACACCGACGAGAGCCATTGATTCTTTCTAACGTCAGCTGCCTTGGCAGCATATTCATTGGCCTCGCTCTTCATCGAGATTTTCGACAGAACCTTTGCTATCTGATAGCCTGTGTCAACCTTTACCGAAGGCACGCTGATTTGGTTCCAAGCCCACTCTAGGTCAGCCTTCGCCATCGTCTTAAATCCATCCACGTTATCTGCATCCGCAGTGTCTTCCAACAAGTCTGTCCCTGAATAGTATTTGCTCAGCCATACATACAGCGTTGAGAGCATATAGCACATCACATCAGCCTTCTCCACCTGCTTCAACATCGAATAGTGTTTGTACACTTTCTTTAGCAGGGTCTTGTCGCCGTCCTTCACCTCTGCTACTTTATTGATCAGTTCCAACAATGGCTCGTATCTATCGGTCGTGTCGTAAGCGATCTGATTGAACAGTCGGACGAAATAGTTCCAGTCCAGGCGCTTCACGTCCTTCTGCCACACATATTCCAGCGCTGCCCGCAGGTAGGCCCGCGACTGCCGTTCGGCAGTGTTCATCTTCACTATTACATTCTTTACAAACTCCTCCTCGGTACACACCAAGGCAGCAATAGGCCCTTCCACCACTTTCAGGTGGTAGGCCGAGTTCCTCAGCACTTCGAAGATGTCTTTCAGTATATCATCTTTCAGTTCGCGACCACTCATCACCCAATCCTCTATCTTGTCGCCCAAATTCTCGTAGTTGCGCAGCAACAGTGCCTTGCAATGGGCTTGCAGTGCTTTGTCCTTCAGGTCGTCAATCTCCAGATATAGGTTCTCCATGCGGTTCTTGGCATCGGCCTCGTCTATCTTCACCAATGCCGCCACGACCTGTATTTGTAGCTTCACATACTCCACCGTCGGGAACTTGATGTTTTCCACCACAGCATCTATCAGGCTCACCACTTTCCGCACTTGCTCCTCGTTCATCTTTGGAAGTGGCTTGCAATACATCTTCAACAGCGTCACCTTTGGCATCATCGTCAGCGAGGTGTCTATCACCAGCCGCACGGCATACTCTACGGCTTCACCGATGTCGTCGAGGTCCTTATGGTCGGGAATCCAGAAGCGCAGGAAATAGAGTTGACTGCTGGCTGGTAGTTCCTTCATTTTGGCAATCACCTGGGCTGCCGTGCTCTCTTTCATAATGGTTCTCATCACTGTCGCCATCTTTTTCAAGCCGTCATCCTCAATCTTCGAGTTGGCGATGTCGGCTCTCTGCGTCATACTGTCATCAACCTTCCCCTCGTTGTTGAACGAGATGCTGATGGCTGTGTACAGACGGTCTATCTGCTGCCTGTCCTTCGTCACCTTAGCCACGCGGTCTATGATTTCAAGAGCTTTTTCCATCTTCACCGGCAACATCAGTTTGGCCAGTTCCAAGGCCTTGTCTGGTATGTATTCAAAGTTGATGGTGGCCGTCAGTGCATCAATCTGCTGGTCTATCTCCTTGTGCATTGACTCGCTTAGGTGCTGACCTGACTGTGCTATGATGAGCAGGCATTTCAGCCGCTCCTCCATCAGGAATACGCTCTGGGTTAGTCCATAGGCCTTTTCGTCATCTCCAATAGCAATCAGTGCCTCAATCTCTGAGTCGCTCAGTTCGTTCTTTTCTAATTCGCGGCTCACGCTGCGGTTAATGGCAAAGCGAAAGTAGGCTGCTGCCTGTGTCTTAAAGTCGGTACATGCATTGTAGCCGTACTCGCACTGTGCATTCAGGGCAGCCTGACTCTGCTGAGTTACAAGATAATGCTGCACATTTTCGCTGGTCAGATAGTCCACCAACTGTTTGTTGTCCTTCACGTGCTTATAGAGAGCAGGAAGATAGACAAATTGTTCGCCCATGTCAGTGCTCTTCTCTATCACGTCTATCAGCAACAACTCTATCTCATTTTTTAGTCCGCTCATCCTCTCACGCAGATACTTCCTGAAATCGTCACTCTTCAATTTTATCGTACCCTCTTCGGTTTCCCCCACATAGTCGCCACACAACGTAAGCAGACCATTTACTTCTTCATCGGTCAGGTTCAACGTTTTTCTCACCATCTGGCGGTTCATAGGAATCTCGCAGAAGGCCAGCAAAGCCATCAGTTGCTGCACAGATCCCTCCTGCGTCTCTATCCAGTCGTAGTCCTCACCGTAGAAGTCGTCCTCACCGTACTGATAATAGTCGCGTATCTTCTCAACACCGAATTTCTGCAACTTCTCCGTCAGGATGGTCAGCTGCCTGGCATTGCCCTTCTTGCTCAATTCATAGAAGATGGATATATCCTCCGACGCAATGTTGGGGTCAACACTGCGCAAGTAGCCCTCCACGTCGTTCTTCTGAAATTTGAACAGTTCATTGGTCTGTTTAATAGGAGTTCCCTCCGGGATTAGTTGCTTCAGATTCTGGGCATCGCCAGAAAAGATAAAGCGTGCATTCGATACACTGAAAAGCGGTGCTAGAACGCTCTTGATGCCGTCCACAAATCTGACACAGCAGCATCTTCGACAGCGTCAGTCCGTCAGTAACCTTCGTGAGAGCCATCTCCGCCTCGTTCACTTTCACGCTGACACTCAGCGCATCACTGCGTGTAGCCACACCGTCCGTCATCATCTTTCCCACATCGGTTTCCAGCTTCCTCACCAGCTCAAGGTAACTCTCGGCCAACCGTTGCTTATGGGAGAGCGACACCACCTGCCAGTAGGCCTGATCCACGCTGTAGAGCGTAGCCTGACGTCGGGTTTCAGCAGCATTCT
>JAEEGF010682462.1_pt1 | contig 20295 bp, 15 predicted proteins | sample 9134171 | NCBI WGS metagenome assembly JAEEGF01 (sample SAMN16246542, study PRJNA631951) | gut metagenome | biome: gut microbiome; feature: rumen; material: AP-attached | host: Bos | place: Iran: Karaj | collected 2018-10
ACTTACACTCCCATTTAGTGTGTGATAAACTATTCATGTCCATTTTGGACTACCTCCTGTGCTTTACTTTGGTTGGCGAACCGTAAGTAATTCTAGCACGGGAGGTTTTCTACTGTAAGCTAAAGCAACTGTTATCCCCCTGCATAGCAGGGGGGTTATTAAAAGATGCTACACAAAAAGGGAGCTGCGCACTAATTGCTTAGTGCGACAGCCCCTTTCATAACTATGCTGATATTACCAGGTTTCTTCCGTGTTCTTTCGCGTAATAGAGCCTTGTGTCAGCTTCTTTTATCAAATCCTTTGAGTTCATGTTTTCTGAATACTTAGCTGTGCCAAAAGAGGCTGTGATCTTAATATCAGACCCTTCAAAAGAAAAGATGTGATTTGAGATATCATCTCGTAAAGAATTCAGTGCAGAGCAAAATTCCTCATAGCTTTCTTTACTGTATGACATAAGCAAAAATTCTTCGCCGCCCCATCTTCCTATGTGAATCTTATCGTTTGACTGTAGTATTTTTGACAATTCCTCTAAAATGTAATCCCCGGTCTGATGGCCATACATGTCATTGATCTGTTTGAAATGGTCAATATCCATAATGCCTACAGCTATGTTTATATTTGAGGAATCATTTATACGGGAGTCTAATTTCTTTTGAATATATTGTCTGGTGTGCAGGCCGGTAAGATAGTCTATGTTTACCATGTTCAAAAGCTTTTCATTATTATTCTTAATGCTTATGGAGTAGATTGCACTGTAAATGATAATAACTGAAAAGGAGATAATTGCATTTGCGCAGAACATAAAATCAGCAATATTTTTTGAGGCATTATATCTGACGGGTAACTGGCCGTTAGAGTGCATTATTGCAATAATTAAAAATGTAGCTACGTACATTAAAGCAGCCATATTTGTCAGAATATTTTGTCTCCTGGTAAATACCGGCATGAAGTAAGGAGTTATGACAGCCAGAGCCATTGCAAAAAGCCATAGCCAGAATCCACAATTGTACCCCAGAAAAATAGTGGCAAGTATAATATGTGAATGAATTTCGCCTAATCCAAGCCATAGCTTTGTTTTTGTATATCCGGCTTCGTTAAGATAGTATTCTATAAGATAAAAGACGATACTTACCAAATTTATATGTATCATTGGAAGGCAATAGGCATAAAGATATACTCCTTCAAGAAAGATATGAATAAGAAGATATGCTGTTATAAGCATTATCCAGCCATCCTTATCTTCAAAATAGTATTGCTCCTTTTTTCTATTAAGAAACCCCTCCAGGAAAATATTCTCCATTCTTTTTTTCATAAATTTATTCCCATATCTAAATTCGTAATTTTCATTAAGAGTGTATTTTATAATAATTCGATTAGAAATGTCTAGTTTAATGTTGTAAAGCACGAAAAAAGCTCTGAAATCATAATATTCAGAGCTTTTTAAGCATATGTTCATAAATTATTTCTGATATTAAATTGTTGTATCAAGACCAACGCTGGTATCTGCAGCAGTGGTTGTATTAGCATCTTTATCGTACTGCTTAATCTGATCATCTAGCCAGGATGATTTATATTTAGCGTACTTATCTGCAGTCACGGTTGTATTGGTTTCGCTTGAATTTTCTTTTTTAGTGGTTGAACTGCCTTTTCCGAGATTATCAACGAAGCTTGATTTGGATACCGTCTTTTTCGAGGTTGTATCTGCGGAATTTGTAATGCTATCGGTAGCAGTAGTTGTTGAACCTGTTGTTCTATATGCGTCTAAGGCATTCTTATTTCCTACTTTTTTTACGTAGGATTTCAAAAGCGAACCATAAGATCCATTTTTGATACTGGAGTAATCAGATAGAAGATTACTCATATCATTTACGTAGTTATATGAGCCGCTAAGACTGCTGAAAATATTTGCGCCCATAATTTCACCTCCTTGAAATATAAGACTTAAAATATAAGCCTAAAGAGCATCCGTGCTCAATTTATATATACCTACCTATCATTATTATGTGTACAGGGGAAAGAAAAAGCAATTCATAAAGTCTGAAATATAAATAAACAATTTCAAAACACGGATATTTGCTGAGATTTCGAGGCATTTTATAGAAAAAGAGAGAAAAAAGGAGAAAAAAGGAGATATAAAGATATATCAAGTGATAATTTCTGAAATATCTAGTTGCGTAATTGCATTATTGAAACTAATATTAGTTCTTAGGAGTTAGCACTCGATATAAATGAGTGCTAACAATGAAAAATAAAATAATCACAAGATTATATAAAGGAGGCATTTACAATGAAGTTAGAACCACTTTCAGACAGAGTTGTATTAAAGCAGCTTGAGGCAGAAGAGACAACAAAATCAGGAATTGTCCTTCCTGGAGCAGAAAAGGAAAAGCCACAGCAGGCAGAAGTTATTGCAGTAGGTCCTGGCGGAATCGTTGATGGCAAAGAAGTAAAGATGCAGGTTAAAGTAGGTGACAATGTTATCTACTCTAAATACTCAGGAACAGAAGTAAAGCTTGATGATGTTACATACATCATTGTTAAGCAGAATGATATCCTGGCAATCATAAAGTGAGTGATATAGGAACGAAAAGTTTCATTTATGTCTGCTTGCAGACGTATAAATGAAACCTTGAGGGCCGAACATACAAGAGTAAAAAAGATATGCGAATGTAAAGAGCATATCGATTTACGAATGTATGCAGGATTGCGAAAATGAAGTGGAGCAATCCGTATATCGCAGAAAACATTATTAAATAACTTGGAGGATAATAAAATGGCTAAGACAATTAAGTACGGCGCTGACGCCCGCACAGCTATGGTAGAAGGCGTTAATAAGCTTGCAGATACAGTTAGAGTAACTATCGGACCTAAGGGCAGAAACGTAGTTCTTGATAAGAGCTATGGTGCACCTACAATCACAAACGACGGTGTTACAATTGCAAAAGAGATTGAGCTTGAAGATGCATATGAGAACATGGGCGCTCAGCTTGTAAAAGAAGTTGCTACAAAGACAAACGATGTAGCAGGTGATGGTACAACAACAGCTACAGTTCTTGCTCAGGCAATGATCAATGAAGGTGTTAAGAACCTTGCTGCAGGCGCTAACCCAATCGTTCTCAGAAAAGGTATGAAGAAGGCTACTGATGCAGCTGTAGAATCAATCAGCAAGATGGCTACAAAGGTTAAAGGCAAAGAGCAGATCATGAGAGTTGCTGCTGTTTCATCTGGTGATGATGAAGTAGGACAGATGATTGCTGATGCTATGGAAAAGGTTTCTAATGATGGTGTTATCACAATCGAAGAGTCCAAGACAATGCAGACAGAGCTTGACCTTGTAGAAGGTATGCAGTTCGACAGAGGATATATCTCAGCTTACATGGCTACAGATATGGACAAGATGGAAGCTACTCTTGAAGATCCATACATTCTTATTACAGACAAGAAGATTTCTAACATTCAGGATATCCTTCCTCTTCTTGAGCAGATCGTTAAGACAGGTTCTAAGCTTCTTATCATCGCTGAGGATGTTGATGGTGAGGCTCTTACAACTCTTATCGTTAACAAGCTTCGTGGAACATTCAATGTAGTAGCTGTTAAGGCACCTGGTTATGGTGACCGCAGAAAGGCTATGCTTGAGGATATCGCTATCCTTACAGGTGGTAAGGTTATTTCTTCAGACCTTGGCCTTGAGCTTAAAGATACAACAATGGATGATCTTGGTAGAGCAAAGAGCATCAAGGTAGAAAAAGAAAAGACAACTATCGTTGATGGTCTTGGACAGAAAGACGAGATCAAAGCTAGAGTATCTCAGATCAAGAAACAGATCGAAGATACAACATCAGATTTCGATAAAGAAAAGCTTCAGGAAAGACTTGCTAAGCTTGCAGGTGGAGTTGCAGTTATCAGAGTTGGTGCTGCTACAGAGACAGAAATGAAGGAAGCTAAATACAGAATGGAAGATGCTCTTAACGCAACAAGAGCTGCTGTTGAAGAAGGCATCATCTTTGGTGGTGGTAGTGCATACATCCACGCTTCAAAGGAAGTTGCTAAGCTTGCTGATACTCTTGAAGGTGATGAGAAGACAGGTGCAAAGGTTGTTCTTAAGGCACTTGAGGCTCCTTTATTCCACATTGCTAACAATGCAGGTCTTGACGGATCAGTTATCGTTAACAAGGTTAAAGAGTCAAAGCAGGGCGTAGGCTTCAATGCTTACACAGAAGAGTATGTAGATATGGTTAAGGATGGTATCATCGATCCTGCCAAGGTTACAAGATCAGCTCTTCAGAACGCTACATCTGTAGCATCAAGCTTCCTTACAACAGAAGCTGCTGTAGCTACAGTAAAAGAGCCAGTTCCTCCAATGCCAGCAGGCGGAGCAGGAATGGGCGGAATGATGTGAGCGATAACGAGCCAAACTCAAAACCAGAATCAAAACCGCTTAGGCGGTAACAATAGAGAAAGCCATGGAACCAAGCTTGCTTGGTCTTCCATGGCTTTTCTATTGTTAGAAGTGCGTTAGCACTTTTTGATTCTGATTTTGAGCTTGGCGACAACGTACGACAGGGAAATTGCAAAGCAATTTCGCTGTATAAGCGATAACGAATTGCTAAGTACTCTGCTCAAACGTACGACAGGGAAATTGCGAAGCAATTTCGCTGTATAAGCGATTCCACAATATCTTCCATTTTGCCCCAAATGAAAAAATCTTCCTCGTATTTCGCGCATTTATTGTATATAAAATAACAAAAAATCTGCTATACTCATCTTATAAAACATAAAGGAGGGGGCGCTATGGAAATATCAATGCCTGTTATTTGGCTGATTGCAGCAATAGCATTTGGGATTTTTGAGCTTGTTACAACAAATCTGGTCAGCATCTGGTTTGTTATCGGTGCAGTTATTGCAATGCTGACATCTTTGATCGGATTACCGCTTTGGGGACAGATTGCGGTGTTCGTTATATCTTCCGGAATAGTTCTATTCTTTGTTCGGCCACTTGCTACAAAATATGTTAACAGCAAAACCATAAAAACAAATATAGATGCTCTTGTTGGCAGAATTACTGTTGCCAAGACTGACATAGATAATTTCAAAATGAGCGGCAGAGTGGATATGGATGGAACAACCTGGCTTGCAAAGAGCGTTGATGATTCTGTTATAGCAACGGGAGAAGAAATCAAAGTTGTGAAGGTTGAGGGCGCTAAGCTCATAGTTGAAAAAATTAGTTAAAACCCAAAAGATGAATCTTTTTACATAATATGTTGGGGCTTAAGGAGGAAGAAAAATGGTAGTAGTAATTGTTTTAGTAGCACTTATTATCGCTTTAGTGGCAGCAAATATCAGAATTGTTCCACAGGCACACTCATTCGTTATTGAGAGACTTGGAGCATATAAGGAGACCTGGGATGTCGGACTTCACATTAAAGTGCCTTTTATTGACAGAGTTGCAAGACAGGTTGATCTAAAAGAGCAGTACTGTGATTTCCCACCTCAGCCGGTTATCACACAGGATAACGTTACAATGCAGATTGACTCTATTGTATTCTTTAGAATATCAGATCCTAAGGCATATGCTTATGGAGTAAGAAATCCTATCGGAGCTATTGAGAATCTTACAGCAACAACTCTTCGTAACGTAATTGGTTCACTTACTCTTGATGAGACTCTTACATCACGTGACCAGATCAATGCTCAGATGCAGGATGCTCTTGATATAGCTACTGACCCTTGGGGAATCAAGATAACAAGAGTAGAGCTTAAGAACATCAATCCTCCGGAGCAGATAAGAGATGCCATGGAGAAGCAGATGAAGGCAGAGCGTGAAAAGAGAGAAAAGATTCTTTTTGCAGAAGGCGAGAAACAGTCTCAGATTACTGTTGCAGAAGGTGAAAAGCAGAGTAAGATCCTTCAGGCTGAAGCTGATAAGCAGGCTACAATTCTTCGAGCAGAAGCTGAAAAAGAAAAGAAGATCAAGGAAGCTGAAGGTCAGGCTGAGGCTATCAGAAATATTCAGAAGGCTAATGCAGATGGTATCAGCATGCTTAAGGAAGCAGGTGCGGATGAATCTGTTCTTACCCTTAAGAGTCTTGAAGCCTTTGAAAAGGCCGCTGACGGACAGGCTACAAAGATCATTGTTCCTTCCAATATTCAGGGAGTAGCAGGACTTGCTCAGTCTTTAAAAGAGATAGTTAAGTAAAAATGCAGTGTTTGTTTATTAAAACTTAATAATATAAGTCACAAACTGCGATAAATAGCGGATTAATAGATGGTATAATGGTAACTGGTCAGGAATGGCCGGTTATCATTTTTTTATTCAAAAAAAACATGCAGAACTTGTCTGATTTGATGCAATATTTTTCTTTAATATTGCGAGGTTTTATAGTATGATTACATTACTGTGTAATTTGATAGACGAGGGGTTGCATGTTCATGAGGGCGTGCTACTCCTTTTCGCATGTTTATGATGATATTGAATATGGCTGTAGCGAAATAGAATTACCAGCATATTATTGTAATTATAGTGTTGGGAGGATATTTAGTTGAATCTTGAGATGCAAAAAAAAGCGCCTATATATGAAGCTCTTGAGAGATTTAGAAAGCAGCGCGTTGTGCCTTTTGATGTTCCCGGACATAAGAGAGGCCGCGGTAATGCAGAGCTCGTTAGCTTCTTAGGAGATAGATGTGTGGGCATTGATGTTAATTCAATGAAACCACTTGATAACCTGTGTCATCCGGTTTCCGTTATTAAAGAGGCGGAAGAGCTTATGGCGGATGCATTTGGTGCAGCACATGCGTTTATGATGGTAAACGGAACAACAAGTGCTGTTCAGGCGATGGTTCTTTCTCATGTGAAGAAGGGTGAGAAGATCATTATGCCAAGGAATGTACATAAAAGTGCAATCAATGCGCTTATACTTTGTGGTGCTGTTCCGGTATACATTGACCCTAAGGTTGATACCAAGCTTGGTATTCCGCTTGGAATGGAAATTGCAGATGTAAGGAAAGCTGTTTTAGAGAATCCTGATGCTAAGGCAATTCTCATAAACAATCCTTCATATTATGGAATCTGCTCAGATTTAAAGGCTATAGTTGAACTGGCTCATGAACATGGAATGAAGGCTCTTGTAGATGAGGCGCATGGAACTCATTTGTATTTTGGCCCCGGACTTCCTTTAAATGCTATGGCAGCTGGCGCGGATATGGCAGCGATAAGTATGCACAAATCCGGTGGAAGTCTTACTCAGAGTTCAATACTTCTTTGCGGACCCGGAGCCAATATAGGATATATCAGCAGGATTGTAAATCTTACCCAGACTACAAGTGCCAGCTACCTTTTACTTGGAAGCCTTGATATTTCAAGACGTAATCTTGCACTTAACGGGTATAACAGTTTTGAAAAGGTAACCAAGATGGCTCAGTATGCCAGAGAAGAGATAAATGACATTGGCGGTTATTATGCATATGGCAATGAGCTCAAAAATGGCGGAAGCATCTTTGACTTTGATGAGACAAAGCTTGTAGTAAATACACGCAGTATAGGTCTTACCGGAATAGAGGTCTATGATCTTCTTCGTGATGAGTATGATATTCAGATGGAATTTGGTGATCTCTCTAATGTTATGGCATATATCTCAATCGGAGACAGATTGCAGGATATCGAGAGACTTGCCGGAGCACTGGCAGATATCAGACGTCTTTACTCCAAACCTGAGCAGCAATTTTTCTCAGCTGAGTATATTACTCCTATTGTGAAGGCAACTCCACAGGAGGCCTTCTATGCGGAAAAAGAATCACTTCCAATAGACAAGTGTGTTGGACGTATAAGCGCCGAGTCAGTAATGTGTTATCCACCTGGAATTCCAATCCTTTCTCCGGGAGAGATGATTACTGATGATATTCTTGCTTATATCAAAACAGCAAGAGAAAAAGGCTGTTCAATGCAAGGTCCGGAGAGCGAAGATATTTCAGAGTTGTTTGTTTTGAAGTAATATAATTTTTATAGATGGATTTTGAAAAATAGATTGTGAGTGCTGACATACGAGCCTACATAGAAGGAGACAAAATGGCAGAGATGGATTACTGGTTCAGTGATATGCACACTGGCAATGTTAAAATAAGTATCAGAATAAGCAAACAGCTATATTCCGGTACAAGTGAATTTCAGAGAATTGATGTATTCGATTCACCGGAGTTTGGCAAGTTTTTGACTTCGGACGGAAACATTATCTTTTCAGAAAAAGATGAATTTACATATGACGAGATGATTGTACATGTTCCTATGGCTGTTCATCCCAAAGTTCAGAGAGTTTTGGTACTTGGTGGTGGTGATGGCGGTGTAGCCAGAGAGCTTTGCCATTATGATGAGATCAAGGTTATTGATGTAGTTGAACCGGATAATATGTTTGTGGACGTATGCAAGCAATACTTCCCGGATAACGCCGTTGGCCTTGAGGACGACAGAGTACATATCTTTTATCAGGATGGTCTTAAATATCTTAGGAAATGCGAAGATATGTATGACCTTATCATAAACGATGCAACAGAGCCTCTTGGCCATGAAGCAGGTCTTTTTACCAAGGAATTCTATGGTAGCTGTTATAAGGCACTTCATGATGACGGAATCATGGTATATCAGCATGGAAGTCCGTTCTATGATGAGGATGAAGAGAGCTGCAGAGCCATGCATAGAAAGGCATACAGAGTATTCCCTGTAAACAGAGTTTATCAGGCTCATATTCCTACTTGTCCTGCCGGATACTGGCTCTTTGGATTTGCCAGCAAGAAGTATCATCCACTTAAGGATTTCAATCCGGACAGATGGGATGAGAGGGGAATTAAGACCTGGTATTATACGACACATCTTCATAAGGGAGCGTTCATGCTTCCCAAATATGTTGAAGATCTTCTTCAGGAAGAGGAAGATATGTCTAGATAAATATCAGCCATACGCAGTTTCTAAGTAATGCGTGAGAATATGATTCATGGATTAATGTGGACATGAACGAAGTGAATGGAGGGTTCTAAAATGAGCAGATTATTAGTTATAGGTTGTGGCGGTGTTGCACAGGTTGCAATTCAGAAGTGCTGTCAGAACAGCAAGGTTTTCACAGAGATGTGTCTTGCAAGCAGAACAGTTTCAAAGTGTGACGCCTTAAAAGAAAAAATTGAGAAAAACGGTACAGATGTAAAGATTACAACAGCAACTGTTAATGCTGATGATGTAAATGATGTAATAAAGCTTATCAAAGAGTATCAGCCTGATGCGGTACTTAACGTTGCGCTTCCATATCAGGATCTTACAATCATGGATGCCTGCCTTGAGTGCAAGGTAGATTATATTGATACAGCCAACTATGAACCGGAAGATACTGATGAGCCAACATGGCGTGCAGCTTATGAAAAGAGATGCAAAGAAAAGGGCTTTACAGCTTACTTTGATTACAGTTATCAGTGGGCATACATGGATAAGTTCAAAGAAGCAGGAATAACAGGTCTTCTTGGAACAGGTTTTGATCCGGGTGTTACAAGCGTATTTACCGCATATGCTAAAAAGCATTATTTTGATGAGATTCATACTGTAGATATCCTTGACTGCAACGGTGGCGACCATGGTTATGCTTTTGCTACAAACTTTAATCCTGAGATCAATCTTCGTGAAGTTAGTGCAAACGGAAGCTACTGGGAAGATGGTCACTGGGTTGAGACAAAGCCTATGGAGATCAAGAGAGTATATGACTTCCCTGAAGTTGGACAGAAGGATATGTATCTTCTCCATCACGAAGAAATTGAGGCGCTTGGACGTAATTTCCCTGAAATAAAGAGAATTCGTTTCTTTATGACCTTTGGACAGAGCTACCTTGATCATATGCGTTGCCTTGAGGACGTTGGAATGCTTTCAACAAGCCCTATCAATTTTGAGGGAAAAGAGATTGTTCCTATCCAGTTCCTTAAAGCTCTTTTACCGGATCCTGCAAGCCTTGGCCCTAGAACAGTCGGCAAGACAAATATTGGATGTATCTTTACCGGTGTTAAGGATGGCAAAGAAAGAACTATCTACATTTACAATGTCTGCGACCATCAGGAGTGTTACAAAGAACTTGGAAGCCAGGCAATAAGCTATACAACAGGTGTTCCTGCTATGATCGGCACAGCACTTGTACTCAGTGGTCAGTGGAAGAAGCCGGGCGTATATACAACCGATGAATTTGATCCGGACCCATATATGGAAATGTTAGGAGAATATGGACTTCCTTGGGTAGTTGACGAGAAGCCTGTTCTTGTAGAATAAAAATTTTGAAACTTCTGAACCCCGCACTAGCTGCGGGGTTCGTGAAAATATGATACAAGTGTTTTATGAGGGGAATATTATGAATCTTTCAGATGTCAGAACACCTGCATATGTTATAGATGAAAAGAAGCTTAGGCAGAATCTTGAAATACTCGACAGAGTGCAGAGAGAATCCGGTGCGAAAATTCTTTTGGCGCAAAAGGCATATTCTGCTTATAGTACATATCCGCTTATGGCTAAGTATCTTTCAGGTGCTACAGCATCCGGACTTTACGAGGCTAAGCTTGCTCACGAAGAGCTGATTCCTTATGGGGAAAAGTATGGCAAGAAACTGGAAAACCATGTTTTTGAACCTGCTTTTAAAGATGAGGAATTTGAAGAAGTGTGCGAGATAGTTGATCATATCGTGTTCAACTCTTTGAACCAACTTGAGCATCATAGAGCAGTTTGGGAGAAAAAGGTATCTGAAGGAAAATTATCTGTCGGAATCAGAATTAACCCTGAGTTCAGTACTCAGGATGATCATGAGATATACGATCCCTGTGCTCAAGGGTCTCGTTTAGGAATCAGGTTAAAAGATCTGCCTGACAGACTTCCAAACGGTGTTGAGGGAATTCATTTTCACACTCTTTGTGAGCAGGGCTTTGAACCACTTGAAACAACTTTCCTTAAGGTTGAAGAAGAATTCAAACGATTTTTCCCAAGTCCTGTCACAGAAAACCTAGAAGGTTTTGATGAGGACCTCAGAGGCAAGATCAGATGGATAAATCTTGGCGGTGGCCATCATATAACAAGAGATGACTATGATGTTGAGGGGCTCATAAAACTGGTAAAAAGAATAAGAAACACCTATGGAATTGATGTATATCTTGAACCGGGAGAGGCTATAGCTCTTGATGCGGGGTATCTTGTTACAACTGTTATGGATATCGTTGAAACAGACAGAATGCCTGTCCTTATACTTGATACATCTGCAGCATGCCATATGCCTGATGTTCTGGAAATGCCATACAGACCACCACTTCGTGACGGCGAGGAACCGGGGGAGATGAATTATACCTATAGGTTATCTTCTCGAACATGCCTTGCAGGGGATGTTATCGGTGATTACAGCTTCGATACTGAGAAAAAAATAGGTGACAGACTTGTCTTTGAAGATATGGCTATCTATAGTATGGTCAAAAATAATACTTTCAATGGAATGCCTCTTCCTGATATTGATATTATGAGAGAAGATGGCACTGTGGAAGTGATTAAGAAATTTGGATATGAGGACTTTAAGTGCAGGTTATGATGGCATGAATGATTGCATATATTCTGCTTGTAAAGGATATTAAATATGGTTTTAGATAAGCACTTTCCATCTCAGGATGGATTTTATATGCCTGCTGAATACTTTGAACATGATGGTACCATTATGATCTATCCCACAAGACCAGGTAGCTGGGGAAAGGATAGAAGTGGCGCACTTGATAGTTTTGGTAGGATTTTTATTGAGATAATTAGACGGGAAAATCTATATCTTTTGGTTGATGAGGACCATCGAAGTGAGGCAGTAAAGTTTCTTGACAGGATTATCGCTATTCATTGCGATAACCTTAAAACAGATGGAAGCTATGTTGAGGAGCTAACGAGAATTTCTAAGGAACTTGGTATTACCAGCGAAGAAGAACTGGATAATCTGATCCTAGAGGAACTTTATGAAGAAAGATGCCATATTCTTCTTATAGATTCAGATGATGCCTGGGCACGTGATGTGGGACCTACCTTTGTTGTAAATGATAAGAGAGCACTTAGAGGTATTAACTGGAAATTTAATGCCTGGGGCGGCGAATTTGATGGCCTTTATGCTTCATGGGATAAGGATGATGCTGTAGCAAAAACATTTTGTGACTCTGTTGATATAGATTTGTATGATGCACAGCCCTTTGTGCTTGAAGGTGGTTCTATTCATACTGATGGAGAAGGAACTTTGATGGTTACAGAAAGCTGCCTCTTAAGTCAGGGACGAAATCCATCAATGACAAAAGAGCAGATAGAAGAGACCTTGAAAAAGTACTTAGACGTTAAGAAAATTCTTTGGCTTCCACGCGGAATCTACAACGATGAGACCAATGAGCATGTAGATAATGTATGTGCTTTTGTGGCACCGGGGAAGGTCGTTCTTGCATGGACGGATGATGAAACTGATCCGCAATATGCTTTGTCCAAAGCATGCTTAGACTATCTTGAAAGCCAGGTCGATGCAAAAGGCAGAAAGATTACTGTTTATAAGCTTCCTATACCGGAACATCCTATATTGATAACTCAGAGTGATCTGGACAATTACGAATTTGAAGATGGCGAGGATTTTAGAGAGGTTGATGAACGTCTTGCAGCCAGTTATGTGAATTTTTATTTTATAAACGGTGCAGCACTTGTTCCTCAATTTGGCGGAGATAACGCATTAAGTGACCAAAGAGCTTTAGATATACTGAAAAAGGTTTGTCCGGACAGGGAAATAATTGGAATACCTGCAAGAGATATTCTTCTTGGCGGTGGTAATATTCACTGTATTACACAGCAGATTCCTAAATCATATTCCTAATGAAATGCGCAGCCTGTGCGGATTTTTGTAATTTAAGTTTTATATCATAATATGCAAAAAGGCGAGAGAAAATGGGTGAAAAAATAAAAGTTGCATGTATTCAGTTTGCCTGTGGAGAAAACGCTTCATCTGATGAAGAACAGGTAAAAAGAAATATTGAAAAAGCGGAAGAATTAACCAGAAAAGCCGCAGATAAAGGCGCTAAGATAATTCTTTTGTCCGAACTCTTCGAGCGCAAATATTTTTGCCAGGAGAGAAGATATGACTACTACGAACTTGCGAAGCCAATCGAGGAAAATCCGGCAGTTTTGCATTTTCAAAAGCTTTGCAGAGAGCTTAAGGTAGTTATGCCTATAAGTGTCTTTGAAAGCTATGAGAATACTTTCTATAACACTGTTGCCATGATAGATGCTGATGGAAAGATATCCGGAATTTACAGAAAAACTCATATACCGGACGACCATTATTATCAGGAAAAATTCTATTTTACACCTGGCAATACCGGATTTAAGGTGTTTGAAACAGCTTATGGAAATGTTGGCGTTGGCATATGCTGGGATCAGTGGTTTCCTGAGACCGCGCGCTGCCTTGCACTAAAAGGTGCGGATATTATTCTTTATCCAACAGCCATCGGTTCTGAACCAATACTGGAAGTTGACAGCTCAGGCCATTGGATGAGGACAATGCAGGGACATTCTGCTGCAAATATTATTCCTGTTGCTGCTGCAAACAGAATCGGAAAAGAAGAAGTTTTCCCGTGTGAGGAGAACGGAAGACAGGAATCTTCACTTACTTTTTATGGCAGCAGCTTTATGACAGATGTAACAGGGGATGTCATTTCAAAAGCCGGTCGTGATAGTGAAGAAATAATCTACGCAGAATATGATTTTGAGGAAAATAAAAAAATGAGGTCTTCATGGGGACTCTTTAGAGATAGAAGACCTGAATGTTATCACAGCATTACGGATTGAAAATAAAACAAAATTACTGAAAAAGTTACAAAGGGGGAAGTAACAAAATTGACTATCGATGCTTATTTAAATCCGGATTTTTCTTTAATCCAGAAACTAATTTTTCTTATTATGACTTTTGCCGGCATAGGATTATGCATGGTAGGAATTTATATCTATTCATGCATATATGCCGGAAAATATTCTTCTGAAAAAAGAAAAGAGTACCTGAGTATTGATTTTGATATCAGACTTCAGAAACTCTTTGAGATGATCATTTCAGGAACAGCAGTAATGTTTTTCTCCTGTTCCTATGTCATCATCAATCATGTATACAGTCTTGTGGCATCAGGTAAAGCTGTTAATCTCAACAGAATTGAGAGACTTCTTACAAACACCTGGGCAGATGGGAAAGACTTTGTTCTTCTGTTTCTTATTTTGTCATCCTGCATTATAAATACCTTACTGGATGGTCTTATTATCAGACTGAAAATTCTAACCAGCGAAGAAAAAGCCACCATGCGAATGCTTGGTATGTTCTATGTAATCCTTATTCTCATGTACCTCAATAAAATCGGAGATGAGAGTGAGTACGGGCCGGTTATGATGTATTACTTTGGTCTTATGATTGGTAGATTTGTTTATTTTGATGCTTCTTTCAAAGATTTCCTGAACAACATCAAAAATGTAATTTTCAATCTTCCCTATCTATTATTGGACCTTGCACTAACCGGACTACTATGCTACATAGGATTTCAGGCAGGCTACTTCCTCGAAAGAAACTACTACATAGTCGGTCTCTTTCACACCCAGCTCTTCATGCTAGCCTGCATCTTCGTAATCCACTACAGTAAGAAACTTATACATTTGAAAAAATGAAACTTTTAAATTCTATGCAAGAGCCACTTGATTTATTTAGGTGTCAGGATATAAACCATTAAATCATCTGGCTTTTTGCTGGATGGATTTGAGTTCGTCGACTGAGAAGGTGTAGGCCTTACCGCAGAAGTGGCAGCAGATTTCGATGTCTTTGCCGTCGTCAATCATTTCCTGAATGTCCTTCTTGCCAATGAGCATAAGGGCACGTTCTACACGGTCTTTGTCGCAATTGCAGTAGAAGTTTAAGTCTACCTTGTCAGTGAACTCAATATCAAAACCTTCAAGAAGTATCTCAAGAAGTTCTTCAGGTGTTTTACCTGCTTTAAGAATGTCTGTTACAGAAGAAAACTTTTGGAGATTGAATTCCAAATGTGTGATTGTCTGTTCATCAGCGAAGGGGAGGAGCTGAATGATAAAGCCGCCGGCTGCTATAACTGAAAGGCTTTCTCTTTCAACCAAAACACCAAGACCTACTGATGAAGGAGTCTGCTCAGACTTTGTGAAGTAATAGGTTAAGTCTTCTGCAACTTCGCCTGAGTAGAGGGGTACCTGGCCAACATAAGGTTCTTTTAACCCCATATCACGTATTACGGTAAGAGTTCCTTCACCGATTCCACCGCCAACATTCAAATGTCCTGAAGCGTTTGGCTCCATGATGACGTAAGGATTAACGGCGTAGCCTTTAACGTTGCCGTGTCTGTCTGCTGTTGCCAAAACTCCTTTGAGTGGGCCATCACCATCCATTTTTACAGTGATGAGGTCATCGTCGTTGTCCATCATAGTTCCCATCATAACTGTTCCGGTCATAAGGCGTCCCAAAGCTGCGGCAGCTATAGGTGAGAGATTATGAGCTTTTCTTCCATATTCTGCAAGGTCCTTTGTTGTAGCTGCAAAGGCTCTTATCTGAGCATTTCCGGCAGTTGCACGGACCATATAATCTTTATATGCCATAATATATATCCTCGACTTTCTAAAATTATAAAAAACGCGTTTGTTTCAAGCTTTTACATAATAAGTTATTTTTATGGATATGTAAACCGATTTAGGTTAATCAAAATTTAATAAATAGTAAATCGATAAAACATACATTATATTCCGTGATGAACTATAATAATGTTAGAAAAATTGGGAAAATGTTCATTATTTTATCTAACAGATACAGGAGGTTCTTAATGGAAGGAAAAGTTAGAAATGGCAAGCTCGTTTTAAAACTTATAATTGCAGCAGTTTTAGCAATTATTTTTGTTGCTGTAGTGCTTACTATTATCAGTGGATATGAAATTAAGAGCATCTATGATGATATGGTAAAAGAAGAACTGAAAATTGCAGCAGAGCAGCTTAACAGTGAGATGAACAATGTATGGGATGGCGATTGGTCATATGTGGATGGTGCTCTTTATAAAGGCGAACAGAATGTCATGGAAGAATATGAGGAAATTTTAGACAATCTGGCTTCCTTAACCGGAATAGACTATTCTGTTTTTTATGGGAAAGAGCGAGTTATTACAACCCTTAAAGATAGTGGAGGTAAAAAACTTGTTGGCTTTAATGCGTCAGATAAGGTCTATAACGAAGTGGTGGGTAATAAAAGGGAATATTATGCGCCAAAGAGTACGCCTGCCGGTGTGACGGAAAAAATGTATGTTTACTATTTACCACTTAAAAATGAAGATGGTTCAGTTGCCGGGATTGCATTTGCAGGAAGGGAAGAGGATACTGTCGATGCCAGAATAACAAGAATTATTACTTCTTTGTCCATTATATCTATTGTACTTGCCCTGGCTACTTCTGCGGTAGGATATTTTGTTGCAAATAAAGTATCAATTAAAATGAGGGCCATTGCTGATGAATTAGGTCTTTTGGCTACAGGTGAATTAAAGCTGAATATAGATGAGTCATCTATAGAAAGAACTGATGAAATCGGACTTCTGGCTGATGGAGCCAAGACGCTTAGCGATAAGCTAAAAGATGTAATCAGTCAGACAATGGAAATGTCGGATGAATTAAAGAAATCAGGTTCGGAGCTGGCAGAGTCTGCAAATCAGGCTTCGGCAGCATCTAATCAGGTAAGCCAGGCGGTTGACGATATTTCTAAGGGAGCGGTTAATCAGGCAGAGAGCGTAGAGACAGCTTCAGGCAATACTCAGGATATCGGAAGAGATATTGAAGAGGTAGCCGATAATGTTAAACAGCTTAATACATATTCTGTAGAGATGAAATCGGCATGTGAAGCAGCTATGGGAGCTTTGGACAAGCTTATTGAACAGAGTACTGAAGTACAGAATTCAGTTCGTGATATTGGAAGTACTATAGATTCGACCAATGAATCAGCAAGAGAGATATCCAAGTTTTCAGAGGCAATCACAGAAATTGCAAGTCAGACAAATCTTTTGTCACTTAATGCAAGTATTGAGGCTGCAAGAGCCGGTGATGCCGGCAAGGGATTTGCTGTAGTTGCAACAGAGATAGGACAGCTTGCGGTTCAAAGTAGCAACAGTGCAGAGGAAATCAAGAAAATCGTTGAAAAGCTGGTGGCTGATTCAGAAGCCTCAGTAGAGGTAATGCAGCGACTTAATACAAGCTTTGATCAACAATCTCAGCAGCTTGATGATACCAAGTCTAACATGCAGAACATGGCAGAAAATGTAGGTAATGTTGCAGAAAGCACCGACAGCATAGAACATCATATCGACAAGCTCAACAAAGCTAAAGACAAACTTGTAGGAATAGTGGCAGATCTTTCTGCTATATCCCAGGAAAATGCAGCTTCCACAGAGGAAACCAATGCCTCAATGCAGGAACTCAATGCAACCTTCGCAATTATCACAGAATCCGCCGACAAGTTGCAGGAGCTTGCTACAAACATGTCAGATGTCATAAGCTATTTCAAACCTTGACCTTATTCTTTGGATTTCAAAAAGCACTTCCTTTAACTTCCGTGAATGATAGCGGATAGTATGAAGGAAGTGTTTTTTACGTGGGCGAGTTTCAAGTGGGAGCGTAAAGAGCAAAAAATGAAATGTATTAAGCAAGATTTTTGTACGTGCATAGGCTGATAATGTGTATGATGTATTATATGGAATTTAGTGTGAGAATGGTGTATTTAAGGAGTTTGGTATGTACTTGAATTTAGCGGGAAATTGGACTGTTCAGATAGATGATGGCAAGGAATACAGTGTGGCTTTACCGGGAACTTTGGATGAAAGTAAGGTTGGGCATGAGGATGATACGCTTGTAACTGATCAGGGAAGAGAAACTAAGAAGGCAGAGGGGCCGATATTTACAAGGTTGACCAGAAAGTATTCATATACGGGAGCTGCCAGATATAGAAAGAATTTAGAGGATTTTTCCGGTTCTTTTGGTGATATTAATGTAGGGAAAGTTCTTGCTTCAGAAAGAGTATTTATAAAGGTGGAGCGTTCAAGAGCTCTTTATCTTGAAATTGATGGAGAAAAAGTTGACCCTGTATGCGGAACTCTTTCAACGCCATATATTTTTGATGTTACCGGGAAGATTAGAAGTGATTCTAAGGTAGAGTTTATTTGTGATAATAGCTATCCTGATATGCCAAAGCCTGGAATTATCTATTCATCTGCGGCAACGGATGAAACACAGACCAACTGGAATGGTCTTATCGGCGAAATATCTTTATTTACCAAGGAAAAAGCATTTGTTTATGACCTTAGGGTTTATCCAAAGGAAAACAGGGCAGTAGTTTCAGCCTGCATAAATGCTTACAATAACTTTTCCGGAAAATTAGTTTTGGAATGTGAAGCCTTTGAAAATGGAGAAAAGGCATTTGAAATAGATATGGATTATGATGGCCCTTCATCTGTTTTCTTTACCGTGCCATTAAAAGGTGATGCTAAAAAATGGGATGAGTATGAGGGTAATCTGTATAACTGTGTAGCAAAGCTGACAGATGATACAGGGCAGTTAGTAGATGAAAAAGAAATTTCTTTTGGCATCAGGGATTTTGGCTATGACAAGGATGGAAGACTTACGATCAACGGACGAAGATTCTTTTTGAGGGGAGAGGCGAACTGTGCTGAATTCCCTGAAACAGGGCATTGGCCAATGGATGTTGACTCATGGATTACCATAATGGAAAAGTACAAATCCTATGGCATAAATATGGTAAGATTCCATTCTCACTGCCCGCCAGAGGCAGCTTTTATCGCAGCGGATAAAGCAGGCATGATGCTTCAGCCTGAGCTTTCACATTGGAATCCTACAGATGCTTTTTTGTCTGAGGAAAGTGTTTCTTATTATGAAAAAGAGCTTCGGGAAATCATTCTGACTTATGCTAATCACCCTTCATTTGTGATGTTTAGCCTTGGCAATGAGCTTAGTTGTGAGGAAAAAACAGTAGCCCAAATGACAAGACTTGTTAATCTGGCAAAAGAGATGGATGATACAAGGCTTTTTGCCTGGGGATCCAATGTTGGATATGGAGAAAAAGGTGTTCATATGGAAAGTGATTTCTATACATCCATGGGATACTTTAAGGATATGCTTCGAGCTACATCGCCGGGAATGATCGGACATTTAAATAACAGATATCCTTCCGCAGATTATAATTATACTGAAGTTACAGACAGGATCAGAGAGGTATACAATAAGCCCGTTTTTGGCTTTGAAGTAGGTCAGTATGAAGTTCTTCCTGATTTTAATGAACTTGATGAGTTTAATGGAGTTACCGACCCTGTTAATTTGAAACTTGTAAAAGAACATGCAAAAGAAGCAGGGATACTTGATGAATGGGATAGTTTCGTTAAGGCTTCCGGAGAAATATCGAGGATGTGTTACAAAGAAGAGGTGGAGGCTGTTCTCAGAACACCTTCAATGTCTGGATTGTCTCTTCTTGGAATCCAGGATTTTCCGGGACAGGGCACCGCTCTTGTAGGAATGATGAATTCGCATCTTAATACCAAGAAGTACGAATTTGCAAAGCCGGAATACTTCAGGCAATTTTTCACAAGCCGCCTGCCGATGATTCTTTTGTCCAAGTATACGTATTTTGATAGTGAACTAATTGATTCGGATATTGTGATAGCAAACTATGATAAGGAAGATATTACCGGAAAAGTATGTCTGGATGTACTTTCTGAAGATGGAAGAGTTCTAAAGACATGCGTTATAAATGACAACTTTAATGGCAGTATCGGAGCATTGACAAATGCAGGCAAGATCAATTTGAAGTGCGGTGAATTGCTTGGCGATAAAAAAGCCATTGCTTTAACATTAAAAGTCTATGTTAAAGGATCATCTATAGTAAATACGTATCCTATATGGATTTACAGGGATAATGAGGTAGCAAAACCTGAGGATGTTTATGAGGCAAGGACTTTGGATGATAAGGCTATCGATGTACTTAAAAATGGAGGAATTGTATTCCTTGCTCCTGATGCAACCAAAGAGGCACTTCCTAAATCAATAAAATGCCAGTTTTCTACGGACTTCTGGTGTGCGGATATGTTTAAAGAGCAGGAAGGAGCCATGGGACAGCTTATAGATAAAACACACCCTGTATTTGAGGACTTCCCAACAAGAGAATACACGCAGCAGCAGTGGTGGCCTATGGCAAGCAG
>JAEEGF011846710.1_pt1 | contig 20295 bp, 20 predicted proteins | sample 9134171 | NCBI WGS metagenome assembly JAEEGF01 (sample SAMN16246542, study PRJNA631951) | gut metagenome | biome: gut microbiome; feature: rumen; material: AP-attached | host: Bos | place: Iran: Karaj | collected 2018-10
ACCAGTTCGTAATTGGCCTTGAAGGTCTCCACCTTCATCTCGTTCTTGGATGTGATGTCAGCCTTGCAGAGAATCATCAGATCGTCGATATCGTCGCCGGCGTCAAAGAGCAGACGGCGCACGGCGGAGTCGGTCACGATGTCGGTAACCAGGGCGATGGGACGCAGGTGCAGCCCGACCAGCTTCTGCACATACGGCATCGTTTCGCTGACCGGCAGTTTCAGGCGCGTGAAAACGCCCTTGACCATCTTGGCGCCGATATAATCGTGATTGTGGAAGGTCCAGCCGATTTTGTCATCCCACTTCTTTGTCGGGGCCTTGCCGATGTCGTGGAGCAGCGCGGCCCAACGGAGCCACAGATTGTCGCTGGCCTCAGCTACATTGTCCAGCACCTGCAGCGAATGTGCAAAATTGTCTTTGTGGCCGCGTCCGTTCACCGTCTCCACCCCCTTAAGGGCTGTCAGCTCCGGCAGAATAATATCCAGCAGGCCGCACTCGTCCAGCAGATAGAAGCCGCGGGAAGGCTTGGCCGTCATCAATATCTTGTTGAGCTCGTCGGCAATGCGTTCTTTTGAGAGGATCTGCAGCCGGTCGCGGTTGCGCCGCATCGACTCTACAGATTCGGGCACTATGTCGAAGCCCAGACGGGTGGCGAAACGCACGGCGCGCAGCATTCGCAGAGGGTCGTCACTGTAGGTGGTGTCGGGATCCAGCGGAGTGCGGATCTTCTTTGCGGCGATGTCGGCTATACCGCCGAACGGGTCCACTAGCGTGCCATAGTCCTCTTTCTGAAGGCTGAAGGCCATCGCGTTGATGGTGAAATCGCGGCGCTGCTGATCTTCTTCCAGGGTGCCGTCCTCTACGAAAGGCTTGCGGGAATTGCGGTCATATGATTCACGGCGGGCGCCGACAAACTCGACCTCAACTCCACGGTACTTGAACATCGCGGTGCCGAAATTCTTGAAGACGGTTACCTTGGCGCGAAGCCTCTTTGCCACCCTCTCTGCCAGGGCGATGCCGCTCCCCTCCACCACGATATCCACGTCGTCGTTGTCGCGGTGCATGAACCAGTCGCGTACATAGCCGCCAATTACGAAGGCACGTACGCCAAGCGCCTCCGCCTCTTCCGTGACGGTCTTGAAGATTATACTGGTTTCGAGGTCAATCATAATTGGCAAAGTTCGTCGAACGACGGCATCCGGTTCTGCTGCAGATAGTCGCCGTTAGCGTCGCGGCGGCAAAGATAGAAAAGATCTCCGTTAGTGATGAGTATCCACGGCACATCCAGCACATAGTTGTAGCGGACAACCTGGTCTATCACATCCATGGTCAGGTTCACGCTTGGTGCCTTGCACTCCACCAGCAGCGCCGGCTTGAGGGCGCGGTTGAACACCACCACGTCGGCCCGGTACTGCCGTTTGTTGTATTTGAAGCCGTATTCCACCGCCAGATGGGTCTCCGGATAGCCGTAGCAGCCGGTCAGGGTGCGTATCACGTGCTGCCGCACACCCTCCTCCGGAGTGAGCTTCACAAACTTCTTTCTGATGGGGTCGAAAACCTGGTCCATATTGGCAAAGATACAAAAAAAGCGTATCTTCGAGGTCACATTGAGCCCGAAGGGCGATGGAAAGTCCCTTCCCCGAGGGAAGGGATTTGAAGCAAAGCTTCATAGCTTCGGTTTAGGGATGGGGTAACGTTATAACGATATGTGCGTCAGGAGAATGTTTCGCAAGCTCCAAGACGCAATAAAAGTACTAAGTGTTATTCTTGCGAAATATGTGAGATGGCCAAGCAAACTATAGATACTTCTGCGCTCGCGGCTCAGCTGGAGGCGGATATCAAGGGCGGCGACATCAAGCCCTTCTATCTGCTTTTCGGCAAGGAGCATTTCTACATCGACCGCATCTGCAACCTGCTGATGGAGAAGGTGCTGCCGGAGGGCGAGCGGGACTTCGGACAGATGGTCTACTACGGCGCCGACACCTCTGCAGAAGAGATTGTGAGCCATGCCCGCCAGTTCCCGATGATGGTAAGCCGGCAGCTGATAGTGGTCAAGGAGGCGCAGGCAATGAAGAACGTGGAGAAGATTGAATCGTACTTCGACCACCTTATGCCTACCACGGTGCTGGTAATCTGCTACAAGACCCCCACCGACCCTACCAGCAGCAAGAACATAGACAAGCGCACCAAATTCTACAAACGCGCCGCCGAGGTCGGAGTGGTGCTGGAGTGCGAGCAGGTAAAGGATTGGAAAATAGTCGGATGGATAGAGGATTTTGCCCGCAGCCAGGGACTGCGCATGGAAGAAGGTGCGGCATCTATGCTGGCCGAATCCTGCGGCGTAGACCTGACAAAGATTGCCGGCTCAATAGATAAATTGCAAAAGGTGCCGGGATGCGGCGACTACATCACCTGTGCCCTGATAGAGGAGAATATCGGAATGAGCCGCGAGTTCTCTGCCTTTGAACTTGCCGCCGCTCTTTGCGAGAAAAACGCCGCCAAGGCATACAAGATAGCGATGTACTTTGGCGAGAACTCAAAGCGTTATCCGATACAGTTGATAGTTGCATCCCTGGCCAACCAGTATCTGAAACTGCTGCGCTATCACGCCTGCCTCAGTGACCGGATGGACGAGGCGCAGATTGCCGCCGCGATCGGCCTCAATCCCTTCATAATGAAGCGGGATTACACCCGCTACGCCCGCAAGTATCCGCTCAAGTCATGCATGAAGGCGGTGGCTATCCTGAAGGAATTCGATTACAGGGGCAAGAGCAACGCCCGCGGCGAAGCCACCGACGCAGACATGCTTTCCGAACTGGTTTCCAGATTATTGGCCTGTTAGTTTTCGCTCTCGAGTTTCAGGCCGGGAGTGTGCCAGACCTTCATATCATTCTGAGTACCATACACCAGATAGACTCCGCGTCCGCGGCTTAGCCAGTCTGATGCCATCTTGCGCCCCTTTTCCGGGCCGGCTACCATCAGTGCCGTAGCCAGGGCATCGGCAGTGGCACCGTCCTCTGCCAGCACGGTGGCGCTGAGAAGATTGTGAGTAACTGGCCGGCCGGTAGCGGGATCGATGGTGTGTGAATACTTGACGCCGTCCACCACATAATATTTGCGATAGTTGCCGCTGGTGACAAGGCTGCAGCCGGTAATCGATATAACATCCTGCTTCAAGGCTCCGGACTCGTTGTTGCCGTCTTCAGGGCGATCTATCCAGACGCGCCACTCGTCACCCCGGGCGCTGAGGCCTTTGCACACCAGCTCTCCGCCAAGAGAAACCATATAGTTTTCGCTGCCCCATTCGTCCAGAACCCTGGCCACGACGTCGCATGAATAGCCCTGCGCGATAGCGTTGAAGTTCACCTTGCCACCTTCAGGCATCTGCAAAAATGTTTGTCCGTCAGGACCTTCTATCAGAGAATAGCGGTCCATTCCGACAACCGCCATGGCACTGTCAATGGCCTGCTGCGACGGCATCCTCCCCTCCTTGAAGCCGAATCCCCAGAGGTCGAAGAGCGGGGCGCCGGTGACGTCGAACGCGCCTCCGGTCTCAACCCACAACCTGCGCGAGAGGTTCATCAAATCTATAAAGATGCTATCCAGAGGCGGGTTTTCGCCGTTGTTGACCTTGGTAATAAGGGAGCCCTTGTTATAGCCCGACACCGACCAGTCGATGGCCGACAGGGTGTCGTCTATCGCCTTCTTGAGGCCGTCAGCGCGGGCGGCGTCATCCAGAGAACAGGTCACATAATAGGGACCGCCCTGCGCGAAGCCGGTGATCTGGATGTACGTGGAACGACCGCCGCAGCCTGCCAGAAGCAGGAGCAAAGCCAGTGTAAATGCGCGTAAAAACTTCATATAGTGCAAAAGTATAACAAAAATCTTATTAAATTTGCGTCTTGTATGGGTATGAATATTAAAAAGGTTATCACCGGTATGGTCGCTGTTGCAATGCTTTGCGTTGCCGCAACAGGTTGCATAAAAAACACCGCAACATACAATTACATGAGCGGGAATCTCACCTTTGACCTCCCCGAATATATCTATGCCGGCGATGTCGTAAAGCTTACCGCCCGCGGCATCACCACCCCCGAGGACCCTACCTGGGGCTGGGTGATCACCAAAATCCAAACCGATACCCTTTATACCCGCTCGATAGTCGTCAAGTTCCCCGACGAGCCCGCCGAATACACCGTCAAGGCCCTCGCATATCATCCCGATTATATCACAGAGAGTGTAAAGAGAACCGTCACCACGGTGGACACCACCCATATGACCGGTTCACTGCAGGGCCTCCCCTACAACACCCAGAAGACCATTACCGACAGCCGCGACGGCCGTGCATACCGGTGGCTTCACATTGGCAGCCTGGACTGGTTCGCAGAGAATCTGGCGTGGAAGGGCGCAGGTGTCGTTTATGCCAAATCAGATGTGCTGAACCACGTGTTCGGCCGCCACTATACCTGGAGCGAAGCCACCGGAGGCAATATCTGCCCCGCGGGCTGGCGCGTTCCCACCAATACCGACTGGGAAAATCTTGGCGCCACCCTGTGCGGCAAGGCGGTTGAATTCGAGTCAGACTGGGACGGCGCGGCAAACAAGGTTACCGCCGATGTCTATTTCAACGGCGACCGCCTCTGGCCCTTCTCCGTCAACAACAAGCACGAAGTATCAGTAGACTGGAATCCCCTCCCCTGCGGCTATCAGCAGACGGGAGACGGCCGTTTCTATGGCCTCAAGACCTACGGAATGTGGTGGAGCGCTTCGGAATATGACGATAACAACGCCTACTACCGCTACATTTACTGGGACAGCGCCGACTTCAGACCGGGATTCACCGACAAGAACGGCATCGGCCTCAGCGTACGCTGCGTGCGCGGCACTCTTTAAGCTTTCTTTTCAGCCGCCTCCTTGCGGTCAAAAGCCTCTATTATCTTGGTCACCAGCGGGTGGCGGACAATATCCTCTTTGGTGAAGTTCACCACGGCTATGCCGCGTATTCCGCTCACCAGTTCGATGCCCTTCAGCAGGCCCGAATCGGCTTTGTTGGGGAGGTCAACCTGGGTGGCGTCGCCCGTCACGATAAACTTGGCGTCGTTGCCCATACGCGTCAGGAACATCTTTAGCTGCGAGAGCGAGGTGTTCTGCGCCTCGTCCAGAATCACGAACGCCTTGTCCAGCGTGCGGCCGCGCATATAGGCCAGCGGCGCAATCTGGATGGTGCCGTCCTCCATCAACGACTGGAGTTTCTTGGCGGGAATCATATCCATCAGTGCGTCGTAGAGCGGCTGCAGATACGGGTCAAGTTTATCTTTCAGATCGCCCGGCAGGAAACCCAGCCTCTCGCCCGCTTCCACTGCGGGGCGCGTCAGAATCAGCCTCTTGACCTCACGGTTCTTCAAGGCCCGTACCGCCAGGGCAATGGCCGTGTATGTCTTTCCGGTACCTGCAGGACCCAGGGCGAATATCATGTCGTTGTCGTAATACTCCTTTACCAGCCGCTTCTGGTTTGGTGTGCGGGCTTTGACGCATTTGCCGTCGGAGCCATAGACAATGATATACTCGCTGTCGGGCTGCATCACCACCTTGCCTATCTCCTCGCTGTGACCGTTGTTCTCGAACAGCGACTCCACATCGTAGCTGTTCAGGTTCATCTTGGTCATCTTTTTCTGAATCATCCGGTTCAGTTTCTCCTCAAAGATGGCAATCTGGTCGTCCGGTCCCACCAGATATATTTCGTTGCCACGGGAAGTGGCCTTGATGTGCGGGAAATATGCCGCAAATTGTTCAAAAAGCCGGTTGTTGACGCCCAGGATCTCTATCGGATCTATCGCGTCCAGGATTATTGTCTTGTTCAATATTGTGGAAATTTTTGTTTGATTCTATAGTATTCGCGCATCATCTTTTCGTACTGCGAGCGCTGCAGGAAGGCCTCAGGTTTCTGCAAGAAATCTTCTATAGGCACCACTGTATAATTTGGCTCCATATGTCCGCCTTTGCCGCACCACAGCCAGGTGACCTTTGGCGGCAGCGTCTCTATGGAGCCGTCCTCCCGCCGTACCAGGGTGGCTATCAGCAGGATGCCGACCTGGCCATAGGTGATGCTCATATTTGATATGTAGTTGCCCAGCGAATAGGCAGTTATGCGACCGTCGACATATTCCACAGCCTGCGGCACATGCGGATGCGTCCCCACTATCATATCGACACCCCATCGGTAAAGATTGTTTTTCCAGCGCCGCTGCTCCGGATGATAGTCCAGATTATACTCCACGCCCCAGTGCGGCAACGCAATAATGAAGTCAGCGCCTCGGTTGCGGGCCCTCTCTATCGCATTCTTTACATACAGAGAATCCATCTGCCCCACCACGTACGGCTGCGGCACGGAGAAACCGTTCAACCCGTAAGTAAAGTTGATGAAGGCGATTCGGAAGCCGCCGGCGTCGATGATGGCCGGATTGGACATCTGCTCGTCAGTTTCGTCTTTGTATATACCGGTATACCGGACAGGCAGCCGGTCGTATGCCGCAAAAGTGCTGTCCAGCCCCCTCCGACCCTTGTCCAGGATGTGGTTGTTGGCCGCCAGGAACAGGTCTACGCCGGCGCCGATGGTCTCCTGGGCCAGCGATACCGGCGCGGAGAATAGCGGATAGCCGGAGAATGGCGTCACCCCCACCGGAAACTCCATATTGGCCACGCTGATATCGCAGCTGTCAAGATACGGTTTGACGTATTTGAAATAGGAACTGAAGTCGTAGGAAGAGGCCTTGGTGCTGTCCGCGCATGGAAGAAGGGCTGTGCGCAGCTGACGGGAATGGGACATCACGTCGCCGATGAAACTGATGCGCAAAGTGTCGCGCTGGGCCGCCTGCGAAGCGGTTAAAAAGGCCATCAGCATCACCAGCACTGTGCATATCTTCTTCATAAGTACAAATATACGATTTTTGTCTTTACTTTATTAATGACTACCTTCGCATCGCTATGAAACTTTGTCGGATTCTTACTCTCACAGCACTCTCTGCCATTTTTTTAACCGGCTGCGACGCGGTGCGTTCCGCACTCGGGAAGCCTACTTCCAAAGATATTGCCGAACTGCGCGCTCAGAAGGCTCAGATGCAGCGCACCGGCGATTCACTGGCGGTGGAGATGGGCGCCCTGCCCGATTCGCTCGAGACCTGCTCGGGGGAGATTGCCGAGGCCTATGCCGATACTGCCGCCGCAATGTCGCTGGTTTCAGTGCCGGCAGAAGCCGCCGTTGAAGAGACTGCAACCCAGCCTGACGCGGAAGAACCGCAGGCAAACGAACCTCAACCTCAAGAGCCTGAAGAAGAAGCCCCAGCAGGTCTGGCGAGCGGCTACTACGTGGTGCTGGGCAGCTTCAAGAACGAGGACAACGCCAAGTATTATTACAACAGCCTCTCCGCTTCGGGGGCCGATGTCCATCTGGTGAAGATGAAAAACGGTTTCACCGCTGTGATGATTTGCCACGGCAACACCTACGACGAGGCCTACAGCAAGATGCTGGACTTCTACAGCGACAAAAAGAAGCCGGAAGACATCTGGATCTACAACACAGCCAAGAAACTTCACATAGAATAACCGTGAAAGAAACTGTATTTACCCCCAAGCACATCGCCCTGGGCGCCAAGATGGCCCCGTTTGCAGGGTACAATATGCCCATTGAGTATTCCGGACTGATAAAGGAACACACCGCCGTGCGCGAAGGCGTGGGCCTGTTCGATGTCTCGCACATGGGCGAGATATGGGTGATGGGGGCCAAGGCCACCGCCCTGCTGCAGTACATCACCTCCAACGACATATCAGCTCTCTACCCCGGCCGGGCACAGTATTCCTGCCTGCCCAACGGCCGCGGCGGAATAGTGGACGACCTCATCGTGTATTGCTTCGGTCCGGAGAAATACCTTTTGGGTGTGAATGCAGCCAATACCGACAAGGACTGGGAGCACATCTGCTCTTTTGCGGATAAATTCGGAATGAAGGTCGGCATCGACCTTGTGAACGCCTCCGATGACACCTGCCAGCTGGCCATCCAAGGCCCCAAGGCTATGGAGCTGATGCAGAAACTCTGCAGCGAAAGTATCATGGACATGTCCAACTACACCTTCAAACAACTCACCGTTGCTGGTATAGAGAATGCCCTGCTGGCCACCACCGGCTATACAGGCAGCGGCGGATGCGAGGTGTATGTGACCAACGCCGACGGACTGCGCCTGTGGGATGCGATTATGGATGCCGGAGAGCCCTATGGAATTGTTCCGGTGGGCCTCGGCGCCCGCGACACCCTGCGCCTGGAGAAAGGCTACCTGCTCTATGGCAACGATATGGATGACACGACATCCCCTTTGGAAGCAGGTCTGGGCTGGATCACCAAGTTTTCCGAGTCCAAGGGCGACTTTGTGGACAAGGAGTATATGCTGGCGCAGAAGACAGAGGGGCTCAAGCGTCGCCTGGTAGCTTTCGAACTGATTGACAAGGGCATTGCCCGCCACGGATATTCAATCTGCGACGCCGACGGCAATCAGATCGGCCATGTCACCAGCGGCACCATGGGCCCGACAATCAAAAAAGCCATCGGCCTGGGCTATGTGGATGCACCCCACTACAAGACCGGCAGCGAGATCTTCATAAACGTCCGAGACCGCCTGCTCAAGGCTCAGGTGGTCAAGGCACCGTTCTGCTAGAAATTCTGGCACCATCTTTGACGGCATCTGCCTATCTGTATGAAACTATACCGCACACTGTTGGCAACCGTTCTGCTGCTCACCATATCGATTATGGCTGCGGCAGGTTCGCTGCAGGATAACCTCAGGCGCCATATCGAGCGCCTCTGCTCCCCTGCCCTGATGGGCCGCGCGGCAGGCAGTAACGGTGAAAAACAGGCCGCCGGCTATCTGTTCGACCGGTTGGAAGAGATTGGAATCGAAATGCTTACCGACCGTGACGGCGATGCTTTCACCATTGTCGCCGCCGACAGCAGCCGGATAGAATCCGCAAACATTATCGGCATTCTGGAGGGGGAAGATCCCGACTTGCGCGAAGAGTATATAGTGATTGGTGCTCACCTGGACCATCTGGGATTCTACAGTATCAATGTAGACGGAGAGTCGCAGACTCGCATCTACCCCGGCGCCTGCTCCAACGCCTCCGGCATCGCTGCGCTGATTGAAACAGCCCGGATTCTGAAGGAAACGCCCGGAGAGAGACGGCGCAGCATAGTGTTCGTGGGCTTCGGGGCAATGGAAGAGCAGTTTGCCGGCAGCCGGTTCTTTGCCTCGCCCGACGGGTTTTCACAGATCGGCAGCGTCAAGATGATGATCAACCTGGATATGCTGGGCCGCGGCGGCAAGGACAACCCGTTTGAAATATTCACCTCCCTGCAGCCCAAACAAATCGCAACGCTTGTAAAGTATGTGGCGGAGAACGAATCGGTGACGGAGCAGCCTGCAATGCACAACGGATGGGTGTTCGCCTCAGACAATCTCGTCTTTGACCAGGCCGGTATTCCGAGCCTGACATTCTCTACCGGCACATTCAAGGAGTACCGCACCGTACGCGACACTCCCGACCTGCTGCTCTCCGACAATCTGGCATCCCAAACGCTTTACATCGCCGCATTTGCGCAGTCGGTTTCCTCTATTGAGACACTGACCGGCGCAGGTAACGCTCCGGAAGGCAAGGTCTATGCTATGAATGAATGCGACGTTCCGCCGCAGTTCTTCCGCGGCGGCGTGCAGTCATTCCTGGAAAATTGGGTTTATAAGTACCTGAAATATCCCCAGGAAGCCGCCCTGGACGGCATTGAGGGTTTTGAACGGGTAGAAGAAGAGGCGAATAAGCATTTTTTCCAGTACAAGTTGGGCAAGCGACCGGATGTCTACTACAAAGCCACTGTATATGTATCGCTGATAGTCGAGGCCGACGGCAACGTGAGCAATGTCGCCATTGAACGCGGCGTGAGCGAGGCTCTGGATGCCGAAGCACTCAGAGTGGTAGGAGCGTCACCAAAATGGAAACCCGGCCAGCTCGACGGCAAAAAAGTTCGTACAAAAGTTGTCATTCCGGTGGAATACCGTCTCAAAAAGAGGTAATTTACTTATATTTGCAACTCCTAGAAAATAGTTGCAAATGGATTACAATTTTGTAGAAATCGAGAAGAAGTGGCAGCAGTATTGGGCCCAGAACAAAACCTTTGAGGTCAATACCGATCCCTCCAAACCCAAATATTATGTGCTTGACATGTTCCCCTACCCCAGCGGAGCAGGTCTTCACGTGGGACATCCCCTGGGCTACATTGCCAGCGACATATACACCCGCTACAAACGTCTCAAAGGGTTCAACGTCCTGCACCCGATGGGCTACGACGCATTCGGCCTGCCGGCAGAGCAGTACGCCATCCAGACGGGCCAGCATCCCGCCACCACCACGGAGCAGAACATTGCCCGCTACCGCGGACAGATGGACAAGATAGGCTTCTCCTTTGACTGGAGCCGCGAGGTGCGCACCTGCGATCCCGATTACTACAAGTGGACCCAGTGGGCATTCCTCAAGATGTTTGCCCATTACTACGACAACGACGCTGACAAGGCGCTGCCCATCGAGACTCTGGTCTCCAAGTTCGAGCAGGGCGGCAGCGTCGCCGTGAACGCAGCCTGCGGTTCAGTGAAACCCTTCACCGCTGCAGAGTGGAAAGCGATGGACTACAAGCAGCAGCAGGACATCCTGATGCAGTATCGCATCGCCTATCTGGGCGAAACAAGCGTAAACTGGTGCGCCCAACTCGGTACCGTACTGGCCAACGACGAGGTCAAGGACGGTCTCTCCATCCGCGGCGGTTTCCCCGTGGAGCAGCGCAAGATGCGCCAGTGGCAGCTGCGCGTGTCGGCATACGCCGGCCGCCTGCTTGACGAACTGGAAGATATCGACTGGACCGACTCCCTCAAGGAGATGCAGCGCAACTGGATCGGCCGCAGCCAGGGTGCCGAAATGGTCTTCAAGGTATATAACGGAAGCCGGGAATATGATATGACCATATTCACCACCCGCGCCGACACCGTGTTCGGCGTGACCTTCATGGTGCTCGCCCCCGAAAGCGAATGGGTGGAAAAGCTCACCACACCGGAGCAGAAAGCGGCCGTTGAGGCCTATCAGGCCGCTGCCCGAAAGAAGACGGAGCGCGAACGTATCGCAGAAACCCGCAAGGTCACCGGCGTATTCTCCGGTTCATACGCAGTGAACCCGCTCACCGGCGACAAGGTTCCCGTATGGATTTCTGAATATGTACTGGCCGGCTACGGCACCGGCGCCATCATGGCCGTTCCAGCCCACGATTCCCGCGACTACGCCTTCGCAAAGCAGTTCAACCTCCCCATCATCCCGCTGATTGAGGGTTGCGATGTATCACAGGAGAGTTTCGACGCCAAGGAGGGCATCATGTGCAACTCCGGTTTCCTCAACGGCAAAACCGTGAAGGAGGCCATTCCCGCCGCCATCGATTATATAGAGCAGAAAGGCCTCGGCCGCCGCAAGATCAACTACCGCCTGCGCGACGCCATCTTCAGCCGCCAGCGCTACTGGGGCGAACCTTTCCCAATCTATTATAAGGACGGCGTGGCCACTCCCGTTCCCGAGAGCGAACTGCCGCTGCGCCTGCCGCAGATTGACAAATATCTCCCAACCGAGACCGGCGAACCGCCGTTGGCACGAGCCAAAGAGTGGACCTACAACGGTTATCCTCTGGAGAAGAGCACTATGCCTGGTTTTGCCGGCAGCAGTGCATACTATCTGCGCTATATGGATCCCCGCAACAGCGAGGCTCTGGTTAGCCGCGAGGCCGACGAGTACTGGCGCAATGTTGACCTGTACGTCGGCGGCACCGAGCACGCCACCGGCCACCTGATCTACTCACGTTTCTGGAACAAGTTTCTCTACGACCTCGGCTACGTGTGCGAGAAGGAGCCGTTCAAGAAGCTCATCAACCAGGGTATGATCCAGGGCCGTTCCAACTTCGTATACCGCATCAACGGTACCAACAAATTCGTTTCTCTCGGTCTCAAAGACCAGTACGAGACCACCGAGATTCACGTGGACATCAGCCTTGTCAAGAACGACCGTCTGGATACCGAAGCCTTCAAGGCATGGCGTCCCGACTATGCCGATGCAGAATTCGTTCTGGAGAACGGCGAGTACATATGCGGTTGGGCCGTGGAGAAGATGAGCAAGTCGATGTTCAATGTGGTCAACCCCGACCTCATCTGCGAAAAATATGGTGCCGACACCCTGCGTCTGTACGAGATGTTCCTCGGTCCCATCGAGCAGAGCAAGCCGTGGGACACCCAGGGCATCGACGGCGTTCACCGCTTCCTGCGCAAGTTCTGGAGACTGTATTTCGACGGCGACAACTGCGCCGTAACGGAAGACAAGCCCACGGCCGACAATCTCAAGACCCTGCACCGCCTAATCGGCAAGGTTCAGTCGGATATAGAGGACTTCTCTTACAACACCTCCGTGAGCGCCTTCATGATTGCGGTGGGCGAACTCGCCGACCAGAAATGCACCAGCCGCGAGGTTCTGGAGCCTCTGGCTATTCTCATTTCGCCGTTCGCTCCCCATATCGCAGAGGAACTCTGGAGCATCATGGGCCACAAGGAGAGCATCAGCTTTGCCGCATTCCCCGAATACAAAGAGGAATATACGGTAGAGAACTCCATGGAATACCCCGTCTCCTTCAACGGCAAGCTCCGCTTCAAGATTACCCTGCCTAAGAGCATGACGCCTGCCGAGGTAGAGGCAGCCATCCGCGCCGACGAACGCACTCCCAAATACCTGGTCAGCGGCCAGGTCCGCAAGATCATAGTTGTTCCGGGCAAGATTATCAACGTAGTCTGCTAGGCTATGGCAAGCAAATCCACCTTCCGCAAAGTGCTTGTAACCTTCAAGGAGTACCTGCTGATTACGGTGGGACTGCTTATGTATACCACGGCATGGGCGGTATTCCTGCTCCCCAACAACCTGGTGGGCGGCGGCATCACCGGCCTTGGTTCCATAATCCAGTACAGCACCGGCTTCAACGTGGCCTACTCATACATCATTATCAATGCAATACTGGTAATAATTGCACTGAAGGTTCTGGGCGGCGGATTCGGAGCCAAGACCATTTACGCGCTGATAGTCACGTCACTGTTCCTGCGTTTCCTGCCTGGGATGATTCCACAGGATTTCGTCACCAACTTTACAGCCGACAACGGCAAGTTGATGTGCGTAATATTTGCCGGAGCACTGATAGGACTGGGCATCGCCTTGACATTCGCCCAGGGCGGCAGCACCGGCGGCACCGATATCATTGCACTTATTGTGAGCAAGTTCTATCGGGTTTCGCCCGGTACGGTCATAGCCGTTCTGGACCTGGTGATAATAGGTTCGTCCCTGCTGATACCCAACGGCGCTCCTTTCAGCGAAAAGCTGCTGATAGTGATTTATGGTTTCGTACTCACGGGCGTAACCAACTATGCCCTTGACTTTGCCATAAACGGCCGGCGGCAGTCGGTCCAACTGTTCATCTTTTCAGAGCAGTACGAGACTCTCACAGACCGTATCTGCAACGAGATCCACCGCGGAGTCACCCTCCTTAACAGCCAGGGCGGATACTCAAAACACACTGGAAAACTGGTTGTCGTTATAGTAAAACGTACAGAAACCAGCAAAATTCTCAAACTTATCAAGGAGGTCGATCCCGATGCCTTTATCTCTATAGGTAACGTCTCAGAGGTATACGGCAAGGGTTTTGAGCCTATCAAGAAATCGTAAACGTACATCACGTTTTTAAAAACGGAAAAACAATGCTCCGGATTTTTCCGGGGCATTGTCGTTTTATTTTTTACACGATATTTTAGCACATATAAAACATTATATATGAAAACACTATCCATTGCCTTTCTCGTAGTAACACTCTCTTCTTTAGCTTCCACCCTATGTATTATCGCTGTTCTGGTCGGCCGCCGGAAACGCGCCCTATCACAACAGTTCAAATACCCCGTCGCCGGCGAAGCCGTAAGCCAGGTGCCAGACGGTGTCTTGGAAGAAGAGGCCGCCATCTACGACATCTCCGACCGGAAGGCGACCGAACTGATGGACAAATTCAAAATGCTGATGGAAGAGCACAAGCCCTATCTTGACCCAAAGGCCAACATAGATGCTATAGCCAATACTCTCGGCTCCAACAAAACAGCACTTTCAAAGATGATTAACGACAAATTCGGGATGAACTTCAGACAGTTGCTCAATTCTTTCAGGATCAGGGAGGCCATTATGCTGATATCCAAGCACAAGAACATCAGCCTGGAGGATCTGCGAATCAAGAGCGGGTTCAACTCCACCAGCACCTTCAATTCGTCGTTCTCCCGGTTTACCGGATGCACGCCCGGCGAGTATTGCAAGAAAGTCACGGGGCGATAGGTATGTTTTTGCTGACAAGACTCCGCAACCGCCGCAAACAGCGGCGCAAGAGCAAAGAAATAATAGCTCTGGCAAACATATTATTGATGGAGGGAGACCTGTACCTTGACACTACCCTGAAATGCAGCAGGGTGGCACAGGGAATAGGCAGCAACCGTACATATCTCTGGGCTGCACTCCACACGCTCGGACACGGGTTCCAGGGATATCTGGCAAGATTCAGAATCATCTATTTCGTAAAGCACGCCCGTGAACTGGCGTTCCTGCCAAAAGACGAGATAGCGGAGCGATGCGGGTTCACTCACGAAAAGTATCTGAACAAGTATCTCAAGGAGATGTTCGGGATGACCCTTTCTGAATATCTGAAGATTATCCGGCGGGAAAAGCTGCCTACATGAACAGTTTATCAATCTCTTTGAGAGATGACGGCAGGGTGAATACCACCACATGGTCGTAAGCCTCTATGCGGGTACTTCCGTAGGCGATAAACGACTCCGTGCCCCGGATCACACCGCCGATAATGGCGTCACGGGGAATCTCAAGGTCCTTGACGGGGGCCTTGGTAACCGGACTGCCGGGATGGACAATGTATTCCAGCGCTACGGCGTCACTCTCGCTCAAGTACTTGATAGAGCGGATTTTGTCGGTGAGTGTAAACCTGAATATGCGGCTGGCGGAGAGGATTTTCTTGTTGATGACTGCATCGACACCCATTCCCTCTGCCAGCTTTATATATTCTATGTTCTCCACCTCTGCGATGGTTTTGTTCACACCCATCTTCTTTGCGGCGGCACAGGTCATGATGTTGGTCTCGGAGTCACCTGTCACCGCCACGAACACGTCGCAGCCCTGGATGTTCTCTTCGTAAAGCCAGTCGGTATTGCGGCCGTCACCGTTTATTATCATCGTCTTCTCCAATATCTGTGACAGCTCCTCGCAGCGGGCGCGGTTGTGCTCGATGATCTTCACGGAAGGTATCGTCTTTTCAAGTTTGGCTGCCAGTATTTCGCCCATGGGGCCGCCGCCAACTATGCAGACACTCTTCACTGCCACCTCTTTCTTGCCGGCCGCCTTGAGTACCTCATATACAGTGTCACGCAGCGCCATTGCATATACCAGGTCTCCCAGGCGCATCTTGGAATCCTTTGTGGGAATCAGTGTGCCTTCTCCGCGCGAAATGGCAACGATGCGGAAAGGCAGATTCTCTATCGGATATACGAAATCTGATATTTCACGGCCGATAAGGGGGGAATCCTCCTCTATTTTGAACTCTATCAACTGCAGCTTTCCATGGCCGAACTGGACAAACTCCGTCATACCAGACTCGCGGACCAGGTCGGCAATTTCGTAGGCCGCCATCCGCTCCGGATAGAACATCAAATCGATGCCAAGCTGGGTAAAAAGAGACTTGTTGTCGTATGAAAGATATTCTGCGGTGTTGATGCGGGCGGTGACTTTCTTTGCCCCCATCTCCTTGGCCAGCAGGGCCGACACGATGTTGACATTCTGGTCCTTGTCGGGGAAAACGGCCACGAACAGGTCTGCCTTATCCACCTTGGCGCTCTGCAGCACGCTGATAGAGGTAGGGGTGCCGAAGATTGTGACGGCATCCACAACCTCGCCCGCTTTGGTCAGACGCTCGGCATTGTTGTCGATTATGGTGATGTCGTGGTTTGACTCACCCAGAAGTTTTGCCAGATGGCAGCCGACTTCCCCGGCGCCTGCAATTATTATCTTCATTGCTCAAGTTTCGCAAGAATTGAAATCTTGTTCTTATGTACGTTAGGACTCTTGCGAATCTTTTCCTACCGCACAATCTTTTATAACGCTACCCCAACCCTAAACCGAAGCTATGAAGCTTTGCTTCAAATCCCTTCTCCCGGGGAAGGGACTTACCCTACGCCCTTCGGGCTTTAATTACTCCCCAGTCCTATGAGCCGCAGGAACTCGCTGCGGGTACGCATGTCCTTCAGGAATACGCCCGTGAATGCGCTGGTGGTGGTTATCGAGTTCTGCTTTTCGACGCCGCGCATCTGCATGCACATGTGTGCTGCTTCAATAACAACGGCCACGCCCAGCGGCGCCAAGGTGTTCTGGATGCAGTCGCGGATCTGCACCGTAAGGCGCTCCTGCACCTGCAGGCGGCGGGCGAAGGTCTCCACCACGCGGGGAATCTTGCTCAGGCCGGTGATGTATCCGTTGGGGATATATGCCACGTGCGCCTTGCCGTAGAACGGCAGCATGTGATGCTCGCACATAGAGTAAAGGTCGATGTCCTTGACCAGCACCATCTGCTGATATTCCTCCTTGAACATCGCGCTGCGCAATATCTCCTCTCCGTTCTCTCCGTAGCCCTTTGTAAGGAACTGCATGGCCTTGGCCACCCGCTCCGGAGTTTTCAGAAGCCCTTCGCGCTGCGGGTCCTCGCCCAGCAGCCGCAGAATCTCGAAATAGTGCTTCTTGAGTTCTTCGGTAGTGCCAGCGTCGTACTGCTCTATAACCTTGTAAGCCATTCTGATAGTTATTATCATACAAATTTAGCATTATAATTCAAAAAACCGGATTATTGGGTTAACTTTGAATCGGAAAGATGCGCGGATGCGGGTGACAAAGGCAAAAGAAATGGAAGATATTATAACTATCCGGAACGTTTGCAAGACTTACCACATCGGCAAGACGGAGGTCAGGGCGCTGGATTGCGTCAGCCTGACAATCTGCAAAAACGAATATGTCGCCATAATGGGCCCTTCCGGCAGCGGCAAATCCACACTGATGAACATTCTAGGATGCCTGGACACCCCCGACAGCGGCTCCTATGCCCTTTGCGGCAGGGATGTCAGCCGGCTGAAAGACGACGCCCTGGCCGATGTCCGCAGCCGGCAGATAGGCTTCGTGTTCCAGTCGTTTGCGCTTATGCCCCGCCTTTCGGCGCTGGAGAATGTCGCGCTGCCGCTCATTTATGCCGGCGTGCCGCGCGCCCGACGGCTGGAAAGGGCACGCAAGGCGCTGGAGCTCGTGGGCCTGGGCGAACGCATGGAGCATGATCCGTCCGAACTTTCCGGCGGACAAAAACAGCGCGTGGCGCTTGCCAGGGCCCTGATCGGCAATCCCTCCATCATTCTGGCCGACGAGCCCACCGGCAATCTGGACTCCGCCACTTCTGAAGAAATCATGTCGCTTTTCAACGATATTCACGCCGCCGGCAACACGGTGATACTGGTGACTCATTCAGAGCAGATTGCCGCTCATGCGCGGCGCATTATTTGCATACGAGACGGACATATAGAATCTGATATAAAACGATGAAACTTTATACAAAAACGGGCGACGAAGGCACCACAAGCCTTGTCGGCGGGCAGCGCGTAAGCAAGTGCAGCAGCCGCGTCTGCGCCTACGGCGATGTAGACGAACTGATATCCTATCTCGGCGTGATTCGCGCGCACGCAGAAGGCCAGTCTTTTTGTGATGATTTATTCCAAATCCAGCAGCATCTTTTCGAAGTATCTTCTTACCTGGCCTGTGAAGGCGAGTGCAGCTACCTCAAGCCGCTGGAGATAGAGGCCAAACTGGCTTTCCTGGAAGAGAAGATTGACAAATTGACGGATCTTTTGCCCAAGAAATTCTCGTTTGTGATACCGGGACCGCCGGCCCTTTCGGCAGAGATTCACGTGGCCCGCACAATTTGCCGCAGGTGCGAACGCGCAGCCGTTGCAATCGAGGCCAGAAGTACCGTCGACATAGACTGCACAAAATACCTTAACCGCCTGTCTGACTACCTTTTTGCCCTTGCGCAAACAGTCGTTTCGTAACTTATGTGAAATATTTATTTCGTTTTCTATTGCATATTAAAAATTATTATATCTTTGCAGCCCTTTTAAGGAAATAGCACGAATTTTTAATCAGTTTTTTTGATATGTACTGGACACTTGAGCTTGCATCCAAACTGGAAGATGCACCCTGGCCCGCAACCAAAGACGAGTTGATTGACTACGCCACCCGCAGTGGCGCACCCCTCGAAGTAATAGAGAACCTGTCGGACCTCGAAGATGACGGCGAAGTCTACGAATCCATCGAAGACATCTGGCCCGACTACCCCACCAAAGAAGATTTCTTCTGGAACGAGGAGGAATATTGATTTGATAATCAATAAGTTACAAGCATAAAACCAGGGTTTGAGCCCTGGTTTTTTTGTCTATTTACTACCCATTTACTTCCCATTTTTGGAGGAAGTCATTCAGCCAGAAAGAGGAGGAATAGTAAAGGGTTATGTCATAAAAAGCAGTATCTTTGCAAAAGAGCCCAAATCTAGAATGATGAAAAAGTATTTATTACTTCTCTTCGCTTCCGTTACTATTGTGAGTTGCTTTCCGACTGAGGTTTGGATTCCTGTTTTCGATAACACAACTGCAACTGATTTTATTCCTGCAAATAAATATGAGTTGGTTATCCCATTCAGGTTTGATGGATACACCTACACTAAAACTTCTCGACCCAAAGAGGTTTATCAGTTCAAATGTCTGTTGACGGTAGGTGATGACGTAACGGAATATGGACCGGGTGAAGTTTCTTGGCAATGGAATTGGTGGGATGGGCATTCATGTCCTGATGCCTTGCTATATCTTACGATTCCTGCAAATAATACAGGAAGCATAAGACCAGTGACTGTTGAAGTCTCAATAGATGAATTGTATAACAGTAGTTTTTCTGGTGATGAAGATGATACCCATCAATGGGGAGAATGGCAGATTATTTATACTGGCCAGCAAGCATGTTTTGATTAACAGCTATTAGCATGCCTCTGTATCATTTGGGATAGTAAGAATGGGATGTATCTTGTCAGTTAATAGCTATTAGCCTGCATCAGACTTCCCCTGTGACTATCCGAGTTTTTGAACACAAGCGTAACTGGTTGATAATTATTTACTTACACGCAGCACGCCATTTATGGAACGAGGAGGAATATTAACAGGTCAAAATTGGTAAATTCCTAATTATCAATAATCTAAAAGAGAGCTTGGGGAAGTTCCCAAGCTTTTTTTGTGCCAAAATAATGTCAAAAAGTGGCTTTTCGAGGGTATTCACTTCCCCCACGACTTCCCCAGAAAAAAGCTTTTCCTCCAAAAAAGGTAATAGAATCTTTCCTGAAAGAGGAGGAATAGAAAAGGGGGTAATGTCGTAGAAAAAGAGTACCTTTGTTTAGGTTAAGATAATAGACCGATGAAGTTCAAAACCATACAAATAGATTGTAAGGGTCTCACTGAGAAAGACCTGCATATATTGCTCAAAGATAAACTTGGTTTCCCCGATTTCTATGGGATGAACGGAGACGCTTTGATTGATTGTCTGTCCTACCTTCGTGAGCCGGAGGCAAAAATGACTAAAGTGTTTCTGGAAGAAGATGAGGTGCTTTTAATTAACTGTAACGACCTGTCGAAAGCCAAGTTTGATGCAAGTCACCTGGTCGACATTGTTGAATGGGTTAATGCACGAGGACTTGCCTGGTTCGACAAGCCTTTTGTGTTCCTTTGTCCAATTGAATCAAACATTTGGTCTGCAGAACTTGCTCGTCGTAAAGCCTTACAGTCTAAAGATGACACTTCTTCATAAACTCTTACATAGAACATCGGCGCCAAAAGAAACAGTGGTGCCGGATGAGTATATCAAGAAGTATCCTGAGCCTTCTGAAAAGGTACAGGAACTTTTGCAGAGGGTCCCAGATACTGGCAAGATACTTTATCAGTATATCAGGCACACCAGCATTTCAAAAGAGTGGAAGTATTGGGCTGTCGATTTGTTGGAGAAAGGGATTGAGACCCCCGG
>JAEEGF012119842.1_pt1 | contig 20294 bp, 13 predicted proteins | sample 9134171 | NCBI WGS metagenome assembly JAEEGF01 (sample SAMN16246542, study PRJNA631951) | gut metagenome | biome: gut microbiome; feature: rumen; material: AP-attached | host: Bos | place: Iran: Karaj | collected 2018-10
CTTCTGCGGGGTTAGACTGTCGTAAAAGGGATCAGACCGCTTGCGGCGAAAAAATGTATCAGAATACTTGCAGGAAGAAAGGGCTCAAATGCCCTTTCTTTGATTGAGATTTCGCCGCAGACTATCCGCGTTTTCGCCCTCTCGCAGTACTTCAGTACAGCTTCGGGACGAACAACGCGGATTCTGTTTCCCTTCCCGACAGCCTGTGCAGCGTGTCAAAAGACCTTTTGACACGCTGCCCCCGCAGACCTTCTGCGGGGTTTTTTCCATGAAGAACGAACTGTTTACGGCAAGGTGACGGTTTTGACGCATTTTGGCGCTATGATAAAGAAAAACGCAACCGATCGCGGACGGGCGGACTCTTATAGGGTGTAAGGCCTTACAAAACGGTTGGAGAGAAAGCAAATGAAACAGGCGTATTTTGACAGAGTTTATGAGCGAACGTACCGTACGCTGCTGCGCTATGCGATCGTGCATCTGTCCGATCCGACGGACGCCGAGGACGCGCTGCAGGACGTGTACGTCGACTTTTACCGGCGGATCGAACAGCGCGGGCATGCGGACATCCTGTCCCCGCAGGCGTTCCTTCTGAAGATGCTGAAACGCGAGATTGTACGGCGCTATGTCGAGCGGTCCGAGCGCAGGGCGTTCGAGGTGTACGACGCGGATGAAGCGGAGGCTGCCGATCCGCTGTCGTTCGAGGACGTCGCGGAGACCCGCATGATGGCGGGGCAGGTGCTGGAGACGGCCAAGCAGCTTTCGCCGGACAGCTATCGCGTATTCGTGCTGTATTACGGCTTTCAGATGAGCGTCGCCGAGATCGCAAGGGAGACGCAGCTCGGCGCGGAGGCGGTGAAAAGCCGCCTGTTCCGCGCAAGGAACGAGATCAGACGGCGGCTGACGGGACAGGCTGCCGCCCGGTCCGGAAAGGAGAAACGGCAATGAACGAGAAACGGTTTTTCAGGATCGCATTGGAAAGCGGTCTTTTGAACGGAAACAGCGTGAAGCGGCGCATCGACGCGCAGCTTGCATATGAGAACAGGACGTCGTTCCGGACGGCGGCGGAGCCCGCGCCTGAACGGCAGAAGCACAAGGGGGCGCGGACGCTGCCCAAATGGTTCACGATCTCCGCGACGGCCGCGGCGCTGGCGCTGACCCTTGTGATCGGCGTCTTTATAGCGATCAACGGCGGCAAACACAGCGGGCGGAGCGAGCTTGCTTCGCCGACGACCGAACCGGCATACGAAACACCGGGACAGATCGTGACGGAGCAGCGCACCGAGGTGAAGCTGCTCCCGGAGATCGACCCGGACGGGCTTGTGCTGCAGGGACGCGAGACGGGCCTTTCGCTGCCCTCCTACGAGGAGGCGGACTGGGCGTGGATGCGCGACATCGAGACGCGTGTGACGGACCTTACCGCAACCGCAAGCACGGTACAATGGACGACGGAGCTGAGGATCCCGAAGGCCGGGTGGACGGAGAACCCGTTTGAAACGGTCATCGACGCGCGGGTGATCGAGGTGCGCACCTTCTTCACGGCGGGCGGCGGGCTCAATACCCCGGACGAGGGCGCGCTGCTGGACTTCCGCTCGCCGGGGCCGGTCACCTTCTCCGAGGAGGGAGACGACTGGGTCATGCGCAAGCCCATGGTCTATGCGATGCCGCAGGTGTACGACCTCTGGCCGGGCGTGCTCCCGCCGACCGGCGACGTCACGGTGACGGCCCGGTTCCGGCTGCTGGACCGGGAAGGCACGGCAAAGGATATGCAGCAGTACGTCTACGACAGCGGCAATATGATTGAGTGCGCGACGGTCGGCGAGGCGCTGGAGACCTTTACCTTCGACGCGGAGGCGCTGTTGAACCTTGCCGAGCCGCTGCATACGGAGCTGAAGCTGTCCGGCGAATACGTCCTCGGCATCCACGAGGAGAGCGGCTTTCGGAACGAACGTGTCAGCCTTGACGGCGTGACGATGGACGTCGAGGTCCACTTTACCCGCGAGGGCGTCTATGTGATCCTCACGATAGGGGACGCCGGATCGCTCTCCGAGGACGAGCAGGAGGCGCTGTACATCGCACTGTCGGGCGGGCCCGACGGCGGCGACGTGCACGGCAACGCATTTAGCGAAGCGGGCTCGGTCAGAGTCTATCGGCTGATGCGTTCGTTCTGGGGCAATGTTTACTGCGGACGGTACTATCTGGAGCTCGATCCTTCACAGTATGCCGAGGCAAAGACAGTTTGGTTCAACCCGGAGGCCGCGTACGTTATCGGCGCAGTCGGCGAAGAGCCGGACGAGAACTGGTCGTGGCATTCCGGCGACGGCACGCTTCCGGCGCTCATGCATGACTCGAAGCAGCTCGGCCGCATCGAGATCCCGCTGCCGACGATCGAAACGGACCCGCTGACCGGTAAACCGTTCGTGACGGAAACGCCGAAGCCCCTGACCGCAGGGGACGGCACGCCGCAGAACGAGGAGCTGTTCGTCCCGGTCGCCGACGGACCGACGCCGTAACGGGTCCCTGTGCCGCAAGGCGCAGGTCATATGCAAAGAACGATATGCATCGGGGCTGTTTCGCATTGCGGGGCAGCCCTGTTTTGCAACCAAACGGCGGGGAATCCGGTATATCCCATAGAAAGGCGTTTGCAAGTCGGCGTAAAGTGTGGTATACTGATCCAAATGGATGCGACAAGGGACAACAGAAAACGTCGGCGGATGCGCCTTGCATGGATCGCTTCAGGGATCGTGCTGGGCGTAACGGCGCTGTTTGCGGTGCTGATCGCGCTGCGCGGGCACAAGACCGAGATCGATCTTGAGAAGTACGTCAGCGTCGGTACCGACGCGGGCGGCAACAAGGCGGCGTTCCTTGACGTCGATGCGATCCTGAACGATCTGCATCTGCCCAACCCCAACCGGCCGGGCGTCAACGCGGCGGACTATCCGGAGGTGTACGCGCTGACGACCGCCAGGATCCGGCCGACGCTGATCGACGACGAGCACATGCGCGTGACGATCGAGGCGGACACCGAAACGCTTGCGCGCTACGGCATCACGTTCAAAACGACGACGTGGGAGCAGCAGATCAAGGGCTTTGTCGAGGGCGCGACGCCGACGCCGCACCGGTTTCGCGAAGCCGATCCGACGCCCGTTCCCGCAACGCCGCAGCCGGAGCCGGACGGGTACCTCGATTCGCTGCTGGATTCGGACGGAAACGGTCTGAATCTGCGAACCGTCTGCGAAACCGTACAAAATGAACGCGATTATTTGTGTAAAGAGGTATTCGGAAACAATTATGACACAACTAAGACACAAGTGGCGTTTATAGTATATAAGAGCGGACGGCATCATAACCTGTACCGCGCAAGCTACACGGCGACGTATAAGCCGGAGGGCGTGACGGAAACGATCGCGATCTACTTCACGGTCGATCTATACGACCTGTACCGCTCGGATGGAAAGATCCTGTACGGAAGCGTCGACGTCTCGATGTGCGAGTCCGAAGAGGCGAGCAAGCGCCTGCCGGGCGGGGCGAGCACGACGAAGCTCTGGGGCGGCGGCGTGAAGGTGAACGGCAAGACCGGCTTTGACCTGAACGGCTTTGTGTTGTTCCCGGACTGTCCGACAAGCTACCGTCTTGCCAACGGCGTATACTGGTCGCCGACCTACGACGCGCTGGACGAGGACGCGGTCTGGAAGCTGACGGCGGTGGAGGGGCATTCGCTTGCGAACCTTTTGCGCTACGCAAGAAAGGAGATCTACGCCCGCTATTACACGCCGTTCGATCAAAAGACAGAACGCGAGTTCTACGAGCACTACAACCGGTACGCCTGGTACGAGGAACGGCGTCCGGACCTTTCCGGCCTGATGACGGAGGCGGAGCGGAGCAACATCCGCCTGCTCCGAGAGATACAATCCCTGATCGAAAAGTGAGGAGAAACACATGAAAACCATACGAACCATCCTGGCGACCTTCGGGGTCACATCCCTGTTTTACGGGCTGTTTGCGCTGATCGCAATGCGGCTGAACCCGGCGTTCACCGGCCGCACGATCTTTCAGCTGTTCCGTGACACGGGCTTTGTCGCACTGGTGATCGGCATCGGCTGCGTGCTGTCGTTCGTGATCATGACGATCGCGATCGTGTCGTTCCGCGACGACGGCGGCCGCAAAAAGCGCGAGTATTCCGACGACGGGGAGGACGAGTTCCTTGAGGAGGAAACCGTGCCCGAGGAGCGCGCCGACGAGGCGGACGAGACCTGGTCCCCCGAGATCAAGCGCAAGCAGCGCCGCGCGCTGCAGGCGACGGACGAGGACGAGGAGGAGATCCCCGACCTGTTCGGCGACGAGGACGAGGGGACGGAGGGACGGCCCTTTGTGCGTCCGACGCGGCTGCATCGGCCGGAGCAGCCGGAGAGACGGCCCGCCGTCCAGCCGACGGAACAGGGTCCGCAAGCGGATCCGGAACAGCCGTCCTTTGTGCGCAGAACGTCGTACGATCCGATGGACGAGCCGACCATACGCCCTGCGGCCCCGGCGCACAGAGCGTATGCCGAGGAGGAAGCCGAGCCGACGATCGGCAGGCCGTTTGCGGCGGAGAAGCCGGAAACGCCGTCGGAGCCCGAACCGGAACCCGCGCCTGAAGAGGGCGCGCTCAAGCGCTGCGTTTACTGCGGCAAGCCGATCGACGCCGATTCGGCCTTCTGCATCTACTGCGGCAAGCGCGTGTAAAGGAGGGATCGGATATGTCGAACAGAACGATGCGAAGACTGGTCGGCGGCCTCGGTACGGGCCTGCTGCTTCTGATCTGCGCCGTGGTGATCGGCGCGCACTTTCTGACCGGACGCAATCTGCAGAAGATTGACGTTTCGGAATACACCGTGGTGAAAAGCGACGGCGCGGACGGGTATACGGCGTATCTCGACGTCGACCGGCTGATCGAAAAGGAGCGGCTGCACAATCCGACCGCGACCGAGCTGGACGCGTACCCCGAAATCAAAGCATTGAGAGCGCTCTCGATCCGCATCACGTCGGCCGGCGGCGTGTACGAGTTTGAAACCGTGACGACCGGCGAGGATCCCACGGCGCTTCTGAAATCGCGCGGGATCAAGCTTGTCAACACGCGCTGGACGCTGTCCGGATCGAAGATGGAGACCGAAGCCGACAAGGGACAGCAGCAGGGCATGACTGAGCTGCGCTTTTCCGACTATGTGGTGACAAGCCGCAAGGACGGAGGCTACGGCGCCGCGCTGGATACCGTGCGCATGATGCAGGACGCCGGCATTGCGCCGAATGCGGACCCCGCGACGAACCTCGGCGCGAAAGCGCTCCGGAGCCTCGGCGTGGACTGCCAGAAGACCGATACGGGATATCTTCTGCAAACGACAAGCACGCTGTCGACGGTCATGGAGGACCTGAAGTCCGCGGGGCTTAGGATCGTTCATACGAAATGGGAATGGACCGATGCGGACATGGAGAGCCATCTCGGTACGGTGACGCCGTTTACACCGTCTGAAACGCCGGAATCGCAGGCGCAGACAAGCGAACAGCCGAGCGAACAGCCGAGCGACACGCCGACCGATGCGCCGGAAACACCGGAGTCCGTGACGCCGGAGCCTGTGACGCCGACGCCGCCCGCGCACAACCCGAATGCGATCGACACACTGTACGGTTTTGATCAGACCGATGTGAGAAAGGCGATCCGCGCGGCGAAGGAACAGAAGTACGGCAGCACGCTCGACGCGAGCGAGGTCAAGTTCAACTACTTTGCCGTCGGCAGCGACGCGACCGAGCATGCAAACGTATTCCGCATCGTCTATACGATCACCAAGACGACCGGGACCGAATACCTGATCGCGGACGTGTATGACCTTGAGCGCGAGACCGGGTATTCTTCGGGCGACGTGCATCTGTCCGTGGAATACGATCGCAACAAGGCGAAGAGCACCGACGATCTTTCCGGCTATCAGATCCACACGCTCTCCGGCGGCAGCATGGTGTTCCCGGAGAACAAGGACAAGAGCCCGTTCGACAAGGACGGCCTGGTGATGGCGAAGAGCATCAGCGAATCGGTTAGCTATGACGAGCTGTGGGACATTCCGCAGACGAGCGACATGACGCTTTTGCAGCTCCTGGGCTACGCGCGCAACGAGATGTTTGCCCGCGGCGGGCACAAGTTCGGCGATTCCAGCAACTATCTGAAGTACTACAAGCAGTTTGACTGGTACAAGCCGACCGGCAAGGTCAGCGCCGACGAGCTCGCAAAGAAATATCCCGCGACCAAGAACAACATTGCCACGATCAAATTCCTGGAGAATCTGATCAAGGAAGGCTGAAGAGAAGCATGTAAATAATCCCTATGCCGCTTGCGGCAGAGCCGTCAATTCAAGGATGTTCAGAAACACAACGGTGTTTTTGAGCATCCTTTTTCATATGGGATTGCAACCGTTTTCCACCGATAAAACGGACAGCGGTATGGTATTCTGTAATCAGCAAATCGGAGAGCGGTCAAAAGCCGAATCGATTGCAAATCATTTGATAAGGAGAAATCAAATTATGAAACACACATTTCTGAAAACCGTATCAATGTTTCTCTCTGTCTGCTTCCTGTTCGGCGCGATGATCGCCTGCACGGGGAAAAAGCAGTCGGCCGCCGTGTACGATTCCGGCAAGGACAAGCCCACTGCAAAAACCGTATCCGAACCGGAGGATTATCCGGGCTTCGCGCTGTCCGATGAGGTGATCATGCAGCGATTCTGGGAGCTGTTCGACAAGGGGAACGCAGCGGCAGCGGTGGGCGACTACGAAAGCTTCCGCTCGCTGTTCATCGACACAGACGAATCGGTAATCCGAGACTGGTTCAGCACATGGCAGCAGAACATCGGCGACTATAAAAAGCGCGACGGCTTTATTGCCGATCAGAAGGACGGGTATTATTGGATCGTTTTCAGCACCTATACCGTCACGGGCAGCCATCCGAATACGGAATACCGGGATTTCAACGGTACGATCCTCGTGAGCGAGGCGGGCGGAGAACTGCGCTTCAATGGCAATTCTGAAATAATTGTGCCGATGCAAATAGAAGGATATAAAGCCTTTTTTGCCGATCGTGACGTCAGCTTTGCAAGCGCAGTCGACAGAGCGGGAAGCGGAAGTAATTTACAGCTCTTCCAAAACCCCCTGTTTCTGGACAGTACGTTCGTGTTTGAGGGCCACTTCAATACCGCGTTGACCTTTCTCTGGCAAGATGAGAACGGCGACGTCAAGGCAGCGATCTGGTACGCGAACGGCACCGACGTCGACATTGACGTCACGGAAACACGGCTGGAGGTGACGGACGACGCACTCGGCACGGTGATCAATACCACGTTTAATAACCCGGTATCGATCCGGAGCCATCAATCGGTAACGCGCATCTTTACGATCCCGGCAGATCAGGTCAAAACGGGAACGCAGACATGGACAAGCATGCGTTACGAGTGCGGATCGTCTTACTGACGATACAGGGCGATATGCCGGAGGCGCTGTCCTCCGGCATATTCTGTTTGCATTCACACAGACGTCGGCGTGAATCGACGGTTGATTGTTGCTCCGAAACATGATATACTGACCATATATCGGGTTTGGGGGGAACGAAAATGGATCGTGCAGAGAACGCGGCAAAGAGCATCCGCAAACAGACGACGATGTGTCTTGCAAAGGCCATCGGGCTGTCGATGCGCGCCGCATACGGCGATCAGTGGTTTGAACGGGTCAGGAAGGAGGACGAGCGGGAGGAGAAGCCGATCCTGAAGGGGAAGGAACGCTTCAGCGAATGCGACTTTCAGGCGCTCGTCAAGCTGCTGTGCTTCCGCGAACCGTGCAGGGACGCCGTCCTGTCCTTCTGCCGCACATCGATCCCCGTCAGCGAGCAGAAGGGCAAGCTGGAGGCGCTCTTAAAACGGCTGATCAACTACCGCAACGACCTTGACGCGCACGAGGCGGTCGGGGACGTTGCACGGCAGATCAAGGGAGAAGACCTGAAAAAGCTCTATGGGTACGAGGAAGCCATCAACGATATGGTCAAGCTGACGGAGGTCTTTGCGTGCGTGACCGACGAGCAGGGCGTTTCGTACTACGCGCGGACGCAGAAGATCCGTTCCGACTACCGGGAGCAATCCAAGCTGCGCGCATATCCGATCGCAAAGGTCGCGGCGCAGCAGGGGATGGACGTCGGGGAATTCATCAACATCTGCCGGGCACTGCGCATCGATATCCGGACCGTCAGAAACGAGCTTTGCTTTGTTACGCCCGAATACGAGCGAACCGTCTATCAGATCAAGAGCTTCCGGCAGGCAAGCCAAAGTGCGCAAAGACAGGAGCCCGCGTCGCAGCCCGTCGTGCAGCCGACCGCACCGAAGCGCAGACACACCGCCGCATGGATCGCCGGGATCGCCGCAGCCTGCCTGATCGCCGGACTGATCGTCTTCCTCGTGATGCGCGGAAGAACGCAGCCGGCCGAAGCGCAGACAACGGACAACGCGACAACCGCCGCGCCCGACGTTTTGCATCAGGAGCCGACCGCTGCACAGCAGAAGCCGGTCAGCACACCGGTTCCGACGGATGCGCCGACGCCGGAGCCGGCCGCCACGTCCGCGCCGGCCGTTGCGGAGCCCGAACCGACCGCGGAGCCGAAGACCCCGGATACGCAGCGCATCCGTGCGTCGGCGGAGTTTCAGGGGCTGAAGCTGTTTGTGGATCAGACATATGCGCAGGACGGCAAAATCCGCCTGCGGTATCAGAACGATTCGACCAATACCTTCGCGATGGGCTGGGTCAGCTCGATGGAATTCGACCTCGAAACGACGGAGGATTTCTACCACGCGGAGGTTTATCGGCACATGGGGCGGATTTATCCGGGCGACTCCGATTTCTTCGAACTGTCGTTTGACGGCGCAAAGGGCGATCCGGTGTCGCTGAATGTCAAAAACATCATCCCGCTTGTCAACGGCGGTCCCGCCGACATCTCAAGGACGTACATGATCACGCTGAAGTTCGGCGAAGGAGCTGCTTCAGACGCGGGCACGGAGACGCAGCAGACGGTCAGACTGAAGGGGGAAGCCGCCTATCAGGGATTGACGTTTACGGTCGATCAAACGTACCGGTACGACGGAAAAATCGTTCTGCAAACGGCAAACGGCGATCGGTCTATGAACCGCGGTTGGGTCAATAAGATCGGGATCACACTCGAAACGACGGACGGCAGCTTTACGACACAGCTGCCGGAAAGCCCGTATCGTATTAATCCGCAGCAGGAGGATCTGTTTACGATCTATTTTGACGGCGCAACGGGAACGCCGGTCAAGCTGTATGTCGGCGGGGTCGTCGTCCTGAACGACAGAGGCTTACCTGCAGACATGGGCAGCGGCAAGACCGTTGAAATCCCGCTGACCGTCGAATGAACGGATGAACCGATTGGGACGCGCCGCAGGGCGCGTCTTTTTTTCTTTGAAAATCAGGGCTTTACAAACCGGAAGGTTTCGGATATAATAGTCCGGAAATCGACGATCGGGACGAGTAGCGTTTGTATCGACCCTCAGCGAGCCGCATTTGGTGCAAGGCGGCGGCACGGCAGACGTGAAGATCACCCGGGAGTGAGACGGCGAACCAAGCAGTAGCCGTTTCCGTAGCCCCGCGTTAAGGGGATCGAGCGGGCAGGGGAGAACCCTGTCAACCGAGGTGGTACCGCGGAGATGAACTTCGTCCTCATTTGGGACGGAGTATTTTAGTTTTGGAGGAGAGCATGTACAAGAAAGTATCGACAGACATGGACTTTGTTTCCCGCGAGAAGGAAACGCTGGCATTCTGGAAGGAGAACCGCGTCTTTGAGCAAAGCGTAGCGCTTCGCGAAGGCGCGCCGGCCTTCACGTTTTTCGACGGCCCGCCGACGGCCAACGGCAAGCCGCACATCGGCCATGTGCTGACAAGAAGCATCAAGGACCTGATCCCGCGCTACAAGACGATGAAGGGCTACGACGTCCTCCGCAAGGCGGGCTGGGACACGCACGGTCTTCCGGTCGAGCTGGAGGTCGAAAAGCAGCTCGGTCTCGACGGCAAGGAGCAGATCGAGGCGTACGGCGTCGAGCCGTTCATCTCGGCGTGCAAGCAGTCCGTGTGGAAGTATGAATCCCAGTGGCGCGAGATGTCCGACCGCGTCGGCTTCTGGTGCGACATGGACAACCCGTACGTCACCTATAAGGACGATTATATCGAGTCCGAGTGGTGGGCGCTCAAGACGATCCATGAAAAGGGCCTTCTCTACAAGGGCCACAAGATCGTTCCGTATTGCCCGCGCTGCGGCACGGCGCTGAGCTCGCACGAGGTCGCGCAGGGCTATCACGACGTCAAGGAGGTCTCCGCGATCGCGCGCTTCTACCTGAAGGACGGCAGCGGCACGGCGATCCTTGCATGGACGACCACGCCCTGGACGCTGCCCTCGAACGTCGCGCTGTGCGTCAACGCGCACGAGACCTACTGCAAGGTCGTCAGTGAAGGCAAGACCTACATCATGGCGGAGGCGCTGGTTGCCTCCGTGCTCGGCGAGAACGCCGAGATCGTCGAGACCTTCTCCGGCGAATCGCTGGTCGGCACGGAGTACGAGCCGCTGTTTGAGCTGCCCGTGAACTTCCGCGGCAAGAAGGGCTATCGCGTGGTTGCGGACGATTACGTCACGCTGACCGACGGCACCGGCGTCGTACACATCGCGCCGGCGTTCGGCGAGGACGACAACCGCGTCGGCAAGACGTGGGATCTGCCGTTTCTGCAGCTGGTCAATACGTCCGGCCATATGTGCGGCGGAACGCCGTGGGACGGGCTGTTCGTCAAGGACGCGGACAAGCCGATCCTTGCGGCGCTCGAGGAGAGCGGCAAGCTGTTCTCCGCGATCCCGTTCGAGCATAGCTATCCGTTCTGCTGGCGCTGCGACACGCCGCTGATCTACTACGCCCGCGAGAGCTGGTTCATCAGGATGAGCGCGCTGCGCGACAAGCTGATCGCGTTCAACCGCTCGGTCAACTGGATCCCCGAGACGATCGGCGAGGGCCGCATGGGCAACTTCCTCGAGAACGTCATCGACTGGGGCATCTCGCGCGAGCGCTATTGGGGCACGCCGCTGCCGGTCTGGATGTGCGACTGCGGTCACGTCCACGTCATCGGCAGCCGTGAAGAGCTGAAGCGCATGAGCACCAACTGCCCGGACGACATCGAGCTGCACAAGCCCTATATCGACCGCGTCGACGTCATCTGCCCGGTCTGCGGCAAGGTCATGAAGCGCGAGCCGGTCGTCATCGACTGCTGGTTCGACTCCGGCTCCATGCCGTTTGCACAGTGGCATTATCCCTTTGAGAACAAAGAGGAGTTCGAGCGCCGCTATCCCGCCGCGTTCATCTCCGAAGCGGTCGATCAGACGCGCGGCTGGTTCTATACGCTGATGGCGGTCGCGGCATGCCTGTTCGACAAGGCGCCGTTTGAAAACTGCGTCGTGCTCGGCCTCGTGTGCGACAAGGACGGCAAGAAGATGTCCAAGCACATCGGCAACGTCATCGCGCCGGCGGACGTGCTTGAAAAGCAGGGCGCGGACGCGGTTCGCTGGTACTTCTATACCGGCTCGGCGCCGTGGCTGCCGTCGCGCTTCTCCGGCGAGGCGGTCAGCGAATACCAGCGCAAGTTCATGAGCACGATCTGGAACACCTACGCGTTCTATGTGCTGTACGCCGACATCGACGGCTTCGATCCGACCGGGCACAGCTTAAAGCGCGAGAACCTGTCGCTGATGGACCGCTGGATCCTGTCGAGACTGCAGACGCTGATCCGGCGCGTCGACGGCAACCTGGAGACCTTCCACATCACCGAGGCCGGCAGAGAGCTGATCGACTTTGCGGACGAGCTTTCTAACTGGTACGTGCGCCGCTGCCGCGACCGGTACTGGGGCGCGGAAATGACCGACGACAAGGAAGCGGCCTATATGACGCTGTATACCGTGCTGAAGACCGTTTCGCTGCTGACCGCGCCGTTCTGCCCGTTCATGACCGAAGCGATCTACCAGAACATCGTGCGCAGCGTGGACAAGAACGCGCCGCTGTCCATCCACCTTTGCGACTATCCGACCGCCGACGAATCGTTCATCGACGAGCGGCTTGAGGAGGAGATGGCGAAGGTTCTGAACATCGTCACGGTCGGCAGAAGCGCCAGAAGCAGCGCCGCGCAGAAGACGCGTCAGCCGCTTGCCAGAATGTACGTGCAGGGCGAAGCGCTGTCCGAGCGCGCCGCCGAGATCGCAAAGGACGAGCTGAACGTCAAGGAGATCGTGTTCATCGAGAACGCGGACGAGCTGATGAGCTACAAGGTCAAGCCGCAGCTTCGGACCCTCGGCCCGCGCTACGGAAAGCTGCTCGGCAAGATCTCCGCGCACCTCAACGAGAACGGCGACGCGATCGTCAAGGCGCACCACGCGGGGCAGGATTACACGTTCACGGTCGACGGCACGGAGGTCGTGCTCGGGCCGGACGACGTGCTGGTCTCGACGCAGCAGAAGGAAGGTCTGGTTTCCGAACAGGGCAGCGGCGTGACCGTCGTGCTCGATACGAACCTGACGCCGGCGCTCAAAGAAGAAGGTCTGATGCGCGAGCTCGTCTCCAAGCTGCAGACCATGCGCAAGGAGGCAGGGTTTGAGGTCTCCGACCATATCGCGATCGGCTACCAAAACGGCGGCGAGGCCGCGCGCGTGCTTTTGAAGTACGCGGACAGCGTGAAGGCCGATACGCTTGCGGAGCGCATCGAAGAAGGCGCGTTCGGCTACACCAAGGATTGGGATCTGAACGGCAACGCGATCACGCTGTCGGTACAGAAGCTGTAAACCGAGGTTTTGAACAACGGCAGAATCGGGAGGCCGTGGCCGGCTTCCCCTGCAATCGGGTATACAAAACGAGCAGGCATTTCGCCTGCTCGTTTGCGTATCTTGGGTTATGCCGGCTCCGGTGCGGGGAGGTCTTCCGCCTGCGCCGGTTCCTTCCGCTTTCGCGCGCGCTTTGCCCGGAGCTTGCCGCCGGTCTTGTAGACGGCGATCATCAGCAGCGCGACGTCGAACAGCAGCATGTAGACAATGTGGATGATCGGCTCCGGATAGACGGTGAGGTACACGCCCATCAGAAGGTCCGAGAAGAGGAACAGCCGTGCGGCAAACCGGATGCGCTGCGGCTGACCGCCGACGGTGTAGTTCATCAGAAGCAGCACGGCCGCGTAGGCGACGGCAGCCCATGCAAGCGGTCCGACCGTCTTCAAAAAGCCGAGCAGGATCAGCGCGGCAGACAGCAGCGAGACCGCGATCCACTGGATCCAGATCTTTCGCGGCATCGGCGAGCGGTACAGGAACGCAAAGATGAACAGCCCGTGCGCGAGCAAAAACAGCAGCATGCCGGGCAGGAAGTACCGGCAGATTACGATGTCGGCAACCAGCAGCAGAAGGAAGCCGGGCAGCAGCAAACCTGCGCGCGTCTCCCGGAAGTGCCGGATCAGGAACAGCGCAAGCAGCGCGACGGCAAGAAGCGCCTTCCAGAACATGCGCTGTACCGGCTGATCCGCAAAGAACCAGAACGCCGCCTCCGCTTCGACGACGCAGATGCAGAACACGCAAAGGCACAGCCAGACCCAGAAGCCCGGCTTTCTGCGCCTGCGCTGCAGCAGCAGGCCGAGCCACACGAACACCGTCGCCAGCAGTCCGATGACGACGCACAGCAGCGTCAGCGCGACGCGCCAGTTGATGCCGATCGAGGCGATGCCGATAAACGACGCCAGATCCGATGCGGAAAAGACCGTGCGCGTAAAGCCGTCCGGGATCCGGTCATCGTCCCGCACCGAACGGTAAGCGACGCCTGTTTCGCCCTTCCTGACCGCAAGCGGCGCAGAGGTCGCGCCCTCGTACCGGGAGGATGCGCGCACGCTGCAATCGGCGAGACGGATCTCCAGGGTGCCGTCCCTGACAGCTTCCCAGTCGATCGTGAACCCGTCGTCGTGCGGGACGGCGATGACGCTTGTGTCGCCGATCCGCTCCATATAGTATTGATCGGCGATCTCGCGCAGGTATTCCTGATCCGTAATGCCGGAGGCGATCAGGGCGGGATCCACAATGACCTGCCCCTTGCTGTTCAGCATCGTCCTGTACTGCGGCAGCACGTCGCTGGTCAGGTACACGTTGACCGGTCCGCGGATCAGGACGTAGGTGAATGCGAAGTCCTCCTCAAAGGCGCCGACGCGAATGATATCGACGTTCGCAAGGTAGGCATCCTCGCAGTGCTCGTTGAACAGCCGCCGCACCAGACTGCCGCTGTTCTGGTTGGCGCTGCGGTATTCGGAGCGCGTCAATGCGCTGCCGAACACGCGCAGAATGTAATCGATCAGCGTGTCCACGTTGATGCGGCTCTCGCGTCCGCTGTCCTTGGCGGTCAAAAGCAGACTGCGCAAGGTGGAAAGCAGGTTGGACGCGTTCTTGCGCTGCATGATCGAAAGGATCGCCGGCTGCAGCTCGGCGTTGTACTGCTCCCTGCTTTCCGCGACGTCCTCGATCATGGACAGCAGCAGGCGCATGCGCAGATTCAGCGCGGGGCTGTAATTCGCTTCGATGCCGAACGTGTCCCTTGCGACGTCTGCGCGGGTGGAGGTAAACAGCTCGCCGATCGAGGAGAACTCCGTGACCGGGATGTAGAGGTCCGTTCCGTACCGTGAAAAGCCCCAGTCGGCGGGCATGACCTGCGGAACGATGTCCATCGGGTTTAGGATGTTGAAGATGTTTTCATAGCCGCTTTCCGGCGCGTCGTGCACGGCGGCCGGCGTTGCGAACGTATAGGCGTAGACGTCCTCCTTCGGGAAAACGCCGTCGCGCACCAGCAGCCCCGCCGTCACGTTGGAGACCGCAGCGGCGCGGGAAAAGCCGGAGATCCAGACCTTGATGCGGCCCTGGATGCCGTTCGTCAGAATGTAGCCCGCAAGGCGGTCGATGACCAGATTGGACGCGGACAGAAAGCCCTCGTGCAGCTCGCCCTCGCCGGGCGTCAGGTTGGACTGCCACTCGTTTTTATAGCCGCCGCCGCACACGCCGATCGCGATCAGGGTGAAGGGCTCCTCGCCCTCGGCCGTCATCCGCCGCGCGCCCATCGCCATGGAGATCGTGTACATGCTCGTCTCCTTGGAATAGTCGTCCTTGCGGATGTTTTCAAAGCCCGCGTCGGTCAAAAACTGTTCGAGGTGAAGCGACGGGTCGAACTGCTCCTCCGATTCCTCCGAGGGATTCAGCGCGCGGTTGGCCGACAGCGCCATTGCAAGCGACATGACGGCAAGGTTGCCGTCGTACTGCGTGGCGGGACGGAAGAACGGATAATCGGGGAACCAGATGCTGTAGCGGTACGCTTCGCGGTTCGAGCGGATGTTGATCGCCGCATGCACCTCGCGCACGGGGAAGCCGTTGATGGCGACGGGGGTTCCGCTTGCGTCGCGCTCGACCTCGTTGTACGGACCAAAGTCAACATAGTCCGCGTACGCGGTCGGCTCGTCGGGAGGCGGACCGTCATCCTCTTCCGCAAGCGCGGGGGAGACGGAAAGCGCAGCAAAGAGAAGAGCCAGAATAATGGCGAAAATACGGTTTTTCATAGCGTCCTCCGGATCAGTTGGCCGATGAGTAGATCCAGCCGGCATGGAAGCCGTCCTCGGAATAGTGTAAAAGCTCTGACACGGTCACGAGCTGGTATCCGCGCGATTGCAGCTCCGGCACGATGCGGCGGAACGCATCGACGGTCTTTTGCTGCTTGTCGTGGCAGAGAATGATGGACCATTGGAGGCCCTTGCCCGCGTCGTCCGTTTCCATGACGCCGCGCTGATAGATCTTTTCGGCGTCGTAGTCGTCATAGGTGTCGTGCGTGCTGCGGGTGTGGTTGATGACCGCCATGTCCCATTCCTGCATCAGCGCGATCAGCGCGTTGCGCGTGTCGTCGCCCTTCTTGCCGTACTTGATGTACGGCGGGCGGAACAAACGGATCGTATAGTCGAAGCGGTCGCGGATCGCGTCGTTGACCTTGCCGATCTCCTCACGCATCTGATCCGCGGAAAGCGTCTCCACGTTCGTGTGGTTCCAGGTGTGGTTGCCGATTTCGCAGCCGAGCGACAGCATGCGCATCAGCTCTTCCTCGTGGCTTGCAATGCTGTCGCCCTTGATAAAGAACGTCACGCGGACGCCGTACTCCTCGCAGATATCGAGGATCTGATCGGTGATCCCGGTGCGCGGGCCGTCGTCGAATGTGAACGCGACCAGCTTCTTCTCCGGATCGACCCGCATCGTCGCCATGCGCGCTTCGATCGCAGCCTCGTCCGGGCAGTTGCCGTAATCGCGGACCCGACGCTCGATCTCCGCAAGATGCAGGTCCTCCCACGTCGGCTCCGGCGTCGCGGTCGGAACGGGCGTTTCGGTCGGCGCGGGCGTTTCGGTCGGCGCGGCGGTCGGGACGGCGGTCGCCGAAGGCTTCGCTTCGGATTCGGCCGTTTTGCCGCCGCAGGACAGGCTTGCGACCATGATGACGACGGCGGCAAGGATCAGTGCGATCACAAGGACGCCGACGGCAAAGCGGATCGGATTGACAATTTTTCTCCTGGTTTTCTTCATGGGAGAAATTATACCAAAGCTGACGATCCGTGTCAATTTTTCATCGTTGACAAATGCAGCGAATGTGGTATAATAAGCAAGTCTTTGAGAGGATTTCGGAAGCAGTAGCGTTTATCGGTACCGGAAAGCGAGCGGCGGAGGGTGAAAGCGCCGCACGGTATACAGCGTGAAGACCGCCGGAGGATCAAAGCGGGCTCGCCCGTTACAGCGAACAGAGCACCAAATAGGGTGGAACCACGCAAACACGGCGTCCCTTGTACCGGGACGCTTTTTGTTTTGAAAAACAGGAGGTAGATACTATGATCATTACGTTTCCCGACGGCTCCAAGCGGGAGTTTGAAAACGGCATGAGCGCGCTCGATATTGCGGGCGCGATCTCAAACGGCCTGAAGAAGGCGACCCTTTGCTGCGCGATCGACGGCGAACGCGCGGATGCGTTCCGTCCGATCGAAAAGGACTGCGCGCTGAAGCTTCTGACCTGGGAGGATGAGGACGGCCGCTGGGCATACCGGCATACCGGCTCGCACATCCTTGCGCAGGCGGTCAAGCGCCTTTGGCCCGAGGTGAAGCTCGCCATCGGTCCCGCGATCGCAGACGGCTTCTACTACGATTTCGACGCGCCGGAGCCCTTCACACCCGAGGATCTCAAGAAGATCGAGAAGGAGATGGACCGCATCGTCGCCGAGAACCACAAGCTGGAGCGCTTCGAACTTCCGCGTGAGGAAGCGATCGCGTTCATGCAGGAGAAGGACGAGCCGTACAAGGTCGAGCTCATCGAGGACCTGCCCGAGGGAGAGACGATCAGCTTCTATCGGCAGGGCGAGTTTGTCGACCTGTGCGCGGGCCCGCACGTTGCGTCCACCGGCAAGGTCAAGAATATCAAGATCATGAGCATCGCGGGCGCGTACTGGCGCGGCTCGGAAAAGAACAAGATGCTGCAGCGCATCTATGCGACCGCGTTCGAGAAGAAGGCGGACCTCGAGGCGTACATCACGCGCATCGAGGAGGCAAAGAAGCGCGACCACCGCAAGCTCGGCAAGGATCTCGGCCTCTTCATGCTGCTCGACGAGGGACCGGGCTTCCCGTTCTTCCTGCCGAAGGGCATGCAGCTAAGAAATACGCTGATCGACTACTGGCGCGAGGTGCATAAGCGCTACGGCTACGTCGAGGTGTCCACGCCCGTCATCCTGCGCCGCACGCTCTGGGAGCGCAGCGGACACTGGGAGCACTATAAGGAGAACATGTACACCACGGTCATCGACGACGAGGACTTTGCGATCAAGCCGATGAACTGCCCCGGCGGCATGCTGGTGTACGCGAGCGAGCCGCATTCCTACCGCGATCTGCCGCTGCGCTGCGGCGAGCTGGGCCTGGTGCACCGTCACGAGCTGTCCGGCGCGCTGCGCGGACTGTTCCGCGTGCGCTGCTTCACGCAGGACGACGCGCACATCTTCATGACGCCCGAGCAGATGAAGGACGAGATCAAGAACGTCGTCCGCCTGTTCGACGAGGTGTATTCGACCTTCGGCTTAAACTACACGGTCGAGCTGTCCACCATGCCGGAGAGCCACATCGGCACCGTCGAGGAGTGGGAGCGCAACCAGGACGTCCTGAAGGAAGCGATCACCGAGATGGGCAAGGACTTCGTCATCAACGAGGGCGACGGCGCGTTCTACGGCCCGAAGCTCGACTTCCACATCGAGGACTGCCTCGGCCGTACCTGGCAGTGCGGCACGATCCAGCTGGACAGCCAGCTTCCCGAGCGGTTTGAGCTGGAATACGTCGGCGCGGACGGCGAACGCCACCGCCCGATCATGATCCACCGCGTCGTGTTCGGCTCGATCGAGCGCTTCATCGGCGTCATCACCGAGCATTTTGCGGGCGCGTTCCCGACCTGGCTCGCGCCGGTGCAGGTCAAGATCCTCACGATCACCGACCGCGCGAACGAAGCCGCAGAGGCGATCCAAAAGAAGCTCGACGCGATGGGCGTACGCGCGGAGACCGACCTTAGGAACGAGAAGATCGGCTTCAAGATCCGCGAGGCGCAGATGATGAAGATCCCGTACATGCTCGTCATCGGCGACAAGGAAGCCGAAAACGGCACCGTCGCGGTGCGTTCGAGAAGCAACGGCGATCTCGGCGCCATGCCGGTCGAAGCGTTTATGGCAAAGATCAAAGAAGAGATCGACACCAAGGCGAAATGAGGGGGAAAACAACCCCTCAGTCTCGCTTCGCGATCCGGCGATGGCCTCACATGGTCGCAGCGCGTCGCTATTCGCTTTCTTCTGCTCCCTGTTCGGCCCGCGCTTCCGCCTCGCTTCATCCCGCACTGCGGGCGCTCGTCTCCGCGCCCCGTTGCACAGGGAGGGCAAGAAGGAAAAAACGCTTGGCTCCCCTGTGGATGGTACGCGCGGGAAGCGCGCGATCTACCGCAGCAACGAAGCGCAGCGGAGTGTTAAAAGGGGAGCTGTCACCGACAGGTGACTGAGGGGTTGTAAAGTATCAAGGGGTTGCAGAGACAACCCCTTTCGTATTCAGGAGGATCATATGCAGTTTTACACAGCGGACGCGCATTGCGACTTTTTGTTCGGTGCGATGGAATACGGCTGGGACATCGGCACGCAGAAGCGCGATCAGACGATCACAAAGGAGAATCTTCAAAATGGCGGCACGGCGATCCAGTTTCTGGCGGCGTGGGCGGACACCAAGCTTCGCGTTCCGCCGCTCGAGCAGGTGCTGATCATGATCGACCGCTATCACACCCTGCACGAGAAGCATCCGGAATTCGTCCCGCTCACAAAGGATTTCACGCCGGACTGCGGCAGGATCGCGACGGTGCTGACCGTGGAGGGGGCGGAGTGCCTCGGCGCGTCGCCTTCGATCCTTCGCGATCTTTACCGGCTCGGCGTGCGCGCCATGACCTTTACGTGGAATTCGGACAACGAGCTTGCGGGCGCCGCGGAGGGCAAGCGCAAGCGCGGACTGAGCGAAGCGGGGCGCGAGATCCTCAAAGAAATGAACCGGCTCGGAATCGCGTTCGACGTATCGCACCTCTCGGACGCGGGCGTCGAGGATGCGCTGCAGCTGTCCGAACAGCCGATCTTCGCGTCGCATTCCAACTGCCGCGCGCTGATGCATGCGCCTCGCTGTCTGGAGGATGATTACATCCGCGAGATCGCGAAGCGCGGCGGCGTGGTCGGCATCAATTTCTACGGACCGCAGCTATGCAAGTCCGGCAACGCCTCGATCGCAGACATCGTGAAGCACATCTGCCGCGTCGTCACGCTGGGCGGCATCGGCGCGGTGTGCATCGGCTCGGACTTTGACGGCATGCAGCGCTATCCGAAAGACCTTAAAAACCCCTCCGATCTGCCCGCGCTGCATCGGGCGCTGCTTGCGGAGGGCTTCACCCCGGCCGAGGTCCATCGCATTGCGTATCAGAATCTGCATGACTATATCGTGCAGTTCCTGTGAGGTCAGAAAAAATGCTTGCATTTTGCCTGCGGCTGTGGTATGATACCGCTTGCAGCAGAAATAGGGGCATGATGTAATGGTAACATAGCGGTCTCCAAAACCGTTCTTGAGGGTTCGAGTCCTTCTGCCCCTGCCATCAAAGAAA
>JAEEGF010051666.1_pt1 | contig 20293 bp, 18 predicted proteins | sample 9134171 | NCBI WGS metagenome assembly JAEEGF01 (sample SAMN16246542, study PRJNA631951) | gut metagenome | biome: gut microbiome; feature: rumen; material: AP-attached | host: Bos | place: Iran: Karaj | collected 2018-10
GCGGAATCCCTGGGCGCCTCGGCCCTCCCCGGCAGCGGCCGGCAGGAGTATCTGGAGAGCGTGGTCAATCAGATCCTGTTCAGCTGATTACAGCGTTTTTTACAGGATGAATGATACGATCAATGGTGAAGCTGCTTTGCCGGAAAGAATGCTTTCATATGCAAATCCAATCCTTTGTTGCAGGGCTGAAACTGTTGATTACACAGAGACGACATTTGAAAGGGATAGAACCGCAAAAACGCCGATAATATGGGAAGTTTTATAAAAACAAGATCCGCATAAAAGCGGATCTTGTTTATTTGGTTGCGAGGGAGATTTTTATCAAATACGCAGACGAGTTCTTCCCATTTTTGTTCGGAAGAGAGGTCTCATTTGACCCCAAAGGCGCCTATTTATCGATTGTTTGAAGGGATAACAGGTCTGAACAACACAATGCGTTTCATCCCTGAATCTGCGTGTCAAACAAATCAAAGGATGGCATGTTCACGCAGAGACAGAGAACAACGTAAAAATGTGAAACAATCAAAAAAGCTAGGTAACACGGGCATTTTCGGCATGATGGCGAGATTTGGGGACATCGATTTCTTAACTTGGTTGCGGTGTTTTTCGATTTGAACCATGTGCAAAAAGGGGAGCAGGATACGGTTGTTTACAACGTCCTTTTGAGTCTGCGAAGTGCCGCCATCCGGTCGAGGTCGCCGTGGCTGATCTGCCGTTCCAGCGCAGCGACGATCTTGTCCTTTCGGGCAAGAAAATCGGGACCTGAAAGGTTCACGCCGGTAATCGTGTGATGTGTGATGAACGAGCAGTCGCAGGTGAGGTTCTCAACAAATAGTTTCAGCTCCTCCAGCATTTCCTTCTCGGAAAGCGGATCGAATTCTCCGCGCTGCGCTTCTTCAAGCAGCGGCGTGCCGGGGAAGAGCGTCAGTCCGCCCGTACCGACGAGCATCGGTTTGCATTGGCTGAAAATCTTTGCAGAGTTCACAGCGTGCTCGCGGCTGTGGGACTTTCCTGCAACGCCGTTCAAAAACGTCATCCAGTAATCAATGCCCGCCTCCTCTATTTTGTGACATTGCTCTAAAATGTCTTCGGCATGATACCCCTTGTGGATGCGGTCGAGTGTCCAATCGTCGCCGCTTTCCACGCCGAGGGAGATCTCCCGCATGCTCAGCTCTTTCAGCTTCTTCAACTGCTCGACCGTCTTGTTCCTGAGATCGGTGACCCGCCCCGCCAGATAGATATATTCCATCTTCGGCAGATATTTGCGGATCAGTTCAAAGATCGGAACGAGCTTGCCGTAAGACAGCACCAGTGGATTCGCGCTCAGCAGCTGAATCGTTCGGGCGTTCGGGTCGCTTTCGGCAAGCTCTTGAAGGCCTTCTTCGATCCATTCCATCGGGGACATCCGAAAGGGGACTTCCTTGTACATCGTGCAGAACTTGCACTTGTTGTGCGTGCAGCCCTGCGTGATCTCCAAAAGCGGCCATGTCGGCCAATACGGGTTGCGGTATACGGTTCCTGTAAAATGCATGGTTCTTCTCCTTTACCAGCCTTCCCGAACCATCTGCGCGCCGAGCGCGAACGCTTTTTCCTGCTCCTTCGGGAACACGGTTTCGTGCCGTTCCTGCTTGGCGGCAGGGTTGAACATCGTCCAGTTGTAACGGCTGTAATCCTTCACCTGCAGCGTATCGCCTGCGATCATGACCCTTGTATTGCCCACCGCGTCGTTCAGCGCCTTCTGATACGCCTTCACGGTTTTCCGATAGCCGATGACCGGATAGTATTCCTCGGGACAGTTGCTTGTCATGAGAAACAGGACGGGAATCTTCCGAACGTCGTAACGCTGCGGATCCTTCCGATACGTCAGAGACTGAAAGACCAACCGTTCGTAAAGCGCACGGAACCCTGCAGAAGCATCCCCAAGATAGTTCGGTGTGCCGATGACCAGTCCGTCCGCCTCGCGGATCGCTTCCAGCACCGGCGCAAGTCCGTCTTTATAAACACATTTTCCTTCATTTGGCGCGAGCTTGCAGGCGAAGCAGGACATGCAGCCATGCACTTTCTCCAGTCGGTACAGGTCAAACACTTGCACCTCGGCGCCTTCCGCTTCCGCGCCTTTCGCCGCTTCCCGCACCAGAGTCCCGGTATTCATGCTGGTGCGCGGGCTGCAGTTTACAACAACGATCTTTTTCATGGCAGCCTCCTTACAGCTCGGTTACAAAGTTCTCAAGCGGCATGCGCTTAAAGTGCCATGCGTTGGGCTTCGCCTTCTCCGAGGGATAGCCCATGGCGAACATCATGACCGGGATGATATTCTCCGGCAGGTCAAAGACTTCCGAAACGGTCTTGGCGTCGAAGCCGCGGAGCCAGACGTTGTGAATGCCGAGTTCCTCCGCTGCATACATCATCGTGGTCGCGGCGATGCTGGCATCCTGCTCACCCGAGTTGTAGTCGTAGAACATGCGGTCGTGCGGCGCTTTCCACACGGTATTCAGGTCGTAGCAGACCAGCAGCATCAGCGGGGCGTTGTAGTGGAACGGCGTCACCATTTTTGCCTTAGCCAGCGCTTCGGGACTGCGCAGCACGTAGAAACGCTGCGGCTGATAGTTGCAGGCGGTGGGTACGATGCGCCCGGCTTCCAGGATCTTGTCCAGTTTTTCCTGCTCCACAGGGCGGGAATCAAAAAAGCGTTCCGAATACCGGTTCTTTGCCAAGGTTAAAAAGTCCATATGAACCTCCTGATTTGTTTTTTCTTGCCCCTATTTTATAAAAATATGTTGCGAATTACCATATACAGAAGTATAATAATGGAAGATAATCTTACAATTATAGATTATTGTAAGAACGACGGAGGAGTGTTAATGGCGGAGATTACAAAACTGTGGATCGCGGATAAGATGCGGGAACTGATGAAGCACAAATCCATCGACAGGATCCGCGTCACCGAAATCTGCAAGGCGGCGGACATCGAGCGCCCGACCTTTTATTATCATTTCAAGGATAAGTACGAGCTTGTGGCGTGGATGTTCTGTACGGACGCCTACGGCACAGACCTTACCTCCGTTGCCTCCGCGGCCGCAGGGATGAACAAGATGAAGCAGGAGATCCTGTTTTACAAGCGCGCGTATGAAGATTCGTCACAAAACGCCTTATGGCATTATATGCTCGAGTACTTTGTGCGCAGCTATACTGATCTTGCCAGGAAAAAGCTGCATACCGAGGTCCTCGATCCGCAGCTTGCGTACAGCATTCGGTTCTATTGCATGGGCGCCGTCGGCATGACGCAGGAATGGGTGCTGTATGACAACATCACTTCGGCGGAAACCGTTGTACAGATGATGTTTGCATCCATGCCGGAGAATATGCGAAGGATTTATTTCCGGTAGATGCAGCGCTCTATGATGCCCTGCATGGAATGCTTACTCCGATTATGCAGTGTCTTTGGTAACAAGGAAGGAAACAGTCATGAAGTTGATTTCACTACAGTGCCCAGGTTGCCGGCCTGACTGCTCGGAATTGAGAGTGAAGGGTAAGGTCTGCGACGGTCATGTTGAAAAGAGATCATTATGCATATTATCCTCTGCCAACCAACCCGCATGAAAACGATATGAAAACAGAAACACAATACAAGATCCATCCGGATTTCAAACTGCTGTCCTCGATCCGCCCGCCCCTGGACCGCAAAACCATTCCGCACATTCAGCGGATGATGGGGTTGTTATATTTTCAACAGCGGTCCGATAAACATGTCAGGGTCGAGCGCATCCGCATTCCGACGGAGGCGGGCAATATTGTCCGGGCGCTTCTGTATCTGCCGAAGGAAGAAAAGACGAACGGCTGCATACTGTACTGCCATGGAGGCGGGTACGCATTTCCGGCTGCGCCGTATCAGTATCGGCTTGCGCGCCTGTATGCACAACGCGTCGGATGCCGCGTTCTGTTCCCGGATTACCGGCTTGCCCCGAAATACCCGTTTCCCGCGGCAACCGAGGACTGCTTTGCCGCTTATCGCCGGTTGCTGGATGAATCCGAAAATGCACCGGTCGTCGTCTGCGGCGACAGCGCGGGCGGCACGCTTGCCATGGCGGTCACGCTGATGGCGATCGACAGGGATCTTCACGTTCCGTGCGGGCAGCTTCTGACCTATCCCGCGGTCGGAAACTGCGGAGAAACGGAATCGATCCGCCGGTACACGGATACGCCGATGTGCAATACAAAGGACATGAATACCTACGGGGAATGGTACGTGCAGGACGAAACGGCGGGGAAGCTCGCGTACCGTTCTCCGATCGAGGCGGAATCGTTTGCGGGGATCCCAACGACCTATATCGAAACGGCGGAATTCGACTGTCTGCGGGACGGTGCTATTCTGTATGCGGAGAAACTGCGCGAAAACGGGATATCCGTCGAACTGCATAACACGGAAGGCACCGTGCACGGCTACGATATGATGCTGAAAAGCGGTATCGTGCAGGACCTGATCGAGAAGCGGATCGCTTTTCTGAACAGAGTCTTTTCGATACATTGATATATTATGGTGAGTTTCTCCTATACAATGAGTTTGAAGAATTATTGGTGCTTCTGCAGGAGCTTGGACAAGATCTCTCCGATATCTCCGTCCAGGCAGACGGAGCGATCCTTGAGCACGACAGGGCAGGAGGCTTCGCCAAAGTTCAAACAGGCGTAGGTGGCGCTGGGGTTCTGCGCCGTCAGCTGCCAGAAGGGGTATTTGATGATGACGGGGGTGTTGTAGCCCACGCCCAGCTCCAGATACAGGATCCTGCCGCTGTGGGTGCGGAGGAAATCCTCATACCGTTCCGACGCCCGGCACCAGCCCTCGTCCTCCACGAATTTATTATCTGAGCGCAGATTCATGGTCAGGGGCTTGCCGCAGACGGGGCAGGCGGGCAGCAGCTCTGTGGGCACGGTGGTGCTGAGCGTCACGTTTTCAGGCACGGTCAGGCCGTTGTCCGGGCCGATCTCCCAGCCCTGGGAGAGGACCATGGCCGCCACGGCGTCCTCGTTTTCGTAGGTCTTCCTGTGGCAGGGAACGCTGCATTGGAACAGGCCGTAGTCCCCCTGGGTGTAGAACAGGCGGTGCTTATCGAAGCCTGCCTTCTGGAAGCAATGATCCACGTTGGTGGTGAGGACGAAATAGTCCTTGTCCCGGACCAGATCGAGGAGCTGCCTATACACCGGCTTGGGCGGGTCCATATAGCGGTTGACCCAAATATAGCGGCTCCAGTAGGCCCAAAACTCCTCCTTCGCCGTATAGGGGTAGAAACCGCCGGAATACATGTCGGAGAAGCCGTATTTCCGGCTGAAGTCCGAAAAGTATTTTTCGAATCGCTCCCCGCTGTACACGAAGCCCGCCGACGTGGACAGACCCGCGCCCGCGCCGATGACCACAGCGTCCGCTTCGGCAAGGGCCTGCTTCAGTTTATTGATGTTGTCCGAGTAAGTCCCGGTATAGTTCGTGATCTCGATTCTGGAAGACATTGAATATCACCTCGATGCTGCTGTGATTGGTTGCTCTGTAGGTCCTGACCGTCTCCACCGCGATCTTTGCGGCCCGATCCTGGGGAAAGCCGAACACGCCGGTGGAGATGCAGCAGAAGGCGATGCTCCTGCACCCGTTTTTCTCCGCCAGGGTCAGACAGGAACGGTAGCAGGACGCCAGCTGTTCCTCGTGCCGCTTGGTCAGCCGTCCCTGGACGATGGGACCTACGGTATGGATCACATAGCGGCTCGGCAGATTGAAGGCAGGCGTGATCTTCGCCCTGCCCGTGGGCTCCTCATATCCCTGCTTCTCCATGATCTCGGCGCAGACGTTCCGAAGCTGCACCCCCGCGTAGGTATGGATGCAGTTGTCGATGCAGTTGTGGCAGGGCTGATAGCAGCCGGTCATGCCCGCGTTGGCGGCGTTGACGATGGCGTCGCAAACGAGGGTCGTGATGTCCCCCTGCCAAAGGTAGATGCCCGGCTCCATGGGCGTCAGGTCCCTGAGCCTGGTGACGCCTTTTTGCCGCGTTACCTCCTGCAGGTATTCGTCCTGTATCCGCAGAAACTCGTCCCCGATCCTGCCGGGCATGCGGACGTTGAACAGCCCCCGCAGAAGCTGTCTTTGTTCCGCTTCGTCGGAGGGTATTGTGATTCTCCGATACTGCGGCTGCTCGTCCAGCAACGCACGGATCAAATACTGCCGTCGTTCCGTTTGATTCATGGGATCACCTCCTAAAACAGTTTTTGCTGGGGATCGATCCATGACCGTTGAGGCACGTCGTGGATCACGTCGCCGTCCCGGTAGTTCCCGATCAAAAACGGCGATCTCGGGTCATGCAAACGGCTTTGGGTCAGAACCCTGGTGGGTTCTGCGTTGGCGTAACAATATTTGCACAGGTGCTTGCAGGTGTTATATGCGCCGATATCGCAGGCAAGGTAGCAGGCACACCCCGCCCGGGTTCCCTTTCGCTTGGGGGCGCTGAGCTTTTTGCCGATGGCCTTCTCGTAGTCGCCAAGGCGCATGCAGCCGCCACAGTCAGCCCCGTAGGGAGCAAGCTCGTCCCCTTCTGCGCAGGGCTTCACGATCATGCCGTGAGTGGAAGCAATCTCGATCAGCGCCTTGCCCAGCCGGATCCGCTCCTCCGCCCTGACCTCCCGGGCTTCGGGGAAGTTGCGCCGGACCTTGGGATAGAGGTCGATGAAGCTGATGACCGCCGTTTGGGTGTACCCCTCCAGGGCTGACGCCATGGTCTCAAAGGCCCTGAGATGATATGCCGTCGTATACCGTTCCGATAGGAGGATGGGGTCGTACCGCCAGCCTATGGCGTTCACGCCCACCTGCTCCGACAGACGCTTGAAGTCTTCCAGCAGCCGATGCTTGTCCGGCACGTTGGGCTCCATGTCCCGTCCATAGGGGGTGATGGTCACGAACCAATACTGCCCGTAGTTCTTCAGCAAATCCATATAGGGGAACATGGGGGTCGGGTCCTTCGTGCAGAAGCCGATCACGTCCACCACGGTTGGGTCCAGACGGTAGCGGCTCACCTGGCTGGGGTTATAGGGGTTGCGGACGCAGACGACGCCCTCCCGAAGACGATTGGCGAACCACTCGGCGTAGAACGCCGGGATGTCCGTCCGCTGTCCCGTATTGATGATCATGCTCTCTCACCGCCGTTTCCTGTTGTCTGACCGCCGAATCAATTCCTCTCGGTGTGCCTGCCTTTAGTATATCGGTTCCTGCTCATTGTGCAAGTACGCACTTTTTTGTAACCCTGCGACTTGCAAAAAAACGCCTGCTGTCCTACAATATTGCTATCCAGAAACACGGGAGGTCCCCTATGAAAGCCAAAGATGAACTGCCCGAGTGCCCGGTGGCTACCACCGTCTCTTTAATCGGCAACAAATGGAAGCTGCTGATCCTTCGCAATCTGCAGGTGCGTCCATGGCGGTTCAACGAGCTCCACAAGAACCTGGAGGGCATCAGCCAGAAGGTGCTGACCGATTCTCTACGTCAGATGGAAGCGGACGGCATCATCACCCGCACGGTCTATCCAGAGGTTCCGCCCCGGGTGGAATACGCCCTTTCCCCCCTGGGCGAAAGCATGCGCCCCATCCTTATGTCCATGCAATCCTGGGGAGCCGCCTACAAGGCGCAACTTTCAACAGAATGCTGAAGTTTCTGATAAATGCTCATTTACAGCCAATATCATTTCACCGGTTTAGAATACAAGAAGCGTGGATGCCTTTATGGAATACTACAATTTCAAACGGCCACACCGATACAACGGCTACAGGACCCCGGTTGAAAAAGAGGAAGCATATACAGAAAGGATTAGGCAACAGTAGATCGTCCGTTCAAAAAGTGAATACTCTGCGATGGTTTTCTTCCGCCTTTTGAGCGTTTTGCTGAGCATGGTCAGGAAGACGTTTTTGTGATATGTCCAAAAATAGAAAGGGTGTCGCGTTTTCCATGCTATGCATGGTTCAAAACTCGACACCCAATCAAATGGTTGCGGGGGAAGGATCCTTACTGCTGCTACAAACCAAGATGCCCATTTTGTATGAATACAGACAATCTCATCAAGTGCAAAAACTATAAAGGAAGGAGACACTATTTCAATAGTCTCTTGATCTATGGCGTCAGATCACATTTTTTTCGTTGGAACTAATTTGCAAAAACTGTTTCAATAAAAGCGTGGATCAAACCAAACAGAACGGGCAAAACTTGCACAGAAACATTAGGTTGACACAATGTAAACGGGTGGACTATACTATATCTGCGACGTCGAACGAACTGAAAGGAACAATTTATATGGAAAACGAAGGGTTGTATCAGAAGATCGTAGATGCATACCAGGAAATGGGATCAATTTCAGCAGTCCAAAATAGGTTACGTGTTTCTGAAGTCAAGATTCGAAGGGTGCTCATCACAGAAGGCCTGTGGAGCAGTAAGACAAGCAGACAGATCGAGGCGCTTGCAGATAAAGGGATGAGTCTACAGGAGATCGCTGAGACGCTGAATACAACACAAAAGGCGGTTGAAGCATATATGCCGTATCGGCGTGGATCGTATGAGGATGGTGCGCAAAGTGCAGCGGCTTCTCGTAGTGAAACCTATCGAAAGCGCATGAAATGCGCGGCAGAGAACCAGGTGTTTCATGTCAAACCCATGATCGATCCGGAAAGACTATATGGTGAGGTTATGGAAAAGAGACCGAATATAATGCGGCTAAGGTTAGAATTGGCGGTTGATGGGCAGGAGGAGTTGTCTACATTGCGAGCCTATGGAAAGGCGAAAGCAGGGATTATTCGGGAAGTTTTAGTGCCTGCTGACATGACCCTCCATGCACTGCATTATGTGATCCAACGCGCCTTTGGCTGGCAAAACAGCCATCTGCATCATTTTGAGTACCCACAGTCTGTTCAAAATGCACTTCTTCGATCTGTCACTGCATCTGATAAATACGACATCTTGTATTCTGATTGGGAAAAGCTCTGTGGCCTCTATTATCGTTTTCCTGGCTATGACAACGAAGAAATGTATTGGGATGATGATTATGAACCATATGAAAGCGTAAAGACTTGGTTGCGAAAGAAATATTCGGGTCCGTATCATTATGAAGGCTTTTCCGAGCATTACCTTGAGTGCAAAAACTCCGCTATGTTTTATAGAAACAAGAATCCCAAGATTCGTATTCCTTTGACATTTAAGGAGTATCAGGCATCTCATATGAACGGACAGGAGGATAGGGAACGGATTAAACCTCTTGAGTCTGTCACCTGTGATGAAGTATCACGCTGCTTTGACGTAGGTATGAATGAGCTGTTGGAACGATTGCCGCTGATCGATCTCATATACCCAAACACTATCGAACTGCCTGACTCATGGATCAATAGGATTCCTGAACGATGCAGAGAAGCCATGGAAGCTTCTCGTAAAACCAGAAATACTCTTCAAAAGCTGCAACATGCTATCATTTGTGCCGCTGACCTATACCAGCAGGATGAACAATCCGGCTGTCGGGTATATGAACAGGCATTCGACGAGTACAAACGATTCGTTTCGCGGTTTGATGCAAAGCCGATCCCAGCATCCGATTCTCTGGTATATCTTTATGATTATGGCGATGGGTGGAGAGTGGATATCACTTGCGAAGAAGTCTATTACACAAAAGATGTCTTTGATTATCCTGACGAAAACGGGTTTGTTATTGTCCCGGCTACGAAAGAACACTATCTCGAATCAACTGAGGGGTACGATCAGCAAAACAAGCCCGTATCCAATGAGGTTCGCAAACAGATCGCACAGGTCGTCACAACTTACAGGCCGCTTTGCATATTTGCTGATGGGCTGAATGTTATGGATGATGTTGGTGGCATCTCTGGCTTTTGCCACTTTCTTGTATCCATCCATGAAGGCAGTCAGGATGAAAAGGAAGAACAACTTGCCTGGGCACGCGGCCAAGGCTGGACAGGACGGAAGATGCTGCCCGAAAGAATGCTATGAGGGGAAGAGGGCTACAAGATAATAATGACATTAGAAATTGTGGTTGGAATGATTTAGCGCAGCTTGTTTTGTGAGTAGCTTTTTGAGGAGAAGATGGGATTCAAGAAGTTGCAACCCTTATCAGGGGAATATTCGACTGAGAAATATGGTTACTTCGGCATTGATGTTTTTTACAGGGACATTATAGTATCCTAAACCATGGCAGATCACAGGAACAAAATTACTGTTGTCAGATATATGATCGACCAGTAAAAACGAACAATTCGACAAAAACATGATAGGCACTTGTTAATCGGATAGTTCTGGCTTATACTTATAAAAACGGTTTGTGCCTTTTGAGGTATCGCAGATATAGCATAGAATGTGCTGTGCACAGTATCCAAACGGATACGCGGATTATTTCTCAAAAGCAAGGAATGGTTTTTGCACTCTTGAGTCTGTCTAATGGGCAGCTCAAAGGCCCTACTGATGAAGACCCGATAAAAACGTAAGCTGAGATTGTGTTCAATGAACCATTGTATTCATCCAGTAATTGGATAATGATTCGAAACAATGAGATACACGAATCCATTTCAAAAAGAGAAATCGTTATCCGATGGTTGCTTTAATGTAAACAGGCATACTTATTTATCGCTTGAGGAAATTTCTTGAGCAAATAGAATGAGTAGAACTCGACAGCTTTACATGAGGAGTGAACCAACGGATTGTTGAATTTGAGGATGAGTTTTTGAAGTTAATTGAAATTATAAGGAAGTGTTGGAGGTCATCATGACAACGAATTGGACAACGAATCAGCAACTAGCAATTGATACGATTGGTCAAAATTTGCAAATAGTTGCATGTGCTGGATCAGGGAAAACTTCAACAATGGTTGCACATATTCTTCGCTTGCTTAAAGAAGATAATGTTAATCCAGAAAACATTGTTGCTATTACTTATACAGAAAAAGCTGCGGCATCATTAAAGCAAAAGGTTTACGACGAGTATAAGAAAACTCATGATACAATAAAAGGACTTGCCAATATGTATATTGGGACGATTCATGGGTTTTGCCTTCATATGCTGCAGGAGTTTTCTGATGAATATAAATCGTTTGAAACGCTAAATGATGTTCAAACTAGATTGTTCATCAAGCGGACGAAGAAGGATAACGGTTTGTTTGATGTTCGCTATCATATGGCAAATGGAACTACTGTTCCTATCGCTAATGAGCGGAGTTCTGCAGAGCAAATAGCTAAGTCGATAAATGCGTATAAAGCCTTTCTTGATATTGGAAGAGAACATGGTATCGAAAAACTTAATCGAGGATTACAAGCCCTTATAAAAAAATACGAAGCAGAATTAAGGAAAAAGAAGTATTTCGATTTTACTTCTATTGTCACAATGACTCTTCAAAAACTGAAGAATGGCGATTTTGATAAATATACTGAAAGCACCATCAAATACTTGATAGTAGATGAGTATCAAGATGTTAACGCTTCACAAGAAGAGATTATTCAATACTTTTCTCAAAAAGGGACATACATTTGTGTCGTTGGAGATGATGACCAAACAATTTATCAATGGAGAGGAAGCAACCTAAACTATATAAAGGAGTTTGCAAAAAGATATGCTGATGTAAAAAAACTTGATCTTGATCTGAACTTTAGAAGTAGCAGAGGCATCACAGAGATTTCAAAACAGGTTATCAGTCAGAACAATGATCGCCTTGAAAAAAACATGCAAAGTAATGATAGTCAGCAATATGAGCCGGGTGACATCATTACTTACGAATTTGATGACCGTAATTCCGAGGTGGATTTTATAATTAGAAAAATCCAGCAATTGCTCGGTTGCAAATATGTCAGAAAAGGTCAGGAGTTTAAACTGGATTTGGATGATATGGTCATCTTGGTTAGTTCCGTGAAGAGAATTCCTGAGTTGATAAATGGACTCGAGCAGAACGGTATTGATTTCATCGTAGAGGGGACGAAAAATCTATTTGAGACAGATGAAATACGTGTTCTTTGCGATTCTCTTTCCATCATTTTTGATGGGATAAGCATTCAAAATGACACCGTTGATAAAGAAGTTATAAAAGCTAAGATAATTAGGGCAGGTATCCCAGATGAGCTTGTTTTAAGGTGGAGAAACTATTCTCCGATAGGCAAAGAGGAAATAAGAGCATGCTTATTGAGCTTTGCGCTAAAGCTTTGCAAAACAGATGATTACGAATACACCATACAGGGGAATATCAGAGACTTGCTCTCTTCGCTTAATATATTCTGTGTTGAGGACGAAAAGATTCTATATAACTGGGGTAAATTCACAGAGATGGTTAATGACTTTGAAAAAATATACCTCGATATAAACCCGGTGTATAGATTAAAGACGTTCAAAACATTTATAGAGCAAGAAGCTCCCGAGATTTACCCTGAAGGATGGTTGTCACCTAGTTTCAAAGCCGTGAAATGCTTGAGGATAATGACTTTTCATCAGTCGAAGGGACTGGAATACCCTGTTGTGTTTATGCCATTTCTGACAAAGCACTCAATTTTTCCGCAAAGAAACCCGGGTGGTTATAACGCATGGGGAATAATAAATGATACCACTATTCGTCAGCAATACGAGAATAGCAACGAGAGCTACCGTCGTGTGTTTTATGTTGGTATGACGAGGAGTGAGAAGTTTCTTTTCTTAACTAGATCAAATCATATATCTGATTCTAGAAAAACAAAGTATAGAGAAGCCGCGTTCCCATTTGTTGAAGCAAAAAACTCACCATACAAAGAAACCCGCCTATACCTTGATAAGCAATACGAAAAAAGTGACAAAGAAAAGTTTTCGCAAGATGATGTCATTACTTTAAATTTCTCCTTACTAAAAGATTTGTTTGATTGCCCGTATAAGTTCAAAATGACAAATGTGTTTGGATTCTGCTCGCCACTGAACATCCGCATGGGATATGGTCGCTCGATACACAACATGCTCGATTACATCCATAAGAATTATCAGCATCTTAATTTGTCAGACTCACGTGTGATTTCAAGAATTGTAAGCGATTACCTGCATCTCCCTTATGGGTCTCCTAAGTTATATGTAGCAATGACTGAGAAGGCAACAAAGAATCTAACCGCATATATTCGCAATAATCTTTCTCGGTTTCAGTATATAAAGTTCTCTGAAAAAAGCATTGAGTATAGCATTGATGAATATATGTTTATCAACGGCAGAATCGACTTGGTTCGAGATGAAGTTAATCATACCATTACACTAGTTGATTTTAAATCAAGTAGCGAGGTTCTATCTAAAAAGCAAATTAAGAATCAGCTCATGGTTTACGTATTAGGCTATGAGAGCTTAACCGGTGAAAAGGTTGATTATATAGAATCCTATGATTTCAACAACAGTAATCCAACAACTATTGAATTATTAGACGATGATCGCAACAGGTTCAGGAATCAACTTGCTGATTGTGAAAAAACAATACGCTCTAGTAACTATAAACGTATTACTGAAATAGATCCTCAAAAGGGAAAAGATATTTGCAGACAAATAGGGTGTGAATTTCTGTATTGTTGTAACCGAGAGGGAGGGGCTTCTATATGAGTGTAGAAAAAATGATTAGCGAGATCAAAAGCAAAGAAGGAAACAAAGAATACTGGGATTTTAAGGGAAAGGACAATCGAGATCATGTCCATTCCATGCTTAAATACCCAGCTGTAATGGTTCCAAATATGCAAGGAGAAATATTTGATATCTTATTGAAAAATGATAAAGATATCAAAAATGTACTAGATCCATTTATGGGATCAGGTACCATATTAGTTGAAGGAATGATTCGGCACCTGAGTGTATGCGGAATAGATATCAACCCTCTCTCATATCTTTTGGTTTTAGCTAAAACCCAAAGATATAATATTCAAGTTTTACAGATAAAATCACGCAGCTTAATCCAACGAATTTCAGAAGATCATTGTAATACCTGTTTTGCTTTTGAAAACATTGAATACTGGTATAATACAGATATAATTGAGCAATTAAGCAAAATAAGAAGATGCATTTTGCTGGAGCAAGATGTTAAGTATCGTCGTTTGTTTTGGATAACCTTTGCTGAAATAGCCAAGCAGGCCGACAATTCCAGAGCAAGCACTTTCAAGCTTCATAAAAAACAGCAAAGCGATATTGATGCATGGGACTATGATTGCATTGAGCGTTTTAGGTTTAAGCTGCTGGAAAACATTACTGCGCTTAAAGACTTTTCAGAAAAAGTAGGGAAACGTTCCTCTGTGTCTGTAAAATATGGGGACTCGCTTAAAGTATTATCTGACAAAAGGGTATTTAAAAACTCAAGCTATGATTTGGTTATAACGTCTCCGCCATATGGTGACAACGCAACAACCATTACATATGGTCAGTATTCAATTCTTCCACTTCGATGGATACCATTGACAGATATAGGAGGTGGCGTAACAGCGGAAGCCATTCGTACCGTAACCAAGATTGATCAGGATAGTCTAGGAGGCCATTACTACACAGTTGCAGATATTACTGCATCTTCTCTTTATTCGTACTCTAAAACCTTTAATGCATTATATAACCATTTGACTGATGAAATGCAAATTGATAAAGCCAGAAAGGTTGCCAGTTTTTTGCTCGATATAGAAAAAATAGTTTCATCCTTGGCTCGAATAGTGGCAAAGAATAAATATATGGTTTTCACCGTTGGAAATCGTCATGTCAACAAGGAAGAGGTACCTTTTGATGACATATTAAGTGAGATATCTGCGAATTACGGCTTTTGCGTCTTATATGATTTTAAGAGAAACATTTTAAAGAACAAAATTTATATTGATACAAAGGCACAGAACTTTAAGACAATTCAAAAAGAGACAGTAATTGTGCTGAAGAAGGAAGGTGAAATAGATGCCTCTTGATTTAAGTAACAAATTAGTTGTTGGTATCTCATCCAGAGCGTTGTTTGATCTTGAAGAAGAGAATAAAATATTTGTTGAACAAGGGCTAGATGCCTATGAGGATTACCAGATTGCTCATGAGACAGATATACTAAAACCTGGAACAGCATTTCCGCTAGTTAAGGCGCTCCACAATCTTAATTGTGGCGATCAAAGACTAACCGAAATCATAATAATGTCCAAAAACAGTGCAAATACCAGCCTTAGGATTTTCAACTCGATTGAGCAATATGGACTTGATATCAGTAGAGCAGCCCTCGTTGGCGGAGGGTCTATTTCTCCGTATTTGGGGGCCTTTAAAACTGACTTATTCCTATCTGCTGATGAGACGGATGTTCAAGAAGCAATTAATGCCAATATAGCAGCAGGGATAATATGCGCGCATGAGAATCTACCAATCGATCCAGAGCAAGAAATAGAGCAAATCAGGATAGCGTTTGATGGAGATGCAGTTATCTTTTCTGATGAATCTGAGGCTATCTATCAGAGAGAAGGATTAGCAGCCTTTGCAGAGCATGAACGACAGAATGCTCAAAAACCGCTTCCCGAAGGGCCATTTGCTAAATTCCTTAAAACTATATCTTTTGTTCAGCGGCAATTTAGTGAGGATACCATGCCCATAAGAACTGCCCTTGTGACAGCGAGAAATGCTCCAGCTCATGAAAGAGTAATAAGAACGTTAAGAGCATGGGATGTTCGAATTGATGAAGCTTTTTTCCTTGGCGGCATTCAAAAGAGCGAGATACTAAAGGCGTTTGGCGCAAACATATTTTTTGATGATCAATCGGTGCATACCGAGCCTGCATCAAAACTAGTGCCTGCTGCTCGTGTCCCATATAAAGAAAAATGATATCCATGTTGAGCGAAAGAGAAGTAAATAAATAGCGTTATAGCTAAATACTGCGACGGTCTTTTAATAAACTGGAAAAGGCCGTCGCTTTTGTTGTCAGGCATGCGAAGCTGCTTTTTTTTAGCGCCTTTTAGAGGCCTGCGATAGCATTTGGACGAAGGAAAACTTTGGACAAGAAAATAGTAGCAATATGCGCAACAGATCAGCAGCGGCGCAAAAGATTCTTTATTTTGTAAGCAACATAGTGAATGATTCGGGTCGAATGACTCAGTGCTTGTCCCTAAACTGTCCTAGCAAAGAGCAGATCCAGATTCAGCTCAAAAATATATTCTCTCCAATAAGAAGAAAAAGTCGAACCAAAAGCTTCAAATGTAATAAAACGACGAAGGAGGTAGGAAAAGGGTATTTATCACGTGTACAAGGGGAAAAATATGCTTGAAATAACATGTTTGAGGATAGAACAATAATTATCTGGAGCGTTTCCTCTATTACATATGTTAAATAGTGGGTTAAAAATTATTTGGGCGAACAACGGGTTTTGAGGGTCATATTTATGATGAAAAGAAATTATATGGGAGGGGAAAATGATTTTGGGAATGAATAGCGAACAACTGATTGCCATTACTTCGATTTGTGCAGTGTTCATTAGCATCGTTTCATTAGTTTTTGCGATCATTTCAAGCTTTATTCAAATGAAGCACAATAAAAACAGTATAAAACCAATAACCGACATACGCGTTCAGGATTATGAAGATCTTCTTGCCGTAAGAATTGAGAATGTTGGTACTGGTCCACTTGTGATTAAAAAACTAAGGTTCACAAGAAAAAACAATAATGAAGAGTTTTCGTCGCTAATTGAACTGATGCCAATCATTTCTGAACCTTGGGTAACTTTCTTTGAGAAAGCTGATGGATGGAAAATACCAGTTGGTGGCAAAATTAATCTTTTAGAACTAAGGCCACTCTATGATGATTCGAAAACCTGTGTCCGAAAAGCTCTTTCAGAGATAACGGTTGAGGTAGAATATACAGATGTCTATGGAACAGTCTTTAAGGACTCTCGAGAATTAAGCTTTTTCGGTCGACACTTTTTGTGATTTTTTGCTAAGTTAAAGATGTTCTGGAGAATAACTTCGATAAATAAGCACTTAAAGATGTATTGGAACGACATGAAACATGAGGACGTTTCTTGAACCAACGGTCGTTTCGCCATAGCACCTAATACCAAATGACATTTATTGGTTTTATAGTAAAGGATTAGGAGGTTCATAATGATAGAAATTCAACATCTTTCAGATTATTTGGAACTAATATGTAATAGGACCAGTAGGATCGAAGAGATTATTGAAAGAGAGGAGAAGGAGCAAGAAAAGGTAGTTAATCAGATCAATGAGCTAGAAAAGAGTGGTTCAAACGTTTTGCTTGATGAAACAATAATAAAAAAGTCTGAGGATTGGTTGATCGACAGGATTGAGAAAAACTCGGATTCTGTGTATAGTTATTTTCATTATCAGGAGAGGAACAGGCTTTTACGATCATACAGATCTTTTTCGTCTGTTTGTTTTTACCGTGGAATAAGCAATACTATGTATGATATAGTTCCTGGTATTTATAGAGCCGATGAAAATCATGCGGAAAACTACTATCACAATGAAATATCTGTTCGCTGTCCGAACATATTTAAAACATTGGATACTATAGAGAAACTGGCATATATGCAACATTATGGTTGTCCAACACGCTTGCTGGATGTGACATCGAATCCTCTTGTCGCACTTTATTTCGCATGTAACCAGAACATTGATAAAGATGGATGTGTATATGCTTTCAGCGTTATGCCAAGGGAAATCCTATATACAAATAGCGATCGCGTTTTGATGCTGGCAAAAATGGCAGAGTTCGATGACTACCAGCAGCAACAGTTGCGACGGCAAGCAATGGTTTCACTCTTTCGTGGTAATTTTCTAAAAAACACAAACGGAAAATATAAGCCATCAATTGTTGAACATTATTATAGTGCGGTGAAGCGTAGCAATTTTGCTTTTGAGAGGGAAATCAATCCGCTTGATTTATTATCACCACGGTTTGTTCAGCCGCATAAGGACAACCCAAGAATACTAAAACAAGATGGGGCTTTTATCATTGCTGGCCTTTGCAGAGATGAAAAGGAATGTGACGCAAAAATCAGAAAATATGTGGATGAGACAATTGTTATTCGTGGTAAGTACAAAAAAGGAATAATGCGCGAATTGGATATGGTGGGGATTAATCTTGCATCCTTGTTTCCTGAAGTGGATAAGGTTGCAGATTATCTTCGAAGCAAACAAGAGTAAGGCAGGATTGTTTTGTAGCTGCGCGCATGAAATGTCCACATCGACTTCAACAATTACGTACAGCCGCCGAAAATGGCGGCTGTTAGGATACTCAGATTTAGTTTCTATCGCGAGGAGGACAGGGATCGTTTCCGTGGCTGTCCTTTTGCTGGATTCGGCCATCTTTCCCGTGGATAACCAGCTCGCTTCCGGCATTTCGACTCAATTCACGACCGATCTTTACGGCATCTTCTTTCCTTTCGGCATGAGCGCTTGCTCTCTCCGCACCGTTGCGTTTTACATCCCATCCTCCACGAGAGGAGTTAGGCACGACATGATGTTCATTCTTAGCCATTGTGTTTTCCCCTTAATCATGCTTATTACTCGGAGTTTTATTTTGTCTCCATTAACATGACATTTCAGGACGAGAAAAATCCACATAGATAAACGGTTTTTGCGTCAACCTTATCAAAGAAACATAGCCATATACAGCGGTAAGTGCCAGATACCATCCTTCTCCATCACGTCCTTGGGATAAAGGATATATGAGGTGCCGATGTTGCGCGAGAATTTTTTACGGAACTTGTCCAGAGAAGCATGGGATCGATAGTTCCCGGACTTAACTTCGATCGGCGCAATCTTCTTTCCTTCTGTGATTAGGAAGTCTATTTCCATGTGGTTTTCGCGATGTTCGCTGTCGCTTCTGGAGTAGAAGTAGAGCTTGTGACCGTTTCGCCGCAGCATCTGAGCTATGATGTTCTCCATGATCATGCCTTCGTTGATGTCAAGCTTATCAAACAGGATGGCCCTGTATAGCTCGTTGTCGGTAAACGAACGGTCCATAAAGGTTTGCGTGACAAGTAGGCCGGTATCTGCCATATAACACTTTTGCGTAGCGTTGTCTGCGCTGAGAGCGAGACCAACGTTCGGATCGGTAGCATTGAAGCAGGCGTTGACCACCATGGCTTCGTTTAGCCAGATGAAGGAATCCTCATAGGCGCGAAAGCGGGCATTCTTACTGATAGAAGACAGCTTGTACTTCTTCTCCTTCTTGGAAAGCTGGCCAGGGATGCCGTCGAAAACAGCGTAGACCTTTTCTTCGTATCCAGGTGCAAATTTGGAGACGTCGTCCCGATACAATTTCAAAATGCGGCGCTTTGCTTCGTCGGATGCGGCAAAGTTCTTTCCATCGATATAGGCGAGGACGGATTGAGGCATCCCGCCGACCAGCATATATTGACGAAAATCGTTCATGATCTTTCGATGGAGCGCCTGTCCAAGGGGCTTCTTCGCCTCAAAGCATTTGCGGATCAGCGGAACGGTCGCTTCGTCGCCCGTGGCCCATAAAAACTCTTCAAAGTCCAACGGGAACAGCTCCATATGCTCTTCCTCTGAAGGAATGATGATATTCTGCGTGTTCTTCTTCAGGCGGATCAACGAACCGGTTTCCATATAATCATAGCGCCCATCCGCCACCAGGTATTTGACTAATTGACGCGCTCTCGGGAACTGCTGGACTTCATCAAAAACGATCAGGGATTCTCGCTTATACAGCGTGGTTGAGTAGTACGCACCAAGCTTTGCGAAGAACAAATCTAGATCTGAGCTCTCATATAAAAAGAGATCAAGAATATCTTTCGGCGCATTACCAAAATCAATGATGATATGGCTCTTGTATTCCTGGCGAGCGAACAGATCAGCGATATAGCTTTTTCCGACCCGCCGCGCTCCGTCGATGAGCAATGCTGTTTTTCCATTGCTGCTTCGTTTCCATGCAAGGAGCTGATCATAGATTTTACGTTTTAGCATTTCAATTATTCTCCCGGTAAGAATTGAATTGATCATACTACATAATGCACGAAAATGCAAGCTCATATAATATAATAATTGCACGATAATGCAGATATATTCGATGATAAATTGCACGAAATCAACAATGATCACTTTGGAAAACGAAATATTGAGATTTCTCAACGATGCAAGATGGAGTTCGATTTTTTGTTGACAATGAATTTATAAAGAGATAGAAGAAAAATTCAGGGGAGGGATGTCAAAAAGAATAGAAGGGTGTGGAAGCATCCGACAATTCTTGGACCGGGGAGGAAAAGACCATGAACGAGCACGAGGAGCGGGTATTGCATCTGGTAGGGGAAGACGATCGCTGCCG
>JAEEGF012359874.1_pt1 | contig 20293 bp, 18 predicted proteins | sample 9134171 | NCBI WGS metagenome assembly JAEEGF01 (sample SAMN16246542, study PRJNA631951) | gut metagenome | biome: gut microbiome; feature: rumen; material: AP-attached | host: Bos | place: Iran: Karaj | collected 2018-10
AAGGATGCATGTACGTTTACTCCCGGCCTAAGTAGGCGACCTTACAACACATGAAAGGTTCTACTTAGTGCTGCTTCGTTCCCGACCTGACACGGTTCGCAGATTTCCATTGCATAAGACCCGCTTAAGCACGGAAGGACTGCTACATACACCCTTTACAAAACCGCTATACTAATATACTTATTTTTGCGACTTATGTCAAATTAAATCCTGAAGCGTAAAGCTGTCTACATATTCATTGATCACTTTATCAAGGCCTCTCCAGAATGAAACGGTAGAGCAACTCTCTGACATTGGGCAGGTTGTGCCCTTGATATCTGCTGTACATCCTACAGGAGCAAGCTGACCTTCCATGGTCCGCAGAATGTCACCAATAACATATTCGCTTGGCGCCTTGGCCAGTCTGTGACCTCCGCTCACTCCGCGCATACTTTCGACATATCCGGCCTTACCCAGAACCGAAACGATCTGTTCGGTATATTTGACTGCAATATTCTGGCGAGCAGCAATGTCTTTTAATGCTATGTATTCTCCATCATTGTGGAGTGCAAGATCAGTCATGACTTTTAAGGCGTATCTGCCTTTTGTGGATATCTTCATTGTGTACCTCGGTTAAAAAACTTATAATAAGTATAAAGTCGTAAAAACATAATAGCAAAAACGGATGGGAATTTCTACCATTTTAGTATGATTTATGAATAGAGTTAAATTATCAGAAGAAGAAAAACAGGATATTAAATATATGAGAGCTGCCCTTGCTCAGGCTAAAAAGGCATATGCCCTGGGAGAAGTGCCCATTGGCTGTGTTATTGTCTATGAGGGCAAGATAATCGGAAGAGGTTATAACAGAAGGAATACAGACAAAACTCCTTTGGCACATGCGGAGATCACGGCAATCAAAAAGGCCGGCAAATTCATGAAGGATTGGAGACTTGAAGGATGCAAGCTCTACGTTACACTTGAGCCCTGCCAGATGTGTTCGGGAGCTATAGTTCAAGCCAGAATCCCGGAAGTTATTATGGCTGCCGAGAACCCCAAGGCAGGATGTGCCGGATCTGTGATGGATATACTGAACAATCCTGAATTTAACCACCAGGTAAAAGTAAAAAAGGGTGTTTTACAGGAAGAGTGCAGTGCACTTCTGAAGGAATTTTTCGTGGAACTGAGAGCTAGGAATAAGGCTGAAAAAGAGCGGAAAGGCGATTCCGGTGAATAAGAGAATTGCATCGATTCTACTTGTCTTTATAATGCTGTTATCAGTTGTGGCATGTGGCCAGGATGAAAAGGGCGGATATTTTCACAGCCAGGCAATGGATGAGATTGACTTTACAGAGCCGCCAATCACCATCACCTACATGACCATAGGAGACAAGCCTACAAATGGAAGAACGGAAGAGGCTATTGAGAGGCTCAATAAGATTCTGGTCAAAAGACTCAATGCCAAGCTGGATATTTTTTATGTGGGCTGGAACGACTACCTCAAAAACTATGACAGGACTCTGGCTTCTGAAGATATACATGTTGATCTTGTCGGAACCGGTACTGACTGGCTTGATGCATGGCCCAATATCATTAACGGTAATTTTATGCCTCTTTCTGAGGAAATGCTGAGGAAATACTGCGGTATTACTTACACCAATGTGACCAAGTTCCAGTGGGAAGAGGGCAGTTATGAAGGACAGATATATCTTATCCCGGAGAATGAATACACTCAGTGGACAAATCATGGCTTTGTTTACAGAAAAGACCTTGCTAAGGAAGCCGGACTTTCAGAAGTAGCATCCTGGGAGGATATGGATGTTTATTTTAAAAATGTGATATACCATCATCCGGATATGATCCCGTGGGATACAGACGGGAGTAATGGGATTGCAACACTCGGATATCTCATGTCTGCAAAGAGATACGTTCCTATCTATGAGCTGACAACCTATGGCATCTGGGGTGAGGATCTGGACAACAAGGGCAAGATAATATCACCGTATTACAGCGGCGATGAGCTTATAGAATATGCCAAGCTGATGAAGCAGTGGAATGAACTTGGTGTCTGGAGAGCTGATCTGTCCCAGATGGGAAATAATGAGGATGAGTTCTATCGCGGAGAATCTTCGGTAGTACAGCATCATACGCAAAACTATTACACAATAATTGAACCCACAATGAATATTTCAATGCCGGAAGTTCAGCTTGGGTTTTACTGGTTTGGCAGAGAGAGCGGAACTCTCATGAGAGTCAGCAATTTCCATGGTGCAATGGCTGTATCGGCGAGATCGGAGCATCCTGAGAGAGCTCTCATGGTCTATGACATGATAAGGAATGATAAGGAATGCTACAGGCTTCTCAAAAACGGCATTGAGGGAATACAGTACGAGATCACTAAAGATGGGATGCTTGAAAAACCAAGCGGATACAATGAAAGTGCAGACGGTATTGTAACTGATTTCTGGTGGGGCAGAAGGGATGAGTTTGAAATTCCGGACTCATCATATTCATGGGATAAATACTACAGCCTGGTGGACAGTTATGAACATGTTGCTATCGACTATCCCTGGGACGGAGTACCATTTTCTACGCCACAGATAAATGCGGAGCTTGGACCGATCGAAGATATCTTTGACAAGTATATACCTCAGCTGGCCACAGGACAGTATACAGGATCGGCTGAAAAGAAAGTTGCCGAGTTCAGAGAGGAACTCATGAAGGCCGGATTCGAGAGAATAACGGGTAAAATCCAGAGAATTTATAATTCTCAATAAAAAACATCCTACCAAGTCCGTGGGATTAATGATAGAATAATGCCCATGGATAATTGTATACATGTATAGCGGATAAAAGTTTAGGAGGAATTGCGATGGTAACCACATTGGATAAGGGGTGCTATCTTGTAAACGGAAGCACCATTATTCCTGATGACAACGAAGCTAAGGCAGCACTGGCGTCTATGGGCGTCACAGACGAGGAGATCGGCAGCGCCAAAGAAAAAACAATTGCTTACGGAATCTTAAAAGAGCACAACACATCTGACAACATGGACAAGCTCTGCATCAAGTTTGATAAGCTTGCATCACATGATATCACTTATGTTGGAATTATTCAGACTGCCAGAGCATCAGGTCTTGAGAAATTCCCTATTCCCTATGTGCTTACCAACTGCCACAACTCACTCTGTGCAGTCGGCGGCACAATAAATGAGGATGACCATGTCTTTGGTCTTACTGCAGCTCAGAAATACGGCGGAGTATATGTTCCACCTCATCAGGCAGTCATTCATCAGTATGCCAGAGAGATGATGGCAACCGGCGGCGGAATGATCCTTGGTTCAGACTCACACACCAGATACGGTGCTCTTGGTACCATGGCTATCGGTGAGGGCGGACCGGAGCTTGTTAAGCAGCTTCTTTGCCAGACCTACGATGTCGATATGCCCGGAGTTGTAGCAATCTATCTTGAAGGCGCACCCAAGAAGGGTGTAGGACCTCAGGACGTTGCACTTGCTATTATCGGTAAGGTATTCGGTGACGGATATGTTAAGAATAAAGTTATGGAGTTTGTAGGCCCCGGTGTCAAGAACCTCAGTGCTGATTTCCGTATCGGCGTCGATGTTATGACCACAGAGACCACATGCCTTACATCAATCTGGGAAACAGACGATGAGATAAAAGAGTTCTATGATATCCACGGCAGAAGTGGAGATTACAAGGAACTTAAGCCCGGCAAGGTTGCTTATTATGACGGACTTGTCAAGGTTGATCTGGATTCACTCAATCCTATGATCGCTATGCCTTTCCACCCGAGCAATGTCTATGAGATATCAGAAGTAAATGCAAACGCAGCAGATATCCTTGCTGACGTTGAGAAGCGTGCCAAGGTCAGCTTCGGTGATAAGATTGAGTATTCTCTTATGAACAAGATAAGAGACGGCAAGCTTATGGTCGATCAGGGAATCATAGCAGGATGTGCAGGTGGCGGATTTGAGAATATCTGTGCTGCAGCAGACATCCTTAAGGGACACTTTATCGGTAATGATAAGTTTACTTTGAGCGTTTATCCTGCTTCAACACCTATCTACATGGAGATTGTCAAGAACGGAGCTGCTGCTACAATTCTTGAGACAGGAGCAATACTCAAGACAGCATTCTGCGGACCTTGCTTTGGTGCAGGAGATACACCTGCCAATAATGCATTCAGTATCAGACACTCAACCAGAAACTTCCCTAACAGAGAAGGTTCCAAGGTACAGAACGGACAGGTGGCTTCAGTTGCACTTATGGACGCTCGTTCAATTGCTGCAACAGCTGCTAACCAGGGCGTTCTTACACCTGCAACGGAGTTTGATGCAGACCTCAAGAAGTACAAATATCACTTTGACAGTGAGATCTATAAGAACAGAGTATTTGATTCAAAGGGCAAGGCTGATCCTTCGGTAGAGCTTGTTCTTGGTCCGAACATCAAAGACTGGCCCAAGATGAGTGCGCTTCCTGAGAATCTTGTGCTCAGGGTTGTTTCAGAGATACACGATCCTGTAACAACAACAGATGAGCTTATTCCTTCAGGAGAGACTTCCTCATACAGATCCAATCCTCTTGGCCTTGCAGAGTTTACACTCTCAAGAAAGGATCCGAATTATGTGGGTCTTGCAAAAGAGATCAGAGCAGCTCAGGATGCACTTACAGAGGGCAGTGATCCTATAAGTGCATGGGGCGAGCTTGAAGGTGTAATGGCAACCATCGGCAAGGAATTCAGCGATGTGAACAATTCAAATCTTGGATTTGGATCAACAATCTTTGCTGTTAAGCCCGGAGACGGTTCTGCCAGAGAGCAGGCAGCATCCTGCCAGAAGGTACTTGGAGGCTGGGCTAATATTGCCAATGAATATGCTACAAAGCGTTACAGATCCAACCTTATCAACTGGGGAATGCTTCCGTTCATCATTAAAGAGGGAGAGCTTCCGTTCAAGAATAAAGATTACATCTTCCTTCCGGGAATCAGAACAGCAGTGGCTGAGAAGAGTGATGACATCAAGGCATATGCTGTAAAGGACGGTAAGATGGAGGAATTTTCACTTAAGCTCGGAAATCTTACAGATGACGAAAGGCAGATAATCCTCGATGGTTGTCTTATAAACTACAACCGCGTAAAATAATAGTATGTTTAAAAAGATACTAAGTTTAGGATTAATAATGACAATAATAGGAAGCGTCGCAGGCTGCGGCGCTTCTTCTGCTGAAATGACAACGGATGTTTCTGTGAATGAGGGCACAGCTGAGACTACTCTTAGTTATGAAGTGCCTGAGCAGATACCCGGGATCATGGTTGATCAGGTCGGATACAGTGTTGGTTCGGAAAAGGCAGTAGTATTCAAAGGGGAAGACCTTCCTGCGACTTTCGGTATTTATGACCTGGAGAGTGGTAAAAAGGTCTTTTCCGGAGAAATACTTAAGGGTGTATATAATGAAGAGCTTGATGAGTATGACAGCATGGGCTATTTCACCGATTTTGACGAAGAGGGAAGCTATTTTATAAGTACAGATGTGGTGGGAGAGTCGTACTCTTTTACCATACAGGAAAACGCCTTTAAGGATGCCTTTGATGAGGCTTGCAAGAAATACTACATCAACAGATGCGGAATTGCGCTTTCCGAGAACTATGCGGGAGATAATGCTCACAGCGCATGTCACACGCAACCGGCGCATCTTCAGGAGGACCCGGCTACTGAGATAGATGTTACAGGCGGATGGCACATGGATGAGTCGGCCGGCAGGGATACAACCCTTGGAAGTAATATTGCAGAGAATCTGCTTCTGGCTTATGAGATGAATCCATCAGCCTTTACCGACGAAGTGGGAATTCCCGAGAGCGGAAATGGAATTCCGGATATTCTGGATGAAGTTAAGTATGAGGCTCAATGGCTTTTAAAGATGCAGGATCCAAGGACCGGCGGAGAATACGGAGCAGCTCTTACTGATCCGGTAAGGGGCGGAGAAGCGATCAACACTCCTGTTATTGTGTCGCCTGTCTCAATGGAAGCCACAATCTCTTTTGCCTCAATGATGGCGAGGTTCAGCTATACATATCAGCAGTTCGACGCAGAGTTTGCAACGCAGTGCCTCAAGGCGGCGGACAGAGCATACAGCTGCTTTTTGAATAACCAGAAGGCCTCGGACAATACGGCTGCATTTAAGGCGGCAGTTCAGCTGTACAGGGCGACCGGGGCAGCGTCTTACAATGAAGTCATCAGCTCATATTTTAAGAGAGACGACTTTATTGAATTGTTTGACTCCGATGAGAACGTATTTATTGGAGGGGTGACATATCTTTCCATAAATCAGTCCGTGGATGTGGATATCTGCAGGGCCCTTATGAAGGCGCTGATGAAAAAGTCAGAGGCAATAGCTTCCGCAGCATCCAAATCAACATATCTTGTGACGGATCTCGGAAGAGAAGATAATTTTGATAAGATGCTCAGGGACATGAGATGTCTTACGATCACAGATCACATTATTTACAACTACGAATACACCACGATTATTGAGAATCACGCTCACTTTCTCATGGGCAGAAACCCCGATGCTGTCAATTATGTGACAACGGATACCGACAGGACATACCAGACTGCCAAAAAAGCGGGAATTGCAGTGGATCCCGGAAGTGATGCGCTGTTCATTTTTATGCTGAGCGTACTGGAAAAGTAGCGCCTGTGGTGTTAATATGGATGGGTCATGAATACAACAATTAATGGATTAAATATCAATTACATAGATGAGGGAACAGGTCAGCTTTTGGTGATGCTTCACGGCTGGGGATCCAACATAGATCTTTTTGCCGGAGTCATAAACTTTACCAAAAAGAAGTATCACGTGGTAGCCATGGATATGCCCGGATTCGGAAAGAGTGATGAACCGGCAGAGCCTATGGATGTAGATGCTTATGTGGACTTTGTTCTGGAGTTTATAAGGACTCTTTATCCGGATGAGAAAGAGATCATCTTCCTTGGACACTCCATGGGAGGCAGGATCATCATCAAGCTCTCTTCAGGGCTTAAGGACGGAAGACTTACTGCCGGATTTACAATTCCCAGGATCATCCTGACAGATGCAGCGGGAGTTAAGCCTGTAAGGACAGAGGGGCAGAATAAGAGGACCAGAAGATACAAGTTCTACAAGAATCTTCTGATCAAAACCGGAATTGCCAAGGCATTCCCCGGAACCATCGATGCTCTTCAGAAGAAATTTGGAAGTGCGGATTACGCAGCAGCATCTCCCGTTATGAGACAGAGTCTTGTGAAGGTGGTCAATGAAGATCTGGTTCCTTATATGTCGTCCGTTACAATGCCTGCTCTTCTTATCTGGGGAGATCAGGATACTGCAACTCCGTTGTCGGACGGGCAGAAGATGGAGAAAGAGATGCCGGAGGCAGGGCTTGCTGTTATTGAAGGGGCCGGTCACTATTCGTTCCTTGATAACCCGTATCTTTTTTACAAGATCCTTGGAAGCTTCCTTGGAATAGAAATGTAAGGAGTAATACTCAATGATATTATTGTTTTTGCCGCTCATATGTCTGGCAATATTAGGACTTAGATACTATACGCACATGCTGCAGCTCTCCAGTTATCAGTTTCAGGGATATTTCAGGTTCCTCAGGACAAACTGGGTGAAGCCTCTTTTTCATCTGCTCTTTATGATCAGCGTTTTTATGGCATTTGCGCCGGTTCCGGTGATGAAGGGCGTTCAGCTGGCGGCAGCAATAGCTATCTTCCCGATTCTCATAGGGCTTATCATTGCCCATATTCCCAGGAAGGCCAAGAAAAAGTTTGTAGTAACCGACAGGGTAAAGAGATTATTTATTACCTATGCTGTTCTTGCGCTTATTTTGGTGCTGGTTCCTTACATCGTTGTGAGGATTCTGAGCGGAGATGAGGCGTATTCCGAAATCAATTCGATGCTGTTTGCGCTCTTTGGCATGGTGATTTATTGCGGACTTCTTCCTTTTGTTACAGCTCTTGCAAATCTTATCAACAAGCCTATCGAGAACAGGATCAACAAGTGGTTCATAGATGACGCCAAGAGGATTCTCAGGGAGCATGAGGGACTTCGCATTATAGGTATCACCGGAAGCTACGGTAAGACAAGCGTAAAGTACTACCTGACCACTCTTTTGTCAGAGGGATTCAGAGTCCTGATGACTCCTGAGAGCTACAACACTCCAATGGGCATTGTGAGAACCATCAGAGAGCACATGCAACCCACTCACGAAATATTTGTCTGCGAGATGGGAGCAAGGCATCTTCATGATATAAAAGAGATAACGGACATCGTTCATCCGGATGACGGTATTGTCACATCTATTGGACCTCAGCACCTTGAGACATTCCATTCCATGGAGAATATCATAAGCACCAAGTACGAGCTTCTGGATGCGGTTGATGAAAAAGAGAAGGCTGAAGGCGGCAAACAGGAGGGCAAACACCTTAAGTTTGTCAATTACGACAACGAAGTTATAAGAGAGAATATGAAGTACCCGGATGCCGTTACTTATGGTATGTCTGAGGGTTCTGACTATAGAGCAACAGATGTTAAGGTCACAGGAGCGGGAACAGCATTTACGGTTACAGCTCCCGGCGGTGAGAGTGCAGAGTTTACAACCAAGCTTGTTGGAGAGCACAATGTTCAGAATATTCTCGGTGCAATTGCCTGTGCTAACTCGCTCGGAATCCCGATGACCAAGCTCAAGATGGCAGTAAGGCGTCTTCAGTCTGTGCCTCACAGACTTGAGCTGACAAGACACGGCAACGTATCTATCCTTGATGATGCTTACAACGCCAATCCAAACGGCGCAAAGGTTGCACTTAATACACTCTCTCTATTTGAGAACTGCGTTAAGATACTGGTAACACCCGGTATGGTTGAGCTTGGAGACAAGGCTAAAGAGTACAATACAGCATTTGGCGCTCAGGCAGCAGCTGTCTGCGATTACATCATTCTGGTCGGAAACGTTAACAGCGCAGATATCAAGAAGGGCGCTGTGGATGCGGGATTTGATCCCGAGAAGATTTTTGTAAAGAACACCTTTAATGAAGCCAGCGCTTTAATGTATGAACTTGACGCGGGCAGAGAAAAGGTTATACTACTTGAGAATGATCTTCCGGATAACTATAAGTAAATTTTTAGTATACAAGATGAAAGAAGGAACAAAATGAAGCTGAAGGTAGCAGTATTATTTGGCGGAAAAAGTACAGAGCATGAGATCTCAATTATCTCAGCAATCCAGGCAATCGGATATATCAACAAGGAGAAGTACGATGTCATCCCTGTTTATATGACCAAGAACAATGACTTCTATGTTGGTGATTCCATCGGAAATATCGAGGAGTACACTCACATTAAGGAGCTTATCGCAAAGAGCACTCAGGTCATCTGGGTTAAGGACGGTGACAAGGTTTCTCTTGTAAGATACCCTATGAAGAAGTTTGGCAACAACGTTATCACTACTGTAGACGTTGCGTTTCCAATAGTTCACGGAACCAATGTTGAGGACGGAACCCTTCAGGGCTACCTGGCTACAATGGGACTTCCTGTTGTTGGCTGTGACGTTCTCTCTTCAGCAGTTGGAATGAACAAATATGTTATGAAGACAGTTCTTAAGGACAGCGGAATTCCTGTTCTTGACTGCAAGTGCTACACATGGAAAGACTACGAGGATGTTGATGCTCTTGTTTCAAAGATTGAGTCAGCATTCACTTATCCCGTTATCATCAAGCCTTTGAACCTTGGATCAAGTATCGGCATCAAGGTTGCTAAGGACAGGGACGAGCTTTTGGAGGCACTGGACCTTGGCTTTGAGTTCTCCAAGAAGATACTTGTAGAGCGTGCTATTTCAAATCTCAAAGAGATCAACTGCTCAGTTCTTGGTGATTACGAGTCAGCAGAAGCTTCCGAGTGTGAGGAGCCTGTAAACTCAGATGAGATCCTTTCTTTTGAAGATAAATATATCAGCGGCTCTAAGGGCGGTGCCAAGACAGGCGGATCTAAGGGAATGGCTTCTCTTAAGAGAAAGATTCCTGCAGACATCTCTTCAGAGATGAGAGATAAGATCAGAAAGATGGCTGTTGACGCATTCATTGCTCTTGGATGCAGCGGCGTATCCAGAATCGACTTTATGATCGATATGGACACCAATGAAGTTTATCTCAACGAGATCAACACAATTCCGGGATCTCTTGCTTTCTATCTCTGGGAGCCTCTCGGAATGAAGTATGAGCATCTTCTGGACAACATGATCCAGCTGGCTCTTAAGGCAGACAGAGAGAATCACAAGGTTGTATATTCCTTTGAGACCAACGTTCTTGAGGGCGTTAAGCTCGGCGGAGGTGCCAAGGGCAGCAAGATGTAGTAAAAGAACCGCTTTGTATCACCTTTCGGGAGATGCAAAGCGGTTTTCTATGCTCAGATTTCGAGGTTTTCGTTTTTTACATAAGTCTGTTCGATGATATTTTTAACGTACTGGTCGATGTTCTTCTGGTCTTCTTTATCAAGCTCTTTTATCCTGATGGGCTCACAGTACTCAATAACAACAGTGGTCTTTTTGATCCAGGGCATATGGTTTTCGAAGCAGTCTCTGGTATGATTTACGACTACCGGAACGATGGGACAATCAGCCTTTTGAGCAATCTTGAAGCTTCCCTTATGGAACTCACCAAGGGGCTGATCAGTTTTGTTTCTGGTGCCTTCCGGGTAAATGAAGATTGAAATGCCGTTTTTAACCTTGTCAATTGCTGTCAGTACCATTTCAAGACCCTTGCGGATGTCAGATCTGTCAAGGAAAAGACAGTCAAGATATACCATCCAGAAGCTGATAACCGGAAGCTTCATGGATTCCTGCTTGGCTATGTAGCCTGTGCGTCCGGGAACTCTTGGGTAAGTGACTACGATATCAAAGATACTGCGGTGGTTGCTGACATAGAGCACAGCCTCGTCCTTGGGGACATTGTCCTCGCCGATAACGATGCGTTTGATTCCGCCGATAAACAGTATCACGTTGAAAGCCCAGCTGACAATGGCAAGAGATGCCTTTCTTGCCTTTTCATCATTGAACTTGTGCATTATGAAGAGCACAAGTTGCATGGGCAGACTGACTATCAGGAAGATAACGAGGAATATAAATATAATTATTGTACGAATCATTTATCTAAGCCTCTCTTTAAGAAATATCGTATTTATTTTCTCATGAGTGGCTCAAAAATGGAATAGATTTCTTGTTTTATGTTAAAGTATATAGGAGCGTACCACGAAGGAGGCATGCATGTTACTTATAAAGAACGGAAGAATTATGGATCCTGCCACAGAGACTGAGGGTGTCTATGACATGCTCATTGACGGAGACAGGATTGTAAAGATCGGAATGAGCGGAAGCCTGGATGAGATGGCCAGAGAGAGCCTTTTCATGAGAGAGGCAGGCGGAGAGGCTCATGAAGAGAGTATTACGGAAATAGATGCCGGAGGGTGCATTGTTGCACCGGGTCTGGTGGACGGACATGTTCATTTCAGAGATCCGGGATTTACTTATAAAGAGGATATAGATACAGGTGCAGCGGCTGCGGCCAGAGGCGGATTTACCAGTGTTATCATGATGGGTAACACCGATCCCCACATGGACAATGTTGACACTGTTAAGGATGTGCTTGAAAGAGGCAGCAAGACCGGAATCAACGTGTACACCTGCGGAAATGTCACCATGAATATGGAGGGAAAAGAACTTACGCCTATGGATAAGCTTGTAGAGGCGGGTGCAGTTCTTTTCACCGATGACGGTAAGCCCATCACGGATGCAAAAGTAATGGAGAGGGCATGTGAAGAAGCATTAAAGCTCGACAGAGTAATAAGCCTTCATGAAGAGGATCCGTCATTTATAACCGACAACGGTATCAATGCCGGCGAGGTCGCAGATGAGCTTGGACTTAAGGGCTCACCAAGAGATGCTGAGATCTCAATGGTCAAAAGAGATATAGAAATAGCCAAAAGACCGGAGCTACAATCGTGGTCCAGCACATCAGTGCTGCTGAATCGGTGGAACTAATAAGGCAGGCAAGGAGAGAGTGGGTCAAGGTATTCGCTGAGGCAACCCCTCATCACTTTACTCTTACCCAGGATGCAGTAAGGACTCATGGGACACTTGCCAAGATGAATCCGCCACTTCGTCTTGAGAGCGACAGGCTTGCGATAATTGAAGGCCTCAAGGACGGAACAATAGATATGATCGCAACGGATCACGCTCCGCACTCCAAAGAGGAGAAGGCAAAGAGCTTTAGAGAGGCTCCAAGCGGAATTACAGGACTTGAGACCTCGCTTGCGCTTGGTATAAGGGAGCTTGTAAGACCCGGGCACCTTAGCATGATGGAGCTTTTATCTGTTATGAGTGCCAAGCCGGCTGCTCTGTACGGACTGGATGCCGGTACCGTAAGAGAGGGATCCTATGCAGACATTGTGATCTTTAACCCCGATGAAGAGTGGGTATTTGACAAAAGTGTTTCCAAGGCGTCAAATACACCGTTCCTGGGAGAGAAGCTTCCCGGGAAGATATACTTCACGATATGCCGGGGCAAAATAGTATATAAAGCTGATTGAGGTGGAGATATGGCAAAAAAGATGAAAACAGAGGCGAAGGTCCTCACCCAGAAGCTCTTAGCTGACGGGATATATGATATGTGGCTTGAGACGGAGCTGGCAGAAGATGCTAATCCGGGACAGTTTGTCGGGGTGTACCCCGCAGGGAAGGCAACGCTGCTTCCACGCCCGATAAGTATCTGCGAAGTGGACAGAGATAAAAGCGCAATAAGGCTGGTTTACAGAGTAGTAGGACAGGGAACTGCCGAGTTTACACTCTATCAACCCGGAGATTATATCAGCATCCTTGGCGTTCTCGGAAATGGATTTCCGCTTGAGAAGTCAGAAGGACAAAGAGTTCTTCTCATGGGAGGAGGAATCGGTGTTCCTCCGCTTCTTCAGACTGCAAAAGAGCTTAAGGCTCTCGGGAAGGCTGCATCGGTAGTCAGTGTCCTCGGATACAGAGATTCACAGACTTTCCTTCGTGAGGATTTCGAGAAGGCAGCTGAACTTGTTATCGCAACAGAGGACGGAAGTCTTGGAACAAAGGGAAATGTAATCGATGCTATCAAGGCTAACAGTCTTGAGGCGGATGTTATTTATGCCTGTGGACCGATGCCGATGCTTAAGGCAATCAAAACCTATGCTGCAGAAAACGATATGAAGGCATATCTGTCACTGGAAGAGAGAATGGCATGTGGTGTCGGAGCCTGCCTCGGATGTATATGCAAGACAAAAGAGATCGATGCTCACTCACAGGTTAAGAATGCCAGGATATGTACTGACGGACCTGTTTTTGATGCAGATGACCTAGATATGTAATAAAGACTGTTGGAGGTGAAGCTTTGAATACTTCAGTAGAGATAGCCGGTGTTAAGTTTAAAAATCCTGTGATGACTGCTTCGGGAACCTTTGGCTCCGGTATGGAATATTCTGATTTTGTTGATTTAAACAAACTTGGTGCGGTGGTGACCAAGGGCGTTTCGAATATACCCTGGGAGGGAAATCCCACACCGAGAGTAACGGAAGTCTACGGCGGAATGCTTAATGCCATCGGACTCCAGAATCCCGGAATAGAGACTTTTGTCAAAAGAGATCTCGAATTCCTCAAGGGATATGACACAAAAGTCATTGTAAATGTCTGTGGAAAGAGCATTCAGGATTATGTAGATGTGGTTGAGAGACTCTCAGATGAGCATGTGGATATGCTGGAGATCAACGTCTCATGCCCCAACGTCAAGGAGGGAGCTATCGCATTTGGTCAGAATGCCAAGGCACTTACAGAGATAACCACTGAGATCAAAAAGCACGCAAAGCAGCCAGTTATCATGAAGCTCAGCCCTAATGTTACAAGCATTTCAGAGATGGCCAAGGCGGCTGAGGCAGCAGGAGCGGATGCGATTTCACTCATAAATACAATAACAGGTATGAAGATAGATATTCACAGAAGGAAATTTGCTCTAGCAAATAAAACAGGAGGAATGTCAGGTCCTGCCATAAAGCCTGTTGCGGTAAGAATGGTTTATGAAGCAGCTCATGCAGTGGATATTCCGATAATCGGTATGGGCGGAATAGCTACCGGCGATGATGCCATTGAGTTCATCATGGCAGGTGCAAGCGCTGTGGCTGTCGGTGCCATGAACTTCCATGACCCGTATGCTACTGTTCATGTTATAGAAGGAATAGAGAGCTACATGAAACAGTACGGAGTGGAGGATATTAACGAACTTAGAAAGATATTGTGATATCAGAGGATAAAGACAGGAAAAGAGGAAGAGCTTTTTGGGGCCCTTCCTCTTTTGTGTTACTAGCAACGGTATTAAGTTTCTACTTTTCCTGTGAGCTCGTCGAAACCTTTCATGACAGCGTCAAAGGTCTGTTTTGAAATATCGGGTAATTCTCCACCCCAGGTCTTTTCGGCCTGTTTGTACCCTTTTTCAAAAGCAGATCTCATTTTCTCGAGCTTTTCAGGATCGTCTCCTGCAAGCGCTTTGGCAAAATCAAGAATACGCTCTGAGGTCTGTTTTACGCCCCAGTATCCGTTTTCTGAAATGTCTTCCTGCGCCTGCGCCTTGGTAGCTGCGTCTACTGTGAAATCACCCTTTGCAAGGAATTTCCAGATAGAATCTTCATCATTATCAGTATTAGCGATTCCATAGGTCTTTGCCTGCTTGCCCATCATCTTGTGGACTATGTCCAGAAGTTGCTGTTGGCGAAGCGCATCATCGGCTTTCAACTGCTGAATGATCTTGGTTCTGTCTGTCTCTTTCGATGAAACCTTGGAGGTACTTGAATTTTCCTCGGATTTCTCGTATACGGCAGCCGCTTCTTTTTTGACCTCTACCTCTTTGTCTTTCTTCTTGTCTTCGACAGGAGAATTAACAGCTGAAGTATAGGTCGTTGCGATGTTGTTAGTAACCTCGGTAACTCCGTTTACGCCCATATAGAACTCCTTTTCCGCACAGGTTAACTAATACCGCGCTGAAACGAAACTATAGTTTACCTAATCTGACTATCGGCAGATTTTGGAAAAACTTAACCCCTAAAATAAAAATTTTTCAATTTTTTTGTATTTTTTTTCTTGTAATGAAATAGCTATAGTGAGAAGATGTCTATTAGTGGGGGATATAGAGCGTTTTATTGACAATTACCAGCAGGGGAGCGGATTCCAGAGATGAAGATAACCAGAAAAGCTTATGCCAAGATAAACCTGGGACTTGATGTAATAGGAAAAAGAGATGACGGCTATCATCTTGTGAAGATGATAATGCAGAACGTAGATATATACGACACGTTAACGTTTGAGGAAAATGCGTCGGGTGAGATAACCTTAAAGGCTAATTCCGAGACTATACCTACGGACGGAAGCAATCTTATCTGCAAGGTGGCAAATCAGCTGAAAGAGGAATTTGGTGTAAAGGCCGGAGCTGATATAACTTTGGAAAAGAGAATTCCGGTGGCGGCAGGTATGGCAGGAGGAAGCACAGATGGAGCAGCTGCTTACCTGGCTCTCAATGAGCTGTGGGGTCTTGGACTTTCCAAGGAAGAGTTGTGCATGCGCGCTGTTAAGCTCGGGGCTGACATTCCTTACTGCATAATCGGAGGAACAGCTCTTTCAGAGGGAATCGGTGAAGAGCTTACGACAATTAAGGCTGTACCTGACTTTTATCTGGTGGTAGCCAAACCCGCAATAGCTGTATCTACAGGATGGGTATACACAGAGCTGGACAGCCATGAAATTGAGAGGCATCCGGATATCGATGGCATCAGAGCAGCAATTGAAGCCGGAGATGTCAGAGGAATGTGCGAGAAGATTCACAATGTGCTTGAGCCGGTTACTACCGGTAAATACAGTGTTATCAAAGATATTGAGAAACTTCTTGAAGAGAACGGAGCTGTCAGGGCATTTATGACGGGCAGCGGACCAACTGTTTTCGCAGTTTATGAGAGTAAAGAAGAAGCTGAAAAAGGCTTTGAGGCAGTTCAAAAAAGTGGACTTGCGCCGGAGCTCTTTTTAACAAAACCTATCAACCCGGACGTATAAACAGGTGAATTGTATGAATAGAAATGTAGAGGTAAACGTTACAGGCATACATTCAAGAGACGGTGAGCCAACTGAGAAGGTGGAATCGCTGGCAGCGGGTATCTATGAGCTTTTAGAGGACGGGAGCTGCACCATTGAATACGATGAAGAGCAGGATACCGGAACCGGGAGCATGAAGATCCACAACAGGGTGATCATTGGGGCTGACGGACGGAAGATGGAGATTGTCCGCGGAGGTGCAACCACTTCAAAACTCACCTTCGCAGAGAAGCTGGAATACGATACTGAGTATGTGACGCCCTACGGGACCATGCTTATGAAGGTCAAGACCAACAGTTTTGATCTGACGAGAGTTGGCGGCGATGAAGAAATAAAGGTGGTTGCTGATTACGACCTGGAGATTGACGGTCAGGTGGTTTCGAAATCCATGATAGTTATAGACATAAAAAATGCGGTGGCAAGCTAAGTTGTCACCGCATTATTGCTTGGATTATTTAACCATTTTTGCTCCGGCTTTTTCCTGGGCCTTAGCCACAAGATTTTTGAAGAAGCCTTTCTTCTGCTCGGGAGCCTGTACCTTACCGTGAAGACCTTTAACCTCTGTTACGTAGATACCGCTTACTGAAGCCTTAACCTCTTTCTTGGTAGGTACTGAGTCGAATATCTTCTCATCACAGATAAGACTCATTACTCTGTTGCCGATTCTTACCTTCAATATTGGAAGTCTTGAACCGCGAAGAAGCTTGGGAGTCTGCTCGATAACCGACTGTGGAAGTCCGGCCTCTTTGAGTTTCATCCTCTTCTTGTCAATGATAAGCATTGTAACTGTCTGCTTCATGGCATCCAGCTGAACCTGCTGTTCTTCCTGCTTCTTCTGGGCTTTTTTACCAAGTATTATAAGCGCAACGATAGCTGCGATAAGAACAACTGTGACAACAATTAAAACTATCAATCCTGTACTCAAAATGTAATCCTCCAACTCTATAAAAAGTGCATTAACTATTCTAGCATTCTTTTATCTTTTACGCAATTAAATCTTTAATAAGAAAGAAGAGTGTGGTAGTATAAGAAATATTGTTTAAAGGAGTAACATATTATGAAGAAAAACTATAGAATAATAGCTGCATTGGCAGCATCAATGATTATGCTTTCCGCCTGTGGAAAAGAGGCAGCTCCGGAAGCAACAACAGAAGCAACAACAGAAACAAGTACAGAGGCAACTACAGAAGAGACAGCGCAGGCTACAGAAGAGGGTGCCCAGGATGCTGCAGCTGAGGCGGCATCAGGCTCTATTGATGTTTCAGGGCTCGAGACAGGAACTCTTGCTGATTTTGATGTGGATTCTCTTGTTAAGCTTGGTGATTACAAGGCTGTTACAATTGATGTCGAGAAGACAGCTGTTACAGACGAAGACGTTGAGAACAGCCTTAAGGGAGCATTTTCACAGAATCCCAAGATGACAGAGGTTACTGACAGAGCAGTAGAAAATGGCGATACAGTCAATATCGATTTTGTCGGTAAATATGCTGATACCAAGGAAGAGTTCCAGGGAGGAACAGCACAGGGCTATGACCTTGTGATCGGTTCAGGATCTTTCATTGATGGATTTGAAGACGGACTTATCGGTGTCAAGAAGGGTGAGACAGTAGATCTTAACCTTACATTCCCAGAGAATTACGGCGCTGCAGATCTTGCAGGTAAGGATGTCATCTTTACTGTTACAGTAAACAGTATCACTGTTGCAGATGCAGAACCTTCAGATGAGTGGGTTAAGGGACTCGGACTTGAAGATGTAGAGAACATGGATCAGTTCAGAGCTCATCTTCGTGAGGAACTTGAGGCTGACGCAGATGCTAAATACAGTGAGGATCTTAAGAACAGGGTTGTTGAGATAGTAGCAGACAATGCCACAGTAGACGAGATTCCTGAGAAGCTTTTCAACAGATATTACGTCCAGATTGTGGAGTCTCTTAAGAGCTATGTTCAGCAGATTTATTACACATATGGAATGCAGGTTTCAGAGACTGAGTATGTTCAGACAATAATGCAGAACAACGGACTTACAGGTACTCCTGAGGATTATCTCAAAGATCTTGCTGAGCAGCAGACAAAGAGGATCATGGTTCTTCAGGCAATTGCCAACAAAGAGAACATTGAGATCGATCAGGCTACAATAGATAAATATATTCAGGAAGACTACGACAATTATTTCAGCTCAACCTATAGTACAATTGATGAGTACAAGGCTTCATTCGATGCTGAGGATTACAGAGAGCAGATCATGGCTGAGAAGGTTGCTGATTTCCTGGTTGAGAACGCAAATATTTCAGAATAATGCAGATGGGCACAGTTGGAAACTGAGTTCTATAATGTTATACTACATGTAGTAGTTGTTATTCTTTTTTGATACTAGTTGTAGACTTTAAAGCAAGGGGGTATTGGGATGAAAAGATTTTATTCTATCGTTGCCGTAATACTTTCCCTTGCTTTTTTTGTACTTACCCCGATTTATTCTTTTGCCACTACCAGTGAGGAACTTCAGGAACAGCAAAAGAAACTGGAGGAGGAAGAAAAGGCACTAAAACAGCAAAAAAAGGCCGCCGAGAATGAGAAGGCTGCCAGCCAGAATAAGCTCAATGAGGCCAACAGTCAGATTTCAGAATCTACCGAGGCTCTTGGTGAGACCCAGGAGGCTATTGATTCTACAAATGCGGAGATAGTCGGTCTCATGACTGATATCGAGCTTATCAAAGAGGATATAACAGAGAAGGAAACACAAATAGATCAGACCAATGCTGAGTATGAAGATGCCAAGAACCACGAGGAGACGCTCTATGGCTCTATGGTTCAAAGGGTTAAATTCATGTATGAGAAGGGCAATCTGTCATACGTTCAGCTGCTCCTTACCGCAACAAGCTATGCAGATGCCCTTAATAAGGCGCAATATATTGAGGAGCTTTATGAGTACGACAGGCAGAAGCTCTCAGAATATGTAGCTGCCAAGGAGGCGGCTGCAGCACTGGCACAGAAGCTTGAAGAGGAGAAGGCAGAGCTTGAGGCTTCTCAGTTTGAGCTTGAAGAGGAAGAAGCCTATATGGAAGAGCTTCTTGCTCAGTACAAGGCAACTTACGCTGATTATGAGGTCAAGCTTGCCAAAGCCAAACAGGATGCGGCTGTTTACACTGCTCAGGTTAAGAGTCAGCAAGCCAGCATTGCAGGACTGCAGAAAAAGATCGAGGCCAAGCAGAAGGAAGTTGATGCAGCCAAGCAGGCGGCGCAAAACGCTCTGGAGGCTGAAAGAGCTGCAGCTGAAGCTGAAAATAACAGTGGTTCAGACAGCGGCGGCTCATCATCGGGCGGCTCATCAGGATCATCAAGCTCATCAGGCAGCAGTAGAACTTACGCCGCTGCAGGTAGTGCTACAGGAAGCAATATAGCCAAGTATGCATGTCAGTTTGTTGGTAATCCATACGTTCCGGGCGGAACCAGTCTTACAGACGGTGCAGACTGCTCCGGATTTGTTCAGTCAGTTTACAAAGCCTTCGGAATATCCGTACCCAGAACAAGCTGGGGACAGGGAGCCTACGGCAGAGAAGTGTCCTATGCGGATGCCCAGCCGGGAGATGTTATCTACTACGGCGGACATGTTGGAATATATATCGGTGGAGGACAGATAGTCCACGCCAGTACTCAGAAAACGGGTATTAAATACAGCCCTGCAACTTACAGATCTATAATTACTGTAAGAAGATTTTTGTAAGGTAGTATTTGATGTGATAGCAGTTGAGATTTCAGTTTTTGAGGAGGAAGAATGGCTTCAGAAGAAAAGGTCATAGTCATTGACTTTGGTGGGCAGTACAACCAGCTTGTTGCCCGAAGAGTCAGAGAATGCAATGTGTACTGTGAGATTTATTCATATCGTACACCGATCGAGCAGATCAAGGAGATGGCGCCCAAGGGAATTATTCTGACAGGCGGACCCAATTCCTGTTATGAGGAAGGTGCACCTTCCTACACCAAAGAGCTCTTTGAACTTGGGATTCCGGTTCTGGGACTTTGCTACGGCGCTCAGCTCATGATGCACCTGCTTGGTGGCAAGGTTGAGAAGGCTCCTGTAAGAGAGTATGGTAAGACCAATACATTTATTGAT
>JAEEGF011545515.1_pt1 | contig 20289 bp, 21 predicted proteins | sample 9134171 | NCBI WGS metagenome assembly JAEEGF01 (sample SAMN16246542, study PRJNA631951) | gut metagenome | biome: gut microbiome; feature: rumen; material: AP-attached | host: Bos | place: Iran: Karaj | collected 2018-10
AAATATGCCGTACGTATTACGTCGGTTGTAAGAGAGGAGGAAGAGTAGGAGCATGGATGGAATGTTATCTCAGGACGAAATTAATGCTTTGCTGGCCGGTATGGATACATCCGGTGGGGGCGATGCTGCACCTGCAGATGCTCCTTCTGATTCGGGGATGGAGGCTCCTGAGGCAGCGGCAGCGTCTGCACCTTCAGGAGGCAGTGGCATTGATGAGTCACTTTTAACAGATACAGAAAAGGATGCAATTGGTGAGGTTGCCAATATCAGCATGGGATCTTCAGCTACAACGCTGTATTCCCTTGTAAACCAGAAGGTTAATATCACAACACCTCAGGTTGAGCTGGCCAATTGGGAAAACGTCATCGACAACTATGAGAGGCCATGTGTATTTATCCAGATCAAGTACACTGTAGGTCTTGATGGAACAAATATCCTTATTCTGAAAGAACATGACGTTATGGTCATCACCGACCTCATGATGGGTGGTGACGGAACCAATACAGACGGAGAGATCGGTGAATTACAGCTGTCAGCTATCTCTGAGGCTATGAACCAGATGATGGGTGCTGCGGCAACATCTCTTTCCACAATGATCAATCAGAAGGTTGATATCAGCCCGCCACAGGCTACACTTCTTGATATGATCAACGACGATCCTTCAGATATCGCTGAATTCCTGACGGGAACCTTCGTTAAGATTTCCTTCAAGATGCAGGTTGGAGATCTGGTGGATTCAACACTGATGCAGCTGTATCCTATAGACTTTGCCAAGACTCTTAAGGATACCGTTATTGCCGGTGATGCAGGGGCATCAGAACCTGAGCCCGCTCCGGCACCGGCACCTGCTCCGGCTCCAGAGCCAATGCCAGCGGCTCCTCAGCCTATGCCAATGCCGGCTATGGATCCCAACATGATGGCTCAGGGAATGCCTCAAGGAATGCCTCAGATGGCAATGCCGCAGATGCAGATGGCAATGCCACAGATGCAGATGGCGCCTCAGATGATGAACATGAATATTCAGCCTGCACAGTTCCAGACCTTTGCAGGTGGAACCACCATCATGGCAGGTGGAGAGAATATCGGCATTATCAAGGACGTTCCGCTTGAAGTTACTGTTGAGCTTGGAAGAACAGCCAAGCCCATTGCAGATATTCTTGATTTTGCTCCGGGCACCATCATCGAGCTTGATAAGGTTGCCGGTGAGCCGGTAGACGTTCTTGTTAACGGCAAGTTTGTCGCTAAGGGAGAGGTAGTAGTAATCGAAGAGAGCTTCGGTGTGCGTGTAACTGAGATTGTTCAGTAAATAGGAGCACGGATGATGAATTCATATTTGCAGTTTATATCTATGCTTTTAGTCTTCATTGGAGTTCTGGCTGCCACATACTTTTTTACCAAGTGGATGGCCAATTTCCAGAAAGAGAAGACATCGACAGGCAACATCGAAGTAATTGAGACAGCAAGGATCTCAGCCACCAAGTATATTCAGATAGTCAGGATAGGTCAGAAATACATGGCCATCGGAGTAGGCAAGGATGAGATAACGAGTCTGGGAGAAATATCCAGGGAGGACCTTATTATCAAGGAAGATGATCCGCAGGACAACATAAGTTTTAAGGACATCCTTGAGAAATTTAAGGGTGAGAACAAGAAGTAAATGGGTAAAAATCGGGGAGATGGGAAACTCAGTAAAGAAATAAGAATTCTTTTAAGGAAGGGGCTGTTTTCAGCCCTTGCCTGTCTTTTCATGTTCACTTTTCTGTCACTTTCAATTCCGCTTACTACCCATGCTACAGAGAACATTATTGTGGACACAACCCCTACTGATCCGACCACTGACAGAGATACAACACTCACCGGAACACAGGGAGAGAGGACTAATATTACAGACCCGGGCTCTGCAGAGACACCGGAAGACCTTAAAAAGCTGAACATAGCAAACACAGTTACCGTAACCTATGACAATGGAAACGGCACTCTAAATGGCGCCCTCAGAATACTTATAACTCTGACTCTGATTTCACTGGCGCCTACACTTCTGGTGATGATGACATCCTTCACCAGGATCATTGTTGCGCTGCATTTTACCAGGACTGCCATAGGTACACAGACTTCACCTCCCAACCTTATCATGATTGGGATTGCTTTGTTTATGACACTTTTTATCATGCAGCCCACTCTGACTGAAGCTTATAACACCGCTGTTATTCCCTTTGAAAACGGAGAAATGGAACAGCAGGAGTTCTTTACAGAGGTCATGAAGCCCTTCAGACAGTTTATGTATGGCCAGACCCAGACCAAGGACGTAAAGCTCTTTATGCAGATAGACGGCATAGAGTGGGACGGAGAGCTGGAGAGCATCCCAAATGTAGTGCTTATCCCCAGCTTCATTGTAAGTGAGCTTAGAACCGCCTTTATTATAGGCTTTTTGATATATATACCGTTTATTGTAATCGACATGGTTGTGGCATCGGTACTTATGAGTATGGGTATGATGATGCTGCCGCCGACCACCATATCGCTGCCCTTTAAGATACTGCTGTTCGTCCTGGCAGACGGCTGGAGTCTTATTATCGGCAACCTTGTTAAGTCATTCTATTAGGGAAGGAGAGGTAAAAGAATATGATCACAGCAGCTGACATTAACCAGATAATTTCAGATGCACTGTTTCTAATTATCAAAATGGCACTGCCGATGCTTCTGACCTCAATGGTCATAGGTCTTACGGTATCAATATTCCAGACGGTTACATCCATCCAGGAGCAGACCCTTACCTTTGTTCCCAAGGTAATCGGTGTTTTCATCATGATCATGCTTGTAGGCAACTGGATGCTGACAGAGCTTTCCGGATACATCACAAACCTCTGGTCTGATTTCTCCAGATATGTTCGATAGGAGCTTGTATGATTAGCCATTCCTTCAGCTATGGAGATCTGGAAATATTTCTGCTGGTTGTAGTCAGGATAATGAGCTTTATGTTTGTGTGCCCGTTTTTTGGAGGAAACCAGACACCCAACGTCGTAAAGATCGGCTACGGGCTTTTGCTCTCGATCCTTCTGTATGGAGCAGTACCTTTTTATCCTCCGGATTACAGCACAGTAGTTGGCTATGCGATCATTGTATTAAAAGAAGCTATGGTGGGCTTGCTTATAGGCCTTTCTGTTACACTTTGTGAGCAGATTGCTTCTTTTGCCGGAACAATCGTGGATATGCAGATAGGCCTTTCGATGGTGTCGCTGATGGATCCTGCGTCCAATCAGCAGGTGACCATCACCGGAGTTATTTACTCACAGTACATTACGATCTCACTGATCATATCCGGGATGTACCAGTACATTTTAAAAGCACTGGCTGACTCTTTTACCATTGTTCCCATAAACGGGGCGGTGGTCAATGAAGACAGGCTTTTGCAGGTGCTTCTTACCTTTATGAGAAACTACCTGGTAATAGGCTTCAGGATCTGCCTTCCGATATTCATCATCACATTTATTACCAACGTGGTCCTGGGTATTCTGGCGAAGGTTTCACCGCAGATGAACATGTTCTCTGTAGGTATTCAGATCAAGATCATTATCGGCCTGTTCATAATGTTTACTACAATAACGATGCTTAATGATGCTGCCAACTTCATTTTTATCAACATGAAGGAGATGATCGGGGATTTTGTATACAGCATGTCAAGCGCCGGATAGCAGCGCCCTGTTAATTAAATATAATCTTCAGTTCTTTGCTGAAGACCAGAACGGCGCTGAGAAGACCGAACAGCCTACTGCCAAGAAGCTCAATGACGCCAGAAAAGAAGGTCAGGTGGCAAAGAGCCAGGAGGTGGCGACAGCGTTTTCACTGTTTGCGCTGTTCCTGATAATCCGATTTGGATATGGGTTCATGGGGACTAACTTTCAGGGGGAATTTGCAAGGGTTTACAACAATATTCCCAACGTGGCCAGAACCTATAACGGATACATTCCGATGGCTTATATAGTCAGCCTTCTTAGAAATGCCATGCTGACGATAATGCTGATAGGTGCACCGTTTTACATCATCGGATTTATAATTGCTTTTCTTTGTGACTTTGTACAGGTTGGATACAAGCCTACATTTAAGCCACTGCGTCCTAAGTTTTCAAAGCTTAATCCCATCACCGGCTTCAAAAAGATCTTTTCCACCAGAAAGCTCTTTGAGCTGGGAAAATCAATTTTGAAGCTCGTGGTTATGTCAGCCATTATTTATTCGTTTTTTATCGGCAGACAGGAATCTCTTTTCCTGCTGTATGACATACCCCTTAAGCAGGCAATAGGGCTTATGGGAAATCTTATCGTTGACCTTGGCATCAGGATTTCTGCAGCCTACATGGTCATAGCCTTCATCGACCTGATCTATCAGAGAAGGAGATTCAGGAAGGATATGATGATGACCAAGAAAGAGGTCAAGGACGAGTTCAAGAACTCTGAAGGAGATCCTGCTGTTAAGTCGGCTCAGAGAAGACGTATGATGGAGGCCTCCAGAAGGAGAATGATGCAGCAGTTGCCTCAGGCGGACGTTGTAATCACCAACCCGACCCATTACGCTGTTGCCATCAAGTATGATGCTGAAGAGGCTGATGCACCTATTGTTGTAGCAAAGGGTGCAGATTACCTTGCTCAGAAGATCAAGGAAGTTGCCAAAGAAAATGGAGTTGAAATTGTAGAGAACAAGCCTCTCGCACGAATGCTGTATGCAAACGTTGAGGTGGGAGAGCTGGTTCCACCGGAACTGTATAAAGCTGTCGCTGAAGTTCTTGCTTATGTATATCACTTGCAGGGCAAGATCTGATACTGACATGATTTGTAACGTAAACTTAGCGGAAGGAGGATAATAATGGATCTAAAGAAATTAAGAGACCGTGTCTATGATTATGGCCTGGCCCTTTATATCGTTGCAGCAGTTGTAATGCTCATTATTCCTCTTCCGGACTGGCTGCTGGACGTGCTGCTGGCGTTTGATATGTCGCTTTCCTTTGTTATCATGTTCACGGCCATGTTTGCTCAGGATGTTTTGCAGATGTCGTTCTTCCCGACGATCCTGCTTTTCACAACCATATTCAGAATTGCCCTGAACGTTTCGTCCACGAGGCTTATTCTGACTCAGGGAAGTGCCGGAGAAGTTATTGAGGTATTCGGTTCTTTCGTGGGTGGCGGTGACCTTATTGTAGGTGCGATCATCTACATCATTCTCATCATCGTACAGCTGATGGTCATCAACAAAGGTTCTGAAAGAGTAGCAGAAGTATCCGCACGTTTCACATTGGATGCTATGCCCGGTAAACAGATGGCTATCGACGCCGACCTTAATACCGGAGCCATCACAGACGTAGAAGCCAAGGCAAGGCGTGACAAGATTCAGGAAGAGGCCAGCTTCTTCGGAGCCATGGACGGTGCTACCAAGTACGTTAAGGGAGATTCCACCGCGGGTCTTATCATCACGGCAGTTAACCTTGTTGGTGGTATTGCCATGGGCGTACTGAGAATGGGAATGGATGTCAACTCAGCCATCAATACCTATTCAATTCTTACCATGGGTGATGGTCTTGTAAGCTCGATTCCTTCACTGATGATCTCTATGTCAACAGGTATCCTGGTTACAAAGGGATCCAAGGAGGCAGACTTTGGTCATGTTCTTATCGGACAGCTCTTTGGAACCTCCAAGACACTTTATCTTGTTGGCGGAGTTGTTGCAGGACTTGGTCTTTTTTCACCTCTTCCTACAGTTCTTTACCTCACCTTCGGCGCAAGCTTCATTATTCTTGGAAGAATAGCCAGCCAGACTATGGAGGAGGCGCTTATTGAGGGCGAAGCTACTTCAGAGGAGGAGCAACAGGCTGAGGAGATAAGACAGCCGGAGAATGTAACGAGTCTTTTGCAGGTTGACCCGATCGAGCTGGAATTTGGCTACGGTATCATTCCTCTTGCGGATGTTAACCAGGGCGGAGATCTTCTGGATCGTGTAGTTATGATCAGACGACAGATAGCTCTGGAGCTGGGTACAGTGGTTCCCATTATTCGTTTGAGGGATAATATTCAGTTGAATCCCAATCAATATATCATTAAAATTAAAGGTATACAGGTTAGTGATGGCGAGATCCTCTTTGACCACTACATGGCCATGAATCCGGGACATGTAGAGGAGGAGATCACAGGTATTCCTACAGTTGAGCCTTCCTTCCACTTACCGGCCACCTGGATCACAGAGGGTCAGAGGGAAAGAGCTGAGAGCTTCGGTTATACCGTTGTTGACCCGCCTTCAATCATTGCTACACACCTTACCGAGGTTATCAGAGAGCACATAGCAGAGCTTATGACCAGACAGGATGTACAGAATCTCGTGGACAACCTGAGGGAGAACAATCCGGCTCTGGTGGACGAGCTTGTGCCTAAGCTCATGAGTCTTGGTGAGATTGAGAAGGTTCTCCAGAATCTCCTTACAGAGGGAGTATCAATCAGAGACCTTGTTACTATATTTGAAACACTTGCAGATTTTGCACCTTCGACACACGATCCCGATATTCTTACCGAGTACGTGAGACAGAGTCTAAAGAGGGCTATATCCAGCAAGTACTTTGCTACCGGGGAGACTACCAGTGTCCTCACACTTGATCCTAAGCTTGAACAGGAGATCATGAGCAGCGTCAAACAGACAGAAACCGGCGCATATCTTACTCTTGATCCCGCCCGTACCAAGTCTATTCTTACAGCAGTTGGGGAAAATATACGAAGACTTGAGGATGCCGGCAAAATGGCTATTATCATGGCATCTCCGATCGTTCGAATGTACTTTAAGAAAATGACTCAGGATTATTACAAGGATCTAATTGTTATCTCGTATAACGAGGTGGAACCGACAATAGAGATACAATCAGTGGGGATGGTAACGGCATAATATGATTATTAAAAAGTATGTTGGAAAAACTGAAAGTGAGGCGACTGAAGAAGCAAGAAGAGAGCTGGGGCCGAACATTGTTGTAATGACGGTTAAGCCCACCAAGAAGAGCGGATTCTTTGCAATTTTTCAACCTCAGAAGATTGAGGTTACAGTTGGGCTCGAGGAGGAGGCAGAGAGAGCTCAGCGGACTTTTTCGCCTCAAAAAGACATTAAACCGCAGCCAAGGAAGGTGGTGGATGATTCCTCACAGAGGGATACGATACTTGCTTCTTCTAATATGTCTGCGCTTAAGATCAACACCGACTATAAGGATGACAACAGTGCAATAGAGGAGAAACTGGACAATCTCAGCAGCCTTCTTGAGAAGAACTTTCTTAAGAGTGACAGACCTGACGTTCCTCCGGCTAATGAGCCCGAGAAAGAGGACGAGCCGGTCCGCAAGCCCTACTCCAGTGACATTTCCGAAGAGACGATGTCTTTTATCAAACTGTTGTACAACACTCTTATTGAGAATGAAGTTGATGAAATCTATGTAAATCAGCTGACAGATGAAGTGGAGAAGGTTTCCAAGCCCGGAATGCCTTTTGACTACGCGCTTCAGAATGTATATCAGAAGATGGTGCTCAAATTCGGCAAATCAGAGCCCATCAACATGAATCACGACGGAGTTATCGCTGAGATATTCATCGGACCTACAGGTGTGGGCAAGACAACTACAATAGCCAAACTGGCTTCAGAGCTGTCAGTATCCCAGCACAAGAAGGTAGCTCTTTTAACTGTTGACACATACAGAATTGCTGCAGCAGAGCAGCTTCGTACCTATGCATCTATCCTTGAGATCCCATTCAGGGTGATCTACTCCGTTGAGGAGATGAAGCAGGCGGCAGAGGACTTTAAGGACTACGACTATATCATGGTAGATACCGCCGGACATTCTCTTCACAACGATGAGCTCAAGGAGGGCGTAGAGAGCTTTATCAGGACTCTTGAAGAGCTCATGGATACCGAGAATTATCTGGTGCTTTCTGCAACTACCAAGTACCGCGACCTTATTGAAATAGCAGATGTTTACAATGAGATGGTGGCTTACAAGCTGATCTTTACCAAGATGGATGAGACCGGCGCCAAGGGGAATCTCTACAACATCAGGATGCACACCGGATCGCCGATCGCTTATATCACAAACGGCCAGAACGTGCCGGATGATATTGCCATCTTTGATGCTCAGAGAATTGTTAAGAATCTATTAGGTGGAAAGAGTTAATTGTTGGGACGCATATATGGATCAGGCAACACAACTTCGTAATATTATAAAAAATCAGAATAAGCCTCAGAGACCTCTGGCCAGGATCATTACCGTAACCAGTGGAAAGGGAGGCGTAGGTAAGAGCAATGTGGCCATAAATCTTGCGGTTCAGTTTCGTAAGATGGGCAAAAGAGTCATCATCCTTGATGCCGACTTTGGCCTGGCCAACATTGAGATCATGTTTGGAACTATTCCCAAGCATAACTTAAGTGATCTTATCTATCAGGGAAAAAATATAAAGGACATAATCACATGGGGACCGGAAGGAGTCGGATTTATATCCGGCGGATCGGGAATTTCCGGTATGTATAACCTCAGCAGGGATTATCTGGTTTATATCATTGTCAATCTGGCTGAGCTGGATGCCATCGCAGATATCATAATAATTGATACGGGAGCAGGTATTTCCAGTGCGGTTATGGAGTTTTTGGTAGCCAGTGGCGAGATCATTCTTGTTACTACTCCGGAGCCGACTTCAATAACTGACTCGTACTCGCTGCTCAAGGCCCTTAATCAGTCGCCGAGATTCTCAAGGGAGAACACCAAGGTAAAGGTGGTATCCAACAGGGTTTCATCGGATGACGAGGGTCAACAGCTCTTTAACAAGCTAAACGCAGTAGTTGCCAGGTATTTAAAGCTTCCTCTTACATATCTTGGAGCAATTCCTCAGGATCAGATGCTGGCAAGAAGTGTTATGCAGCAGTCGCCTGTATCGCTTCAATATCCAAATGCCAAGTCTGTAAGGGCATTTGAAAATGTGGCCGGAATGCTTATGAATCCGGGAGAGACAATGGAAGTAAAACAGAGGGGAATGGCGGCATTCTTTTCACACATCATCACAGGAAGGAAGCTGTCAAGCTCACAGATTCCTGCACAGACACAATCAGGTGCACCTGCTGCACCAAATTGAACATAATCGTGATATAATATTGATAACGTGGTTATCAATATAAGACATAAAATATCTTATGGAGAGACTATTATATGCTCACTGACTACATTTCCCCAGGCAACAGGGTGGAGCTGAAAGCCACAGGCAAGATCTGGATGGATACCGATGTCCGGACCAAGCATATCTACATGAGTAAGGTAATGGATATTACCTCAGATGATCGTATCGAGATACTGATGCCATTTGAGAGGGGGAAAATAGTCCTGTTACCTGTAGATGGCGAATACAGCATGTGTTTTTACTCACCAAAGGGCCTATTTCAATGCTTTGCCAAGATTATCGACAGATACAGAAGTGACAATATCTACATTCTTGTCATGGATCTTACCAGTACGCTGAGTAAGCTTCAAAGACGTGAATACTACAGATTCAGCTGCGCGCTGGAGCTCAAGTCAAGGTTGTGCTCCAGGGAGGAGTTGGAGGCCTTTGAAAAGAACAGGAAATACCTGGTTGATCCCGGGGATGACCTGAAGAAGAGCGTTGTTGTTGATATAAGCGGCGGCGGCCTGAGGTTTGTAGCAAATTTCCGATATGAGGAAGGCAGTACGATATATTGTTCGTATTCTTTGCCGGGCAACATAAACAAAGACTACGAAATGATATGCAACGTGCTCAAGGTTCAGGAGCTTGAGAGCAGACCGGGACTATTTGAGCACAGAATCCAGTACCTGTACATTGACGAGAATTCCAGAGAAGATATCATTCATTTCATCTTCGAGGAAGAACGAAAAATCAGAAAGAAGCAGACTTAATTATGAAAAAAATTCTTATTATTGATGACTCTGCACTCATGAGAACTGTATTGAGTGATATTATTAATTCAGACTCCAGATTCCAGGTGGTGGATAAGGCCAAAGATGGAATCGAAGGTCTGGAACTTCTTAAAAAGAATACTTATGACGCTGTAGTTCTTGACATCAATATGCCTCGTATGGACGGTATTACGATGCTGAAGGAAGTGCAGAAGAATAAGATAAAGGCCAAGATTATGATGGCCAGCACCGACACAAAAGAAGGTGCCAAGGTCACAATGGATGCCCTGGATCTGGGTGCACTGGATTTCGTTCACAAGCCCGATCGAGCATCAGAGTGCAGAGGCGAGGATTTCGTCAAACACTTTATCAATACACTGGCCGCAGTAGCAGAGTCCAGAGCTCCGGTTTCCACCAAGGCATTTTCACTTCAGGATGCCAAGGAATCTCGAAAAGTTGTTGAGCTGGTAACAAAATCGGCCAGCAAGATCACAGGAAACAGGATAGTGGCAATTGCAAGTTCAACAGGAGGCCCAAGAGCCCTTCAGGCAGTTATTCCCAAGCTTCCCAAGAACCTCAAGACGCCGGTTGTTCTGGTCCAGCATATGCCGGAAGGCTTTACCGCATCTCTGGCAGAGAGACTTGATTCTCTCTCAGAGGTAAGAGTAAAGGAAGCTGCAGAAGGGGATGCACTTCAGCCCGGATGGGTTTATATCTCAAGGGGCGGAAAGCATATGCACATAGTTAAGAGTGGTGGCAAGAGCACGATCCATTATGTGGATGGCCCCACAAGGGAGGGTGTTAGACCTTGTGCGAACTTCATGTATGAGTCTCTCATGGAATCAGACTACGACGAGATCTGCTGCGTAGTAATGACCGGAATGGGAGCAGATGGTACTGAAGGAATCAAAAATCTAAAGTCTAAGAAAAAAGTTTATGTTATCGGTCAGGAAGAGAGTACCTGCACCGTATATGGAATGCCCAAAGCTGTAGCAACGGCTGGGCTGGTTGATCAGGTTGTAAAGCTTGACAACATTGCCCAGGAAATAATAATGCATGTCGGTGTGAATTGAGGGATTTCGAAACTTTTTTATAATTCTTTTATCTTTTAGACCTAAATTCCTCCATTCAGAAAGCCGATATTACATTCAAAAGTATGCGGTTTAAAATCTATGCTTTTGAATAACAATCTTTCTCATGGAGGTAAATAGGTTATGGATGTTTCCCAGTATCTAAGTGTCTTTCTCGATGAAGCAAAGGAGCACCTTCAGTCACTGAATGACAACATTATGATTCTTGAGCAGGATCCTGAGAATGAAGATTGTATCAATGAGATCTTCAGATCAGCGCATTCAATGAAGGGTATGGCAGGAACCATGGGCTATACCAGAATGCAGAACCTCACTCATGACATGGAGGATGTTTTCTCGGACGTACGTGGCGGCAAGATTAAGATTAAATCTGCTGATATTGACGTTCTCTTGCAGTGTCTTGATGCTATTCAGGGCTATGTAGACAATATCACAGAGAATCAGGACGAAGGTACTGAAGAGCATCAGAACATTATTAAGTCTCTGGCGGATATCAGAAATGGTGTATCCGGCGGTGGTGATGCTGCGCCTGCAGCCGCACCGGCAGAGGCAGCTCCTGCAGCAGAAGCAGGTGGCGGTGACGCTCCGGCAGAAGGAGCGGATGGTTCTTCGGATTACAGAGCAATCAAGCTCGATCCGTCTGTAAAGTCAACATTAGAAGAAGCTGCATCACAGGGTAAAAAGATTTACGGTGTTACAGTTCATATTCAGGAATCCTGTATTCTGAAGGCAGCAAGAGGCTTCCTTGTATTCAAGGGCCTTGAAGAGATCGGTGAGATCGCCGTTTCAGAGCCTTCAACACAGGATATCGAAGACGAGAAATTTGATTTTTCATTCAGTTTAGTAGTTATCACAGATGAATCAAAAGAAAAAGTTGAAGAGATAGTTAAGTCAGTATCAGAAGTTGAAGGCTGCGAATGCGGCGATTTCGATATAAATGGTGCAAAGACTGCAGAGGAAAAGGAAGAAGCTCCCGCAGCGGCTCCTGCTCCTGCAGCAGCAGAGGCTCCAAAGCCTGCAGCAGCACCTGCAGCTCAGGCACCCGCAGCGGCTCCGGCAGGAGGCGGTGCAGGCGGCAAGAAGCCTGTTGGAAAGCCTGTAGTTAACAGAACAGTCCGTGTAGATATTGAGAAGCTGGATGTTCTCATGAATCTGGTGAGTGAGCTTATCATAGCAAAGAACTCCCTTATTTCAGCTGCCAATACCTCCGGCGTAAGTAACGGTAATGTAAACGAGCAGATTGAGTACCTTGAGAGTGTTACCACAAACCTTCATGAATCAGTTATGAAAGTTCGAATGGTTCCTATCGAGAGCGTACTTCAGAAATTCCCTCGTATGATCCGTGATCTTAATAAGACACTTAATAAGAAGATGGAACTGACCATGACCGGTGAAGATACAGAAATGGATCGTACCGTTGTTGATGAGATCGGTGATCCTCTTATGCATCTTATCAGAAACAGTGCCGACCATGGTATTGAGTCTGCAGATCTTCGTGCACAGCGCGGCAAACCTGAAGTTGGACAGATTTTCCTTCATGCTTTCCAGGACGGTAACAGCGTTGTTATCGAAGTAGGTGATGACGGTAACGGTATAGATGCGGAAGCAGTTAAGAATAAAGCTATAGAGAAGGGAGTAGTAACTCCTGAACAGGCAGCTCTTTTAACAGAGAAGCAGTGTGTTGAGCTTCTGTTCCATCCGGGATTCTCAACCGCCAAGCAGGTATCTGAAATTTCAGGTAGAGGCGTAGGACTGGATGTTGTTAAATCGAAGGTTGAGTCCCTTTCAGGTGAAGTAACCGTCAGAACAAAGCTTGGCGAGGGATCGACATGGGTTATCAGACTTCCTCTTACACTTGCTATCATTCAGGCTCTGATGGTTATCATCGGCGAGGAGAAATATGCTATTCCTCTTGATTCCATCCAGAGTATTGAAGATGTAACTCCTTCAGATATCAAACTTGTTGAGAATAAGGAAGTTATCAATCTTCGTGGAAGCGTTACTCCTATTATCAGACTTAATGAAGTTCTTGATACAGAGTCTACAAAGTCCACTGATGAGGACATGGTAGTTGTAATTACCAGAAAGGGTGATCAGTCCTACGGACTTGTTATCGATGAACTCATGGGCCAGCAGGAAATCGTTATTAAACCTCTTGGCAAGTATACAGCTAAGTGCAAGCTCATAAGCGGCGCTACTATCCTTGGTGATGGTGAGATAGCACTTATCCTTGATACAAACTCAGTTATCTAAGAGTTTTGGCTGCATATTGTTGATATAAAAAAGAAAGGAAGATTATCGATATGAATGAACTTAGAGATAATAGCGAGACCGGCGAACTTATTCAGTACATTATTATCAAGATTGATGATGAGCAATACGGAATCAACATCAAATACATAGATAACATCGTTAGGATGCAGCAGATCACCAGAGTACCAAAGGTTGATGACTATCTTAAGGGCGTTATCAATATCCGAGGCGAGATTGTTCCCGTAATGAGCGTAAGAATGAAAATGGGACTCTCTGAAGATGAGATTACCGGCAAGACCAGGATCATTATCCTTAAGTCCGGAGAAGGAGATCTTGTAGGAATAATAGTTGACCAGGTTAACCAGGTTCTTACACTTGATTCCAAAAATGTCGAAAAGGTTCGCTATGACGACAAGAAAGACAAAACGAACGGATCATTTGTTAATGGTGTAGGACACTATGACGGAGGTCTTGTATCTATACTTGATCTCGATGCAGTGATATCTGAGAAGGATTCAAAAGAGAAAGCATCTAATGCCGGCTGATCGGAGGATAATATATGGGTGAGATGAGTCTTGACAATCTTTCAAGTCAGTATTTTGACATTTTGAAAGAACTAGGAAACATTGGTGCCGGAAATGCGACAACAGCTCTTGCACAGATGATCGGGACCAAGGTTGATATGGCTGTACCTCAGGTTAGGCTCCTTGATTTCAAGGATGTCGGCGATATGATGGGCGGCGCTGAGCAGATCATGGCAGGTATTTACCTTGCGGTAGAGGGCGATATTGACGGAAGTATTATGTTCCTTCTCAACAAGGTTGCTGCGAGACATCTGGTAGACAAACTTATGGGAACAGGACCCAAATCAGAGGATGAGGAGTTTGATGAGGTTGAAATGTCAGCCCTTAAGGAAGTAGGAAATATCATCACAGGATCCTATCTGAACTCCTTATCTATGATGACAAACCTGAAAATGATTCCATCAATACCGTACGTTGCCATCGATATGGCTGCTGCTATCCTTAGTGTTCCGGCTATCCAATTCGGTATGATGGGCGATAAGATTCTTTTGATCGAGACACAGTTCTTCGATGAATTAAAGTTAAGCGGATACTTTATTCTTCTGCCAGATATGGATGGATACAGTAAGATTCTTTCTTCACTTGGAATGGGAGAAGTGCAGCTTTAAACGAAAGGGCGACATATGAGTCAAATAATTAAGGTTGGTATGGCCGATCTGAATATTTGTGTCAGCCCTGACGGAATAACCACTTTGGGACTGGGATCCTGTGTTGGAATTGCAGTAAGGGACCCGGTCACCAAGATTGGTGGTCTGGCACATATAATGCTACCGGATTCAACTGAGATTAAGAATAATTCGAATATTCCCAAGTTTGCTGATACGGGAATCGAAGAGCTGATCAAGCAGATTGTGGCAAAAGGCGCAAGCAGGCAGAGACTCGTTGCCAAGATCGCGGGAGGCGCCCAGATGTTTGCATTCCAAAGCAGCAACGCACAAATGCGTGTTGGTGACAGGAATGTACAGGCTACACTCAAGAAGCTCAAGGAGATGAATATTCCGGTTCTTGCTCAGGATACCGGTGATTCCTATGGTAGAACGGTCATTTTTTATCCGGAGAACGGAAACTTTGTGATAAGGGCTGTTGGAAAGCCTGAGAAAATAATATGAATACCGATATTGATCAGATTAAAAAAGTCAATACAAAGGTTGTCACACCGCTGATAGTGCTTAGCTGTACTGCGATCATCGCAATCTTTACGTACTTTAAGCACTATCCGGCAGGAGATTTTTTTATCATTGTTTTTGCTTCAGTTGTTATCTTTCTTGTTATTGGACTGATCATTGAAAAAATGCTCAACAGATTTCTTGAGATCAACTATGAGAAGGCTTTGGCGGAAAGACTTGAAGCAGAACGTCTCGAGGAAGAGGCAAGGGCCGCCATGGAGGCGGAAGGTGGCGAAGAAATAGGAACTGGAGATGACCAGGAGCAGCCACCTCAATTCTAAAAAACTGGGGATAATGTTGCATGGATGAGGCAGGCAGAAATAAATTATGGACTGAATATCATAAGACAAAATCAGCTGATATACGTGAGCAGCTGATATTGGAGTATGCGCCTTTAGTAAAACTGGTTGCTGGAAGACTCAGCATGTACCTGGGCTTTAACGTAGAGTACGATGATCTTGTCGGATACGGCATCTTTGGTCTTATAGATGCTATCGACAAGTTTGATCTGATGAAAGACGTAAAATTCGAAACTTATGCAAGTCTTCGTATTCGCGGTGCAATTCTTGATCAGATCAGAAAAATGGACTGGATTCCGCGTACCATAAGACAGAGGCAAAAGAAAATCGAGGCCGCCATCAGAGAAATCGAAAAAGATGGAGGTCATGTTGCTACGGATGCAGAAATCGCTGCCAAGATGGAGATAAGTGAAGATGAGTATCAAAACTGGCAGAATCAGATGAAGGTCACAGGTGTTGTATCCCTTAACGAGTTTATGGAACAGGGATCTGACATACCGGAGGACAATAACAACAGAAGCTCTTCGTTTGTAAAGCCTGAAGAGGCTATGGAAAAAGAAGAACTCAAAAAGATGTTGGCCGAGTCACTTGAAAAGCTGACAGACAAGGAAAAGAAAGTTATTCTTCTTTATTACTATGAAGAACTTACACTAAAAGAAATTGCGGAAGTGCTGGAAGTTTCGGAGTCGAGAGTATCTCAATTGCACACCAGGGCACTTCAGAAAATGAGAGAAAAACTAGGAGATTATCTGGGGATTGTGACTAATTCAAGATAATACAGAGGTGGATTATGAATGGGTATTTTCAGCTTGTTATAACACCAAAAGGCACCGGAATCAAGGTGTATGCACCTACTGATGGGGGGCAGCCCTTAAACGTCAACGACGTCAGGGACTATCTTGATGATAGGAAAATTCAATATGATGTGGTTATTATAAACGATGCTGTGACTAAGGCCGAAGAAAATGTTGTTATTTTTACAGATGCTCAGTTTCTTCCTGAGCGTGAAGGGTGTAAATTCGACATTTCCAAGGATCGTATGACTGTCACGGCATTTTTTTACCCTCCCAGTGAGGGCGCAGAGCTAATGACAGAAAAAGAAGTCATGGATTCTTTGGCGTACAGAAAAGTTAAATATGGTATACAGACTGATGCTATTCATGATTTCTTTGAGCACAGAAAGTACTGCACTGAGATTGTTGTCGCACAGGGTAAGCCTGTGAAAGAAGGACACGATGCAAAGGTGGAGCTTCATTTTAGTGCAAACTTAAGAGCCAAACCGACATTAAGAGAGGATGGCAGTGTTGACTACTTCCACTTAAACCTAATCAATAATGTTGAAGCAGGGCAGCTTCTTGCAACGCTTCATCCTGAAGAACTCGGAGAACCGGGCATAAATATCTACGGCGAGAATATTAAACCGCATGCAGTTAAGTCAACATATATTAAGTACGGCAAGAATACAGTTCTTTCTGAAGACAAACTCACTCTGACTGCTGAGAAGTCCGGACATGTTACTGTTAAGGAAGGCAAAATCACTGTTTCTGATGTTCTTACACTTGAAAATGTGGATGTTGCTACAGGAAATATCGAATATGAAGGCAGTGTTCAGGTAAAGGGCGTAGTTGCAAGCAACTTCAGCGTCAAAGCAGGCGGCAACATAGTTGTAAAAGGCATTGTTGAAGGTGCGGTACTTGATGCGGGAGCCGATGTAATCCTTGAATGTGGTGTTAAGGCTGGCGGAAATATAAAAGCCGGTGGAAATGTAGTTACAAAATTCATAGAAAATGCTAATATATCAGCAAGAGGAGGAATCACCAGCGAGTGTATCCTCCATTCAACGGTTTCGTCGGGAACAGAGATTAATGTTACAGGTAAAAGAGGCTTTATTGCAGGTGGCAAGGTTTCTGCCGCAGACAAGATACAGGCCAAGATCCTGGGTTCCGAGATGGGAGCCAATACAGTTATAGAAGTAGGTGCAGATCCACAACTTAAGTTAAGGTTAAAAGAGCTTCAGAAAAGTATTGCTGCTGCAAGCAAAAATATAGAGGGAATCAAACCCACTATAGAGGGCTTTACCAAGATGCTGAAGGCAGGAGCCAAATTCACACCGGATCAGGTTGCCAATGCCAAGAAGCTGATTGAACTTAACAAAACTCTGACTATGCAAATAGAAAAAGATTCAGAGGAATACTCGGAACTTATGGAAAAACTTGCTGAGTCCAAGGAAGCTGAAGTAATAGTTGAGGGGACAGCTTATCCCGGGACAACAGTAAACATAGGTGAGCTTTCCATGATTGTAAAAAAGCCTGTTCAATACAGCAGGTTTGTTGTTAAGGAAGGGGATGTGAGACTGGCACCAATCTAATGAGGAGAGAGGAGGTGTATGACCCATGTCTATTAATCATATTGATTTTGGGGTGATGGCGACATCTACGGATGTTACATCAATGAGAGCTGCGGAAGAGGCAAGACCTGTTGCCGATCAGCAGAATTTTCAGGCACAGTTCAGAGAGGAAGTTCAAAACAGAGAACATTCCGTAAATGCTAAAAATGATATTGATCAGGGTGCGCTGAATTCCGATGCACAGGACAAAGGCTCAAATGAGTACATGGGAGACGGTGGAAGAAACAGAAGAGGTTCAGGCGGAAATGGGGACAATCAGCCGCCGGAGAGACAGCTGTCAGTTGAACAGATGGAAAAGATGGCAGGCAATATGCTGGACAGAAACGGTAAGCCTGTTGATCTGCGTATCTCTTCAGGTTTCGATTTGAAGATTTAAGTTTTCTATATTATAATTAATAGACGTATTTTTTCGTACGTTTAATTTTTGTGGGGTAATTGGGCGGAGATGATAAGTATTACTGAAATTGTTCTCATAGTCGCGGGATTTGCCGCGATCATATTGGGATACCTTCTTCCAGCCGGTAAGGAACTTGACGAAGAAGACAAGATGCTCATGGAACGTGAAATTCGTGAGCTTGTTAGACGTGAGGTTGAGGATCAGAAGGAAACCATCGAAGACATGGTGGATGACACCGTCGAGAATTCTCTGGACAGAACAGAGAGAGCCATGGAGCGTATATCCAATGAGAAGCTTTCTGCTATTGGCGAATACTCTGATACTGTTATCAATGATATCCACAAAAATCATGATGAAGTAATGTTCATGTACGACATGCTCAATGACAAACACAAGAATCTTACAAATGTTGTCAGTGAGGTTACCAAAAAGGCTGATGAAGCCAAACAGGTAGTAAGAGATGCCGAAGCAACCGCAAGAGAAGCTCAGGAGGCATCAAGTTCTTTAAAGGCTGCTACCCCGGACAATGTACGTGCAATTCTTTTAGATGAAACAGATGACAGACTGAGCGGAATTAAGATTCCCGTCAAGCCAAAAGAGCCTGAGCCCCAAATGGCTGCTCTGGAGACAGAGGCTGTACAGCCCATACAGCAGCAGGAACCTGTAAAAGTTGTGAGACCTGAACCTGAACAGATAGCTCCTCAGAGCGGATATGTTGATGAAAAGAATCTTAAGGAACTTGATGTTCTTGAAGAGATTCCGGCTGAGGTACTCACTTCTGAACAGATATCAGGACTTCATGTTATCGGTGGAAAAGACCATGAGCAGACATCATCCAAGGTTGTGCAGATAACAGAGGCGGTTAGAGTTGAAGGAAGATCCAAAAATCCCGATAAAAACATGAGAGAACTTACTGCCAATGATCCTGTTTCTCAGAACAAACAGATCATAGAGATGCACAAGGCCGGTAAATCAAACATGGTCATTGCAAGAGAACTGGGGCTTGGAATCGGAGAAGTCAAGCTGGTTATCGATCTTTCAAACAAGCACAGAAAAGTCAGATAAGAGGATGTGTATTTAAATGAAGTTAAAGTATTATCTTCGCGGAATGGGAATAGGTATTATTCTCACTGCGATTGTTATGGGCTTTGCCCTTGGGGGAAGAAAAGCAACACTAAGTGATGCCGAAGTCATAAAGAGAGCCAAGGCTTTGGGAATGACAGAAGCTACTGCGGAAGTTCTCACCCAGACACAAAGTGAAGACAGTGAGGTGGAAGGCAATGATGCATCTTCATCCAATCAGACACTGGATCAAATCGGAGAAGAAATACCTGAAGAAATCAACCAGGAACTCGCTCTATCAGATCCGTCAGTTCCGGAAGTGGTTACTGAGAAGGAAGAAACAGAAAGCGATGTCACAGAAGTTGACAGCAGCTCTGATGCATCGACAACAGAAAGCTCAGATGCAACAAGCGCCTCTTCAAAAGCAGAAGAAATAAAAGAACCTGTTAAGGACGTTAAAACAGAAACCGAGTCAGAAGCTGACAGCGCTGCTTCAGCAACGACATCTTCTGCTGAAACAGAGAGCGTAACCGAAGCTCCGTCAACAGGAATTACAGATTCAACAACAACTCTTAATTCATCCAGCAAGGTTGTTACAATCCCGGGCGGAATGGGAAGCGATGGTGTCGCTTCACTTCTTGCAAGAGAGGGAATAATTGATGATGCGGTAGCATTTAATAAATACCTTGTTGAGAGAAGAGTCGACAGGATAATAAGATCCGGAACCAAGACAATTCCTGCCAATGCAACGTATGAAGAGATTGCCAGGATAATAACTACAGGATAAATTTTAAAGAAGTGGAAAATTCCACTTCTTTTTTGTTGATTTATCGAGGCTCATGTGATAATATTGAAGAGCTGTGGACATTTATAGGCTATTTATGCCCATTTAAAGGTGCATGGCGGAAACAATTAAACACGCATATCTTATTTCTTGGCCGGTGTCAGTTTTACTGATCAGCCGGGAGCCCACCACATAGGATAACGCCCCTTGTGGACTCATGGGTAAGGGATGTGCGGAAGATTAAACCAAACGGAGGTATTAAAATGAGCGTTGTATCAATGAAACAGTTACTTGAGGCAGGTGTTCACTTCGGACACC
>JAEEGF010232950.1_pt1 | contig 20288 bp, 12 predicted proteins | sample 9134171 | NCBI WGS metagenome assembly JAEEGF01 (sample SAMN16246542, study PRJNA631951) | gut metagenome | biome: gut microbiome; feature: rumen; material: AP-attached | host: Bos | place: Iran: Karaj | collected 2018-10
AGTATTGGTAATAACATCCGTAACATCCGCCACCCCGCAGACGAGGACATACTGCACCGCCTCGTAAATAACACTTAAGAAAAAGCCGCCGCAAAAGGCCGCAACAAGATTAAATCTCTTAATTACCATAGAAATAAACATACCAAGCGGTATGAATATAATCACATTGAAGAAAAGTTCCTTATAATCATAATGTCCGTGGTACTTCGCGGTGCCCTGTAAAGGTACAAGATTAAGGCTTCTACATGGCATCTTCGTCAGAACAAAATCCATCTTATATATGATTATCCATGTTAAAAGCAATATATATATTAAAAATAAAATGATTGAAACAATTTTACTACTCTTAGTCATAACAGCTCTCCTAAGTATAATTATAAGGAAAACGGATAGAGAAATCAATCTCTATCCGCCCTTACAGTTATTGTTTATGCATAAAATTAAGTATTTCGTCCACCGTTATACTATACTGCTCTTCCTTGGTAATCTCAGGTGCTCCGTCTCCTTTTTGCATTCCGTAAGAACCGAAATAAGAGTGGCAACCTCCCTCAATCACTATCTCTGTCTTAATCCTCGGCAGATACTTCTCTCCTGCCTTAAACTTATCCATTTTCATTACACCGTCTTTCGAACCGTATAATAAAAGCGCTTTTATATCCATATCCGAAAGATTGTCTGCAAGGTAAGAACCGAGAAGAATTATTCCGGCGTAGTCATCTCCGCTTTTCTTAAGATACTTGCCCGCAGTCGAACCGCCGAGCGAATGGCCGCCTATAAACCACCTGTCGATATCAGGTATAACATCCTGAATACCTCTTGCAGCATTAATATTAAGTACCGCAAGGTTCGCAGGCATCTTAAGAAGGACGCATGTTATTCCTTTTTCCGCAAGGCGGCCTAAAAGCGGCGCATATGCCTCGCACTCTACCTTTCCGCCGGGATAAAATACAAATCCGATTCTTTCGGGATTCTCCGGCTTAAAGACATAAAAATCACCGTTATTCTCTACATTAAAACCGTAGTTTACTCCCTCGATTATTATTTTTGCTTCCTTGTCCGCACGATAATAATCAAGAGCATATATACCGAAAATAATCGCAAGTACGAGTAAAACCGACTCTACCGCGAATATGACTTTATGACATGTCTTTAATCTCTTAGGTTCTTTTGCCTCTGCATTCTTTTTCATCATCACACCTCTTTTTGCCATTTTATCAGATTTTTTCACAGTAGACAACGCAAGGTTTGATATGATAAAAAAGTAACGTAGTTTTTAACACTATGTGATTGAAATTTGAACAAATTTATAATACTATTATATGCAAGGCGAACACACAAGATTAAAGTGCGTACTTATTTTACTTAATATTTAAGGAGGCTAAGCGAATGAAAATCTCGCAGAAGATTCAGGAGTGCTCACTTTCACCAATGAGAAAGTTTTATCCTTCTGTTTTGAAGGCAAGACAAATGGGAAAGAAGCTTTATTGTCTTAATCTCGGTCAACCCGACATTAAGACACCTATCAAGTTTCATGAAACGATTAGAAACTTTGAGAGTCCGGTGCTCGAATATGCACCATCACCGGGTATTCCGGCAATTATTAACGCAATCGTAGATTATTACAATAATATCAATGTTGATATTACGGGCGACGACGTAATAATCACAACGGGCGGTAGTGAAGCATTGAACATGCTTTTCACTTGTATATTGGACGAAGGCAGCGAAGTTATTATTCCCGAGCCTTTCTATCCTAACTACAACACAATGATACGCACCGCAGGAGGAAGAATACGACCGATCACAACTTCTCCTGAGGAAGGCTATCGTTATGCATCTAGAGAGAAAATCGAACCTCTCATTAACGAGAATACAAGAGCCATCATGGTTACCAATCCGGGCAACCCTACGGGCGTTGTTCTTACCAAAGATGAAATGAAGGTTATCGCAGATATCGCTAAGGAGCACGAGCTTTACATTATCGGTGACGAAGTATACCGCGAATTCGTATACGGCGGTGAATCCTTAGCATCAATGGGACAGTTTAAGGATATCGAGCAGAACGTTGTAATTATCGATTCCGTATCCAAGAGATTCTCGGCATGCGGTGCACGTGTAGGTGCTCTTATCTCCAAGAATAAGGATTTAATGGCTAATGCAATGAAGCTTGCACAGAGCCGTTTATCTGTTGCAACAATAGACCAGCTTGCCGCTGCCGCATTATATAGCTGTGACGAATCTTACTTTGCGGAAGTTCGTGACGAATACAAATTACGTCGTGATACTTGTTACGAGAAGCTTATGGAGATTCCGGGTGTTGTATGTGAGAAACCTCAGGGTGCTTTCTATATGATGGCGGCTCTTCCTGTAGATAACGCAGACAAGTTCAACAAGTGGCTTCTCGAAGAATTCGATGATAACCACGAGACCGTAGTATTTGCTCCGGGAAGCGGTTTCTATACCGACGGAAAAGGTATTAACGAGATTCGTATCGCTTATGTATTAAAGCAGGAAGACTTAGAGCGAGCTATGGAGATTCTCAAGCTCGGTATTGCAAAATACAGAAAAGATGTTATGGGATTAAACGATTAATCTGTTTTACAATCAAATATACAATAAACGGGAGTGGCAGATGCCACTCCCGTTTTTAGTGAATGTAAATTATTACTCTCTTCTTGCCATTGCTTCTTCGAAATCCTTCGTTCCGACGAAGATTTCATTCTTATAAGGATTCTTCTTCTGTTCAAACGATCTCTTAAGAATAACTGCAAAGCAAATTACATTGGCCGCAAGTGCAAGTACAGCTACAACGCCCTGTGCCGTTGGGTTAGCTGTGATTCCTGCTGCTTCAAGCTCTGCTACAGAACCGATCTTAGTCATATCGAATGCTGTTACGCCATTCTCAACTGCGCCCTTGTAAAGTGACGGTAATACCGCAAACGGCTCCTTAAGCTGGAAGAGCGGGAATACCTGTGCAAACATACACCAGATAGCAAGTGTATTGGCACGGTTCTGAATCCAGCCACCCTTATTCCAGAATGCGTTAGCAAATGTAGGAGCAAGTAAAAGCGCGAAACCGCAGTACCAAGTATGTGTAGGAAGATTACAATATGTATACTCGAAATTCCATACATCGTAAGCAATGATAAACCAAATGGTCATATCAGGCCAAAGCATATCGTCATGCTTCTTGGATGAGTAGATTCCCCACCATCCTGTCATACAGAGAATGTTAATAACACCTGCAATAGCATTAAGAATATTCCACCAGCCGCCGTATAACCATACGTTCTCTGATGAGAACCACCAGCCGCCTGCCATACCGCCTGCTGCAAAACCATTAACTGCCGATTCGATATCGGAACCAACCGCAATAAGAATGTTAATTGCTACGATTACAAACGGCCAAGGTCTGAACCATTCCTTAGCACCGATGCCCCACTTGTACTTAATCATAATGAAGCCGACACAACCGATATCAGCTGCATATAACTTGGCATAATGGAACCAACCATTCATATAAAGATATGTCTGGTTATTAAGAGCCCAGGCCGCACCTGCATTTGCTCCGATTGCAACAGCAATGAAATAAGCAGTAAGTGCAAGCGGAAGTACAACGAATACGCATACGCCACCAAGCTTGGTTCTTCTTCCGATCTCATTCATAAGAATAAGTCCGGTAAATACGAGAACAAAACCAAGAAGCTGCATCATGGCCTGATCTCCGTAAAGTTGGAATATCATAGGAATACCTCCCTTATTTAAATGAATTGATTTATTACAAGTCTTATTGTATAAGACCGGTAACCTTAAAATATGGGGTTACGAACCCGCAATCTCTTTAATCATAAACTCATTTCCCTGAAGCAAGTATGTATGACCGCTTCCGCAATTAGGACAGGTCTTACCGTGAGCTATCGTATCATATGTGCTTTTACAGTCTTCACAGAAGGTTATTGCCTCAATTGGTTCTATTATAAGCTCCGCATTTTTTAAAAGCTCTGTCTTCTGAACGGCCCACTGCCAGCAGTCTTTAAGATAGCTCGGTATAACAGTCGACACAGTTCCAAGCTGAAGCGTAACAGACTGAATATCTGTAAGCTCATTCTCCTCGCCGACTTTTGTTACATCATCAATTATATGGAAAACCACTCCAAGTTCATGCATACTTTACTTAATCTACTCCCAGTCTTCTTTTTTCTTCGGATGAAGCTTAACTTTGATTGCCTGTTTTAATCCGTTAGGAAGAATATACTTTAACTTATCTTCGCTCTTACGCATTGTAGATGCCTCAGGGAAGTCTCTTCTTAAATGAATGGCATCAAATTCACAACGTGTCGTACAAAGTCCGCAACCTACGCACTGATTAGGATCTACTATTGTAGCACCGCAACTTAAGCAGCGGGCGGTTTCTATCTTAACCTGTTCTTCGGTAAGTGTAAGCTTATTATCTCTGAATGACTTCTTATCGTATTCACCCTTTCTGCCCGGTATCTGACGGGAAGAATTATCATAGTTCTCAACAAGGATATCGTCCTTATTAAGTTCTACATAATAGTTAGGGTTACGTCCTATTGTAAGTGACGCATGCGGCTGAACGAATCTGTGAATCGATGTTGCCGCCTCTTTACCTGCCGCAATTGCATCGATTGCAAACTTAGGTCCCGTATATACGTCTCCACCGACAAATATATCAGGCTCTGCGGTCTGATACGTCTTAGGATCCGCCTTAGCACCGTTACCGCGGCCAAGTTCAACCTTGGTACCGTTAAGTAAATCACCCCATACGATTGACTGTCCGACTGCAAGTACAATATGCTTACAATCTATTGTCATTGTATCATTCTCATCGTACTGAGGATTGAACTTTCCGTCATCGTCTTTTACTCTTACGCACTTTTTAAATGTAATCGAAGAAACTTTTCCTTCACCATCAAGGTGAATCTCCTTAGGTCCCCATCCGCCGAAGAAATTAACGCCATCGTGCTCTGCCTCTTCAATCTCTTCAACGCTTGCCGGCATTATATCTCTTGTCTCAAGAGAAACCTGAGTAACCTTAGGTGCTCCTACACGAACAGAATCTCTCGAGCAGTCGATAGCTACGTTACCTCCACCGATAACAACAACATCGCCTTCGATATCGTACTTCTCTTCGCCGTTAATCTGTCTTAAATAATCAACTGCGGTAACTACGCCCTTACCGTCTTCACCCGGAACACCGATCTTTCTTCCGCCCTGGCAACCGATTGCAATATAGAACGCCTTGTAGCCTTCTTTTCTTAAGGATTCAATTGTAACATCCTTACCTACTTCAACGCCGCACTTAATCTCGACGCCCATAATCTTCATTATCTCGATCTCGGCATCGATAACTTCCTTTTCAAGCTTATATGAAGGAATACCGTATCTGAGCATACCGCCCGGACGCGCATTCTTTTCGAATATCGTAGGTCTGTAACCTTTCTCTGCAAGATAATATGCACATGAAAGGCCTGCAGGACCTGCACCGATTATGGCAACCTTCTCTTCAAATTCACCATTAACCTTAGGAATAACCTTCTTAGGTATGAATCTTGTTGCCTCATCCATATCCTTCATCGCAATGAACTTTTTAACTTCATCTATTGCTATTGCCTGATCGATTGTTCCTCTCGTACAAGCATCTTCACAGCGTCTGTTACAGATATGTCCGCAAACTGCAGGCAATGGGTTGTTCTTCTTAATAAGAGCAAGTGCCTCTGTATACTTACCCTGTGAGGCAAGCTTTAAATAACCCTGTACGGCTATATGAGCAGGACATGCAGTCTTACAAGGTGCAGTACCCGACTCATGTGTCTCGATTCTGTTATTGTCTCTGTAATCCCAATCCCAGTCAGCTTCACTCCACGGCTTATCGCTCGGCAAAAGATGCTTAGGATACTTAACCTGTGAGCCGTCCTTCTTGCACAACTTCTGTCCGAGTGACAAAGCTCCTGCAGGACATACTTCTACACATCTTCCGCAGGCTACGCACTTTTCTTTCTCAACGTGCGCGCGATATGCGGATGCAGACATATTAGGTGTATTAAATAACTGTGATGTTCTTAATGCATAACATACATTTACATTACAGTTACAGATGGCAAAAATCTTATTCTCACCGTCTATGTTGGTTATCTGGTGAACAAAGCCGTTCTCTTCGCCCTTCTTAAATATCTCTAAAGCTTCTTCCTTGGTTATGTATCTTCCGCCCTTATTGGTCTCGACAACATAATCAGCCATATCGCCTACCGCTATACACCAATCGTTAAAATCATCAGCGCAACCCTCATCGTAGGTCATACGTGAACGACGACATGAGCAAGGTGAAGCTGCATACTTACCGTCATACTTATCAAGCCAGTACGATATCTTTTCTATGGATATCGACTCGTTACACATATCAACTTCCTTCTGAACCGGAATGACATGCATACCGATTCCGGCTCCGCCCATAGGCACCATAGGTGTAACCTTCTCAAGAGGAAGTCTTGTCATATGCTCGAAGAACATACCGAGTTCCGGATGCTCATCGATAAGTTTAAGATTCATGTTGGAGAATTCGCCCGAACCCGGAACGAACATAGGAAGCACCCACTGTTTCTCATGCTTCTCATTCTCCCAGTTATATTCTACAAGTCCCGTATAAGAAATCTTTTCAAGAATCGCGTTAAGCTTATCATCAGGTAAGCCGGAACTTTTCTTAAGATCTTCAAACGTCTTAGGCTTTCTTATCGCCTTGAAATTATCAATTACAAACTTGGCGATGTCATCATCATCATAGCAAAGAATTCTTACCGCCCAGTATTCCGGATCATCCTTGGTAACTTTGTGAAGCTTAAGCTTTATCGGAATTCTGTCCGTAATCAAAGCTCCAAGCTTTGCGATATTCTCCTTCATGGGTTCGCTTACGTCAACATAATCCGGTCTCAACGGATAATTAGGGTTTGTTCCTGCCATATAATCCTCCTTTATTCTCTCCAGGCTTCTATTCTTTCCGTAAGATAACGGGTAAGTTCATCTATACCCTCGCCTGTCTTAGCACTGATTGGAATTATCGTTGCATTCTTATTACGCATCTTAACGTTCTCTATGCACTTCTCCATATTGAAATCAAAATAAGGCATTACATCAATCTTATTGATTATTACAAGGTCACATATTGAGAACATCAAAGGATACTTAAGCGGCTTATCGTCGCCTTCAGGTACCGAAAGAATCATTGCATTCATAACAGAACCCGTATCGAATTCTGCAGGGCATACAAGATTTCCGACATTTTCAAGTATAGCGAATTCAATCGACTTATCGGTAAGCTCCTGTAATCCCTGTCTTGTCATATCAGCATCCAGGTGACACATACCACCCGTATGAAGCTGAATAGATTCAACTCCAAGCTTTGCGATTGTTTTTGCATCAACATCCGAATCAATATCTGCTTCCATTACACCGATTCTATACTTATCTTTCATCTTAGTGATTACATTGGTAAGCGTCGTTGTCTTTCCGCTTCCCGGTGATGACATAAGATTAAGTAAGAAAATACCGCGCTCTTTAAGCTCGTTTCTTAACTTCTCTGCCTCTTTGTCGTTGCTTTCATATACATTCTGTTTAATCTCAATAATCCTGACTGCTTCCATATATAATCGCCTCCGCTTAGAATCAATACTGCAAAACGCTCATCATACTTTACTATTCTTCATTATACTACTTTACAAATTAAATTTTAATCATTTTACCCGGATTAATTCCTGTATTTTTGTGCATTTATTGCAAAAGCGCTTCCATTCCGTCCCAATCCACATTGGTAAGGCACTTCCTTAGGCTCTTGCAAAGCTCCTCTCTTTCTTCGTTAAGAAGATAACCCTCTAACTGATCAATCACCATTTCAGCCGCATCGTAATCCATCTGCGGTATTATTTCCTTTAATGCGGTTATCGCTTCTTTATATTCTTCCTCGGTAATTATCTCCTTTTCTTTTTCATGCTTGCTTTCCTCAAGACGAGAAAGCTTTTCCTTATAACTCTCGTATATCTTAAGAAGCTTACCTGTATTATCCTTTATATAGCCTCTGTCCTCTTTCTTGCCGGCTTCCTCAAGAGAAAGCGCAAGTTCCGACAATTCCTTTGCACCTATAATTCTTGCGGATGTCTTCAGGGCATGAACTTTTATGGTATACATCTTAATATCATCCGAATCGTACGCATTCTTAATCGCATTATAATTCTCATCAATTGTATCGTAGAAAAGATTAAGTGCAAATATGAATGACTCAATACCGCCGCTATATTTAACACCGCTTTCTACCGATATTCCATCGATACTTCCGAGCCACAAAAGGCTCTCAGGAAGCTTATTATCACCACCCGTTCCAAATGAAACTTCAGGATTCTTCACAAGTTCTTCAGGAAGGCAATTTTTAATAGCCTCTTCAAGAGTCGCACTGTTAATAGGCTTCTCAAGATATCCTGTAAAACCGAACGACTCATAATATCCGGGTTCTATCTGTGTATTGGCGGTAAGCGCAAATACAGGTATCTTACTGTCCTTTTCCCTTATATGCTTAACGGTCTCAATACCGTCCATATTAGGCATCATATGGTCCAGAAGAACAACATCAAACTTCTCTTTTTCCATAATCGCAAGACACTCTACACCGTCGGTTGCTTTACTTAGCTTAACCTTGGTTGATTTAAGAAGTCCTTCGACAACGGATAAGTTCATAGGATTATCATCAACAACCAATACCTTGGCGTCAGGTGCGGAGAACTTGGCTACATAAGGCCCCTTAGCCTCCATATCCGATTGTTCGCTGAATACTCCTATCTCTTCGGGATCGATTATCTTCTGTGTTACCGTAAGGATAAATTCCGAACCTTCACCATAGACACTCTCACACTTTAATTCGCCCTTCATAAGCTCTGCAAACTGTCTCGATATATCAAGTCCTAAGCCCGTTCCCTGAATACCACTGTTTTTAACCTCATCAAGTCTCTCAAATGCAGAGAACAACTTATCCATATCCTCAGGTTTAACGCCTATACCGGTATCCTTAACAGAGAATCGAAGCTTGCAGCTTTCTTCATCCTTAGAAAGAACAGAGGCCTTAAGTACAAAACCGCCCTGCTCCGTATACTTAACAGCATTGGTAAGAAGATTCAACACTATCTGCTTAATCTTACCCATATCACCGTAGAGCTTTTTAGGAATACTCTCATCTATTTCTACGCCGAACGAAAGGTCCTTCTGGTTGCTCTTTACTCTTATCATCGTAATCACCGCACGTAAGAGCTCATCCGGCTTATATTCCTGCTCGACAAGATTCATCTTGCCCGACTCAATCTTTGATAAGTCCAAGATATCATTTACAAGTCCGAGCAATGATTCGGAAGCACGCATGATATCAAGTGCGTGATTAACTACCGTCATAAAATAATTCTTAGGAACACCCTCGGGGCTCTCTCGTAAGATAAGCTCGTCCATACCCATAATCGTATTGATAGGCGTTCTTATCTCATGCGACATATTGGCAAGGAATCTTGACTTTGCCGTATTGGCGCGCTCCGCCTCTTCCTTGGCAACTCTTATCTCTTCATACTGTCTTCTGATAATGGTTCCCTTCATTGTTCGCCATACAATAAAGCCTGCAAGCGCCATAGCGAGTGCAATGAAGAATCCTTTTACAATCTTAAGTTCAAAAAGGTCAGGCTCTTTTGTTATATTAAAAACTCTGTCCTGATAGATTATTCCGTTGGTTTTATCTACAACCTGAATATGAAGCTTATAATCTCCATACGGAAGACCTGTATATTCAAGAGCAAAAAGCTTACTCTGTGAAACTGTAATACCCGCGTCATCGGCGCCTTCAAGGAATATACGTAAGGTGGGATCCGAAAGCTTATAATTTAATACGGATACATTAATCTGGATACGTCCACTGTCTGCAGGAATTGTATATTTTCCGAGTAAATCCGGCTCAATCTCCACGTCATTGCATAATACAGATTTAATACCAACCTTAATCTCACCGGACTTTTCAAAGTAATTATTAATATTGACACGGCTGACATCACTTCTGCCGGCAATATATAAATTACCTTCTTCATCAAGAGCACTGAAAGCATTTCCTGTCGGTACACTCGGCAAACCATCCGATGTATTGTATACACTGTAATCAAACGTCTCTTTATCAATAAGGTCTGAGGCTTTCACACAGTATATACCGTACGAAGACATTATCCATGCATTTCCGTTATCGTCGAAATACATATCATAGTTATTGGAATACGGGAAATTCGGAACCTCGTGAATAACTCCGTCCTTAAAGTATTCAATGGAGTTCGATGTTATGATCCATATAACACCCCGCTCGTCATCACGCTTGATTCGTAAGATAACATCGCTTGTAAGCCCGTCTTCTCTTCCGCAAGGAACTATCTTATTCCCTTCGATTATATAGATACCGTCGCCGTCGGTACCTATATATATCTTGCCGTCTTCGCCTTCTTCAACCGTAAGGAATACCGTGTTATCAATTCCCGTGACTTCACCTATGGTTTTGACAATCTCCTTATCTTTTAAGATAACGAGACCTCCATTAGTACATACCAGCATAGAACCGTCTGCCGCAAGTTTTGCACACCTGCATCCGTTATTGACAAAACCGTTATTCTCGTTATAGCTTCTGATTTCTCCCGAAGCGGTATATAAGACAAGTCCCAGTCCGTTTGTATATGTACAGATCCACAAGTTACCTTCATTATCGGTAACAATACATCTTATTCTCGAATCCCCTATATAATCCGTAAGTTCATTTTCTATCGGCTTACAATTACCGTCTACAATCTGCAAACCCTTATCGGTTCCGATATATAATAATCCATCCTTAAGGCAGGTCGTATTAATAACTTCCTTTTTAAGACCCGCATACTCCGTAATATTAAAGTAATTGCTGGTTACAATCTCCATTACGCCTTGACGAGAAGATGTAAACCAAAGATTACCCTGATAATCCTCGGTTATCGTCTCTATCGCACTGTTTAAAGGAATATTCTCAAGAATATGAAACTCTTCATTCCCATCGAGATATCCGACTGTAGTATCCGCCATAATCCACAATCTGTTGGCATGATAATCAATACAACTAATATTGTGAGCAGGTTCAACGTCTATCTCACGAAGTTTCGTCACATCATCACCGAAAGTTCCGCAATAAATCTTGCCGGAATCGGTACCGTAATATACAACTCCCGCAAGTCTCGGATGCGCAAATATGGTGGTAATCTTACCAATACCAAGGTCTTCACCGTTATAATATGCAACGACTCGCGTACCTTCTATGCAGAAAACTCCGCCGTCTCTTGTATTACCGTATACAACATCACGTGAATCAGCAGAAAGTCTTATTATATACTCATTATTAAGCTGAGAATTATCCAATAAATGGAATTTTCCGTCCCTGTCGACATATGATACTCCGCTTGTAGAACCGACAATAATAAGACCGTTATGCGTTTCCGCAAAAGCTCTTATAGTCGAGGATACGAGGCCGTCTTTGTACGTATAATGAGTCTTATTGTTACCGTCAATAACAACGAAGCCGTTATCATTGGTTCCAACCCATATTCTTCCCTTCGAATCTTCATACAATGCCTTGGCACTTGTAAGTCCGCTTGCATAATCCTGTCTTTCGAATCTTGTTCCGTCATATTTAATAAGTCCGCTGTATCCGCCGATCCAGATATAACCGTCACTTGCAGCAAGAATCGCGTTGGCATCAGATGTCGGAAGTCCGTTGGTCGCATTATATAGACGCGCAGCATAACCAACACCGCTTATCTGACCTGTTACGGCATAACCTCCTCCGTACTTTTTATCGCTACCATTAGATGCATATGTTTTTAAAACTACCGGAATAAAAGGCAGGCAAAAAGAAATGCAAAGAACAACTGCCAATGCCGCGCAAATACCGCGGCGAACTTTTTTGCTCATACGTCACAAGACCTCCCGAGAAGAAAGAATAAAAGGCTTCGGAAGTAACCGCTTCCGAAGCCTGATAATTACCTCTTAACTTTAAAGTATAGACAAAAAATATGTCTATTTAAGGTCTTTTTTAATAGCATTCGCTATTTTTCTTCTCTTTTTGCATAAAGTAAGAAGAATAAAATCATGAATAACTCACCGATCATACTTATAAAGAATATAAGATCGAAATTGCCTGTTGCAGGACCTAATGCAGAAAATGCAAACATCAAGAATCCCGATAAGAAAAGATGCGGTGTCTTCTCCTTAACCCATACAATTATACCAACGATAATCAACGGAATAACCGTACCGTAAGAAAGAATTCTGCTTATCTTCTCAGCCCACACAGGACTTCCCGCGGATGCATGTCTTATTACATCACCGATTGTCTTGATATCAAGATTAACCGCAACCGCCTGCGCAATTCCAAGTACTATTATAACTGCAGTAGCAATCCACAAAACCTTCATTAAGCCTTTTTTAAGTCTTAAGCCATATCCGCAAATCGGGAAGATAAGCGGTATAAGTGCGCCGTGGCAGATAAATCTTACTCTGCTTAATCCTTCTATAGGACCGTTCGGCAAGAACTTACCGATTCCTATAAGAAAAGCATCAACAATAAGGCCTACCGTAATAAGCGCCATGCATAATGTAACGGTCTTCTTGCTTTTTGAATAACTCAAAAACAGAAACACGCCTAAGATTAATTCAACAAGGGTTATTGCAAAAATCAATAATGTCAAATTTGAAATCAAAAACTCTCGCATAAAACGTCTCCTTATTAAAGTAAATTAAGCAAATCGGAAAAATCAGCCGTAATTACACCAAGCTTCTTGGCAATCGCAGCAAGAATAATAACGCCTGCAATTATGAATACGATAATCCATGTCTTGGACTTCTCCTTACCGCCGCCCGCTTCGGTAGAGTACGATAATCCCGTACCCGGAATCGAAACAGTTGCTCTTGTCTTGCCCTTGGCGGTTCTCGTAATTCTTGCGCCCTTGGTACCGTAGCTTGCGCCTGCACCGGACTTACTGAGATTAATTCTTGCGCCGCCCTTGGTAATGCTTTTTCTGAAATTTAATCCCATATTCATTCCTCCGTGAGTGTATTATCAATACAATTTAAATTATACACCACAGAAGAGCAAAAATGCTACTCAAAAAGTTTTTTGATTTGACATGGGACAGAACAAATCTTCTTACAAGCTTACATATTTTTACAAGCGGAGTCTGATTTACAACTACAACCGATTTAGTAAGTGAAGTACCTTCCTTATTTCCCGCCCTTGCTACTATCATATATGAATAGCGTTTTCCGCATACTACATCCCGGTCATAATACATATCGGCAGTGGATGGAACGGTTGTTATTACATGATATGCTTTTTCCCCGGTTGCTTTTCTGTATATGTCATAATAATCCGCCCTACAGCCTCCGTACCACTTTAAAATATTATAATCCGAGCAATCGGTATCTATAGAGAAATTGATTAATCCGAGATACTGCTCATCATCAGCGAATAATCTGTGGCCTATTTTAGTAAGTGCTTTAATACATGCATTCGCAGGTGTTTTATCAATAGCCAGATCCTTCCACTTCGAGCTTTTTAACTTTTTAACATAAGTCTCGTCCTCATGCGCTTTTGCAGAATTAACGTTGGCCCAAAAAATCTCCTCTACATCTATGCTATAATCTATACGTTTATCAAACGTAACCGTAATATAGACTTCGTCACCTACATCCAAGAAGACACCTTCATCAAAAACTATTGTCTGGTAATCATGGCCGTCTATGGTATATTCCTGGGTATATATGCTTTTAGCATTGTCAACTTCATCAATATCCGAAACATTCTTGTATACATTAACGGTTGCATTTGCCAACCCCTGCGGTTTAATCGCAACCCCGGACAAAGTCTCATCATTCTTAGCAGTAAAGTGTATTGCAACCTCGTATGTATCTTTCGATATGCTCTGTCCTACTCCTCCATCATACTGATAAAGTCTGTCGTACAATGAGATTGGTGCAGCTTCGAATGCTACCCAATATGGTTCACGTGCAATTGAGGCATCATAATACGAAAGATAAAAATATCCTTCATTACCCCATTCCGTTCCCAAAGTATTCTTAACAATCCATGCTCCGTCTTCGGGCGGTTTGGTCAGAAAATTGTTCCTGCTGAAATTATCATCCCAGCCAACTATGCTGACAGCATGGCTGTTATAATTTCCTTCCACAAGATCGTATTGAATATCGGTAACATATACCGCATTTGATATTGTGTTCCAGTTTCTGCGTGTCTCCCATGCCATTACTGCAACAACGGCATATAATGCACCATATTTTACGATTGCCTTCTTAATCTCTTCCGTCTCACTTGTCGGTATCGTCATACAACGCTTACATCTAAGCACGCAATCATCCGCACAGCCTGCAGGGATTGCCTCCTCGGTTTTCTCATAAGGGTATTTCTCTTCAAGCGCTATTCCGTAGCCCTTCATTATGGTATTAATAACGCCGCAACTCAAACCGCCTACATTATACCACTTTCTGTCAGTACGCTTTGTGTAATCAAAGCCTTCGTTATCCACTTCTGAACCCAAGCTAATCAAATGTGACGAAAACCATCCCATATGTCTCTCTGAAAGGTCATATTCTCCGTAACCCTTCATTAATGCGCTGCTTTCAAGACTTGCGCAGACTGCAAAGCACCAGCAAAGTCCGTACGGCATCTGATACTTAACCGGAGTAACATATCCGTAATCCCTGAGGTCAAACTTCGACGGAAGATTAGCGCATATACCTTCGGCATCATATTCCTCCGGAGGAACAACCCGTTTTTCTGCCTCGGCTTTCGCAGGTAAAACCTGACATATGCTTATTACCATAGCAATAACAAGAACCAAACTAATAATTCGCTTTTTCATAATCCTTTGTCCTTTATGTATATATCCTATACAGATTTTATTATCCTTACTATTATTTTATTTTATAGCGCATCAAATGTAAATAAACAGGCATTAAAAAAATAATGTATAAAATGTGGATAATTCTAAATAATCTGTAGTTTTTTGCTCTTTTGTGCTATAATTTATTCATATTTGCAGTTAATTTCAGACTGCCAAAATTGCTTAACGGAGGATTACTATATGAAAGTCAGAAGAATCTCAATGTCAACCAAGATATTTGTATTTATCTCTTTACTTCTGCTTATATCAGATCTTTGCATAGGTGCGCTTTTCTACACTCGTTCAAAGAATCTGCTTATAGAACAGATGAAGGATAATGCTCTTAACCTTGCAAACTGCGTTGCAGCTTCAGTTGACGGTGCAGCCTACAGTACAATTACGGTAGGTGATACTTCAAGCAAAGCATATACCGACACATACAACACACTTGCTCTTTTCAGAGATCATTCAAATGTTGAATATGTATATACCATTAACGAAGTTGATGGCACACTTTTATACATGGTTGATACAGCTCTTGATATTCCCGCAGACAGTGGTGAAGAATTCGGTGAAATTGAAGATGCCAGCAATAATGCATTACATGGCACCGCATCTGTAGACGCAGAACCTTATACCGATGACTGGGGCAAGCATTATACCGCTTATTCTCCTATATATAACGGTTCTTCCGTTGTCGGACTTGTATGTATCGATATAAGCTATGACTGGGTACAGGAGCAGACTGCCGGAGTCTTAAAACTTATTCTCCTTATATGTGGTATTTCCTTTATCGCAGGAATTATAATACTTATCCTTGTAAGAACTTCTCTTGCCAAAGGATTCGGTGCTTTAAACAATAAGGTTGAGGAACTTGCCGGAGGCGGCGGAGACCTTACAAAGAAGATTGAGATTCAAAGCGGTGACGAATTCGAAGTTATCGGTGGAAATGTTAATAGTCTTGTAGGTTATATCAGAGAGATAATGATTAAGATTATCGACAGCGTCGGCAATCTTGAAGATAACACCAGGGTAATCTTCAACAAGCTTGAAACTGCAGGTGAAGATACAAGTACTGTAAGTGCGGCTCTTGAGGAACTTTCTTCCACCATGAATGAGACCAACGATGCAATGACCAATATCGATAATCTCGTCGGGGATATCAACTCTGTATTCACCGATATCGTAACCGAGGTAAAAGGCGGTTCAGACTATGCCCACGAAATCCATGAGCAGGCTGAAAAAACAGGTCTCGAGGCCAAAAAGGCTCAGACAGAAGCCATTCAGAACGTTAAAGCAATGCAGCAGACCATTCAGGATAAAATCCGGAGAAGTGAGGCAGTTAACCAGATTGACGTGCTTACAGAGAACATTTTAAATATTACGGACCAGACAAGTCTTCTTGCTTTAAATGCAAGTATAGAGGCTGCAAGAGCCGGTGATTCCGGACGTGGTTTCGCAGTAGTGGCAACTGAAATCAGTAATCTTGCTTCCGATTCCGCTGCTGCCGCAGGTAAGATTCAGCAGGTATCCAACGATGTAATTAAGGCCGTAAGAGACCTCGCAGAAGAAGCTCAGAACATGATCGATTTCATCGACAAACACGTTCTTCTAAGCTATGGCAACCTTGTTGAGACAAGTGAAAAATATCAGGACAGCGCTCAGCATGTAGATGCAATAATGACCAAATTCTCAGAAATGAGTGCTACCGTTCAGAATAACATTAATAACATTAAAGCCCAGACCGGACTTGTTAACGATGCCGTTGACGATTCCACCCGCGCTATTGCAGATGCTGCAAGCCGTGCTGCAGGCGTATCCGACAACATCGCTACAATCAATTCCGAAGCAGAAAAAGCTACAGACATCTCCAAGGAATTAGGTCAGGCAGTAGCCAGATTTAAAGTAAACTAAAGAAAGAAGCGTAACCTGAAATGAAAGAAAAACTATTAAGCGGCTTACTTATAACCGCTTTGGCGCTTAACATATGCTTCGTTAATCCTGCCAATACCAATTATTCAAAAAAAAGCGTTGTACACACAGAACAGTCATTTCCGGCAAAGTATGATTTACGCGAAAAAGGCCTGGTTTCCTCCGTTAAGAATCAAGGCAATATGGCAACATGCACGTTTTTCGCACTTTGCTCGGCATTAGAAAGCAGCGCTTTAATGAAAGGTTACGGAGAGTATAATCTCTCCGAGAGGCATCTTGCTTACTTTACAACTCATTACGGAGACGCAGATAATGGTGCAATCAATAAAGAATGTGCCATATATTGCGAAGATAAGAAATGGTATGAAGATCATACCGCGGAAGCCCCAATTGCAACACTTATGAAAGGCTTCGGTCCGGGACTTGAAAGCACCTATGCGTATTCGTCAATAAAAGGTACTATCTCAGCCGCAAAGGCGACAGACGGCGCTTTTAGACTTAAAGGCTGTTACTTCATCCCGCACGACGATAAAGACGCAATCAAAGCAGCCGTTCAGAAATATGGTGCGGTTGTAATGAACGTATATCCATACTGCTGGAACTTATCGAGAGTATGCAACCAAAGCAGTGGTGCCGTATATGCGGCAAATACCAACAGAGGCTCAGGCTTCCACTTCCTTAACATAGTAGGCTGGGACGATAATTACAGTAAAAGAAACTTCTTAACCACACCTCCCGGAGACGGTGCCTGGATTGTTAAGAACAGCTGGGGACAGCGTACAGGTGACAAAGGATACTATTATATATCCTACTATGATGCGGAATTACAGAATCCGATTTCACCCTGGTTCTCATTTGAAGTAGCTCCGGCATCTATGTATGATTATCAGTATCAATACGACGGCGGTGCAGGAATCGACGTATGTGATAAAGTTTCTTCCGTTGCTATCGCTTTTAAGGCAAAAGAAGATGAATCCTTAACAGGAATACAGATCAAGTCGAAAGGTGCTTCAACAGCTACCGTAAGCTTGTATCGCAACATAAGTACACCTTCGTCTATCGGTTCCGCCAAGGCTATATACACCAAGGCTTATAAGCTTGATAAGTCCGGATATCAGACATTAGAGTTTGACAAAACCGTTAATATCAATAAAGGCGAATCTATACTTGCAGTTGTATCTTTTAAAGACAGTGTAAGTTATTATGTGGACAAGGCATACACAAGTACCCGTGAACAAGGCGGACGCGGTGTTGCAACCGCCAATAAGGGTGAAACCTTTATTAAGATGTCAGGAAACTGGAGCGATCTTGCAACAAGCCTTAACAAGCCTGCAAGTGCATGTATAAAAGTTCTTTCAAAGAAAGGTCACGGAAGAAAGACGATATCGCAGCTTACCGGCGCAAATCTTAAAAATACAAATCTTACAATCAGCAACAGCAAAGAAGCTACCGCTTCTTTAAGCTGGGATTCGGTTAAGAATGCAAAAAACTACAATATCTACAGAAAAGGCGAAAAAGATACAGGATATACGCTTATAAAGTCGGTTGACGGTAATAAAACCAAGTATGACGATACCGGTCTTACTCTCGGAACCAAGTATTCTTACATGGTTATCGCCGTATCGGGAAGTGCGGAAAGTTCTTCCCCTATAAAAACCGCAACCTCAACAATTGCCGCTACCTGGATTAAGACACTTGATAATTCGGAACGAGGCAAGATTAAGATTACGATCGCAACAACAAAAAGTGCGGAATCTTATTCAATCTACAGGCTCGAGGGCGATAAATATAAGCTTATAGGAAGTACAAAAACCGGAACCTTTACGGATAAGAACGTAGAAGGCGGTAAGACATACTCTTATAAAGTAAGAGCAGTCAAAGGAAAGCTTTTAAGCGCATATTCAGGCGTCAAAAAGGTTACCGCCAAGAATTAAAAATATCAAAAACAAGGCAGTCATTATTATAATGACTGCCTTTTATATTAAGAATATAATAAATCGTTATATGGCTAATTTAAGCTTTTCCCGGCCATAGCAAGTTCTACGACCTTATATGCACCATTGTATAATCCGATAGACTTGTTTCTGATTATGGAATCGCACATGCTGTCGAGTAAATCCGTCTGCATGAATAAATCTATCATCTGCAGGGTATGCGGAATATCCCTGCATTCAAGCGTTCCGTCACCCATTTCAGCAGAATGGATTGCTCCCCACATTTCATGCTTTCCTACTCTCTTGATAAAAAGCTTAGGAACAGGATAGAATGCAAGCTCACTTGGCTTGGTTACAAGCACATCACAGCTTCTCATCAAAAGATTGGTTGCATATACTGCTTCGAATATATTCTTATGCCAGAAACCGTGAATTCCGCTTACATCTTCTGCAAGAGCTTTTTCAGCAAAAGCGGTTGTCTCCGCAAAATCATCAAAGTGCTCGGTTGATACAGACTTCATCTCAGGAATCTCTTTCATAAGTTCGTCCCAGACATTCTTGTAATCGCCGACATTTACATATAAAACTGCCTTATTCTCCTTAATCTTAGGAAGAAGGTACTTGATAATCTCTGCAAATATCTCTTTCTGAGCGCCTGCGCCGCCTATTGTAAGTAAGAAACACATCGGCTTATTGTTATTCTTTCTCTCAACTCTTCTTCGGCAATCTTCTTCTATGTTGGCAACAAGCTCATGGTCAATGTAGTGTCCTGTATAATAAAGACTTCCGTTAGGCATCGGCTTAAGAACTTTTTCCTTCTCCATACCGTTAAGGATCTTATATCCCATATAAGCGTTCTGACACTGAATCGTATGAATGCTTCCTTCGGACAAATGTAAAGCCATCGGCCAGTTATCCGGAATAGCATTTACAACATACTTCATCCCCGCATGAATTGCTGCCTGTGCAGGCCATACATGAGTACCTACAACCGGAATATCCTTCGGCACATTCTTATATACAGGGGCCATAAGTTCTGCGTTCTTCTGATCGGATGCATTATAAGAAAGCGCTCTGAAGCCCTCGTAATTCAATGGTTCCCATACAAATTTATTAAAAAGCTTATACTTTGAAAGACGTGAACCCATAGAATATAAGTCATTCTGTGCACCGATAACCTTGGTACAGGTCGTCTCACCGTATGAATTAAGGTCCATCCAGTAAGGGGTATATCCCATATGATGAGCTGCGGATGCAATTGCCATTGATATTCTGTAATGGCCGAATCCCATACGGATATTACCTACGATTATACCCTTCTCGGTATCCCATGTAGCCTCCGGTAATCCTTCCGGGTGCTTTGATCTATCAAAATGAGCGTTTTTATCAAGGTCGCCCACAAGAACATTCATAACTCCGAGACTCTTTC
>JAEEGF011568071.1_pt1 | contig 20288 bp, 16 predicted proteins | sample 9134171 | NCBI WGS metagenome assembly JAEEGF01 (sample SAMN16246542, study PRJNA631951) | gut metagenome | biome: gut microbiome; feature: rumen; material: AP-attached | host: Bos | place: Iran: Karaj | collected 2018-10
TGATAATGAGTTTGGGATCGCGATACAGACAAAATCCGATCTGATTCTCCGGGATATCGATCTGCTTTCTGAGATCAACCGCTGCGCGAAATGTGTGGTTCAGATTACCCTTACCACTTATGATGATGATCTGTGCCGGATCCTGGAACCGAATGTATGTAACACAAAGCGCCGTATCGAAGTGCTCGAGAAAATGCGGGAAAGAGGGATCCCGACGATTGTCTGGCTGACGCCGATACTTCCGTTCATCAATGATACGGAAGATAACATTACCGCGATCCTGAATGAATGTGTCAGGACAGATGTGAAGGGGGTTATCGACTTTGGCATGGGACTTACTCTTAGGGAAGGCGACAGAGAGTATTATTATGCTGCACTTGATAAGTACTTTCCGGGAATGAAGGAACGGTATATCAGGCAATACGGGAATTCATATGAACTGCCCAGTCTGAATGCAAAAGAACTGACGGGGCTGCTTAAAAGTATCTGTAAGGAAAACGGGATCATGTCGAGCCCGGATGAATGTTTCGGGTATATGAGAAAGCTGCCGGATAAATATCAGCAGATGAGTATCTTTGATTTGTGACATCATGGATATGATAAAAATAAAAGGCCGGGCAGGAAAAATCCTGCCCGGTCAGATAAATTTAATACCTTAACTTTCTTTGAAGAATCCTGTCTCATCGGAGAGAGTTGTTGAAATATCATGCAGCGAGGTCGCGCTGTCTGAAAGAGAGGATACTGTTGCGGAAAGCTCCTCCATGGAAGCTCCGGTCTCCTCTGAGGATGCGGCATTCTCTTCACTGATAGCAGAAAGTGAAGACATGGCATCAGCCACAACATTCTTAGCACTTACGCAGGTTCCTGCATCAGTTTCAATACTCTTGGCACTGTCAACTGTGGCAGAAATATCCTGGATCATGGCATTTACGCTCTGAACTGTAGCACCAAGTACCTCAACCTGTTCAGTGTTCTCACGCTGAACGTCTGCTGCCATGGTAACTGCTGCCTGGGACTCCTCAAGAAGAACATCCATCTCTTTTCTGATCTCATCGGCCATGGCTCTTGAATCATCAGCCAGCTTACCAATCTCTTCAGCAACTACAGAGAATCCCTTTCCTGCCTCACCGGCTCTTGCGGCCTCAATGGAAGCATTCAGTGAAAGGAGGTTGGTCTGGGTTGCAATGGAAGCAATTCCCTCAACCTTTTCATTGATATTCTCAACAGCCTTACTGGTGGCTGCGATCTTTTCTGAAATAGCGGAGATACTGTCGCTCATATTCTGGCTGCTCTGCTGCAGATCTGCCAGACTCTGGGCTGACTCTGTACTTACATTCTGCATTCTGCCGGCAAGATTTACCAGGTCTCCCGTGCTCTCCTGAACATGTCCGGTAGCCACATCGATATCTCCCACACTCTCTGTAACACTCTGGATCTCATCAGCCTGCTGTGTTGCACCGGAAGCAATTTCCTGAACCGCTGTGGAAACATCATCTGCTGTCTGTGAAATCTGGTTAGCTGTATCAGCAAGCTCCTCGGAGGACTCATTTACCGATACTGTGGAAGCCTTGATGCTCTTAACAATTTCATCGAGTTTATCTATAACGGAGTTTGTGTTATTTATGATATCGCCAAATTCATCTTTTCTGTCAGTATACTTGGAAATGCGCTCAAACTGGCCATCTGCAAGCTTGGTGACAGAATCATTAACTGCTTTAAGAGGTTTTGTAAAAGAGCCTGCCATGTTAAGTGAAATAGCCACAGCAATTATAAGCATCAGCACACCAATACCTATGATAAGCATTGCGCTGCGCTTTGTTCCCTTCATGACCACATTATAATCGGAGACCATAACTACAACCCAGCCGGTATTGGGCTCTTTCAAATAGGACATGATAAGCTTTCTGCCATTATTTGTCCCGACATAGCTGCCACTTCCATTTGTCTGGGCTTCTTTATAGGCCTGAAGATTACTCATATCCTCAAGATTATTGGCATCAATGGCACGCTCGGAATGTCCGATCATATTGCCGTTTCTGTCAAGGATCATAGCTTCTTCCTTATTGTTTGCATTAACTGCACTTGCCAGGAAGTTGTTAAGATTTACCAGTTTATAGCTTCTCATGATGGTTCCTATAACATTTCCGCTCTCGTCATAAATAGGAACGATAGGGAAAATAGTTGCAGAACCATCGGTCTTTGCAGCATAAACGTCAGAGATATACTTCTTACCGGTAATTGCAGTCTGGAAATATGGTCTGTCTTGTATATTCTGAAGATTTCCCGAAGAACGAACCAGCTGTTCTCCATCAAGACCTGTAACTACAATTGAATTGCCGCCGCCAAGATTCTCTTCCATTTTCGCAAGCCATTTTACCATAACATCAACTTCTCTGTCCTCAGGAGCAGAAGCAAAATAATGGGTCATATAAGGGCTTGCTGCAGCCGTACTGAGAGTCTGCATCATTTCCTCAACTTCCTCCATAAAGGAAGCCTCAACAACAGCAACCTTCTGAGTATTGATAGACTTGGCATCCTCAAGGGACTTATTCATGCTGTTGAAATAATTGACAACAATTGAAATTACCAGCGGAACAATGCAAACAAGAAGCATTACTGAAATCAGCTTGGTGCTCACACTATTCATTGAGAAACCTTTACCCGATGATTTTTTGGCCATAACATACCTCCTGAAAATTTTTATGTGACAAAAAAGTGGGGATAAGTCATATATCCCCACTTCTAATACTATCACTATTCTCAAATATAATTGTATGCTATATCGATAATTAATAAATTATTAAGATATCACTTTGCAATCCTGAGAAGTTTATATAAACATCTCAAAACTCCATATTCAGTATCTGCTGTCTCAGTTCCTGCCTGCGATCATTAAGAAGCAGCAGCTTATTATATTCATAGTAAGCTTCATTTCCTGTCTCTTTTACAAATTTAAGGCTGTAATAGGCATTGGAAAGCTCAGTGATAAAGATGACCATCTCCTGGCTGCCGGTAAGGGACTCCTTGTTTCCGAAGGTCTCCTCAATAAAGTTAAAGCAGTTGGTAAGATGCCTGTCGGTATCGGTGATACCCGCCTGACGGGCATTCTCTTTTTTGGTAAACCAGTTCTTAGCAATGATAAAGGCCCCCTGCAGATCAGATTCGGAGCCTGCTGCCGCTGTCATGTAGGAAATGCAGTCCCTGAGCCTGTCTACGGCAAGAGTCCTGATGCGCTCATCCTCGCGGCTTGCCATTCCGGCCTCCACATCTGTCTCCAGGTTGTATTTCATGATGCCGAGCCTGTCTTTGAAGTAAGAAATGCTGCTCTCCATGTCGGGCTTCTCTTCCTCGGCGTAGGCCTTAAACTCTTTGATGGTGTCAAAAAGGATTTTCTGAACAGCCTGCTCCTTGGCGTATTCCCTGAATTCCTCCATAAGCCTGTCCGTAAGAAGGCCTATTATACTGAGCTTCTCATCAAAGGAGCCCTCCTTGAGGCTCTTAAGATCCTCAGGGAAGTTACCCTCCAGAATCTCAGGTATCTTGTAGAGCTCATTGTAGCGGTGATACAGCTCGTAGTAATCAGCAAAATCCCTTGCAATCTCTTTGTTCTGAATGTACTGAACCACCAGATTCTCATCCACAGACATCGAGAGCTTCTCGTGAACCTTCATCACTCTTGAAAGGTCCTCCCAGCCACGGGCGGTCACAAAGGTCCTGCCGTCCACATCTGTTTTTATGCTGTAGAAATTGTCCTTTTTAATCTCAAGGTAAGAAAGGATGGCTCCGTGAACCGCTGCCTTGTAGGCATAGGACTTCCAGGAATCAAAGTCCTCCTCGATGTTGATCTGCCTTACACGGTCCAGGGTTACGATATCAAACTCCCTGACGGACTTGTTATACTGAGGGGGATTGCCTGCGGTGACAATGATATACCCTGCCGGGAGCTTGTGACTTCCGAAGGTCTTGTACTGAAGAAACTGCAGCATGGTGGGAGCCAGGGTCTCTGATACACAGTTGATCTCATCCAGGAAAAGAATACCCTCCTCCACTCCGGACTTCTCGATCTGCTCATAAACAGCGCCGATGATCTCGCTCATGGTGTACTCGGTGACAGAATAGTTCCTGCCGCCGAATTCCTTTACACTTATCTGGGGAAGGCCGATGGCACTCTGCCTGGTGTGATGGGTTATGGTATAGGAAACAAGACCGATGCCAAGGTCATGGGCGATCTGCTCCATAATTGCGGTCTTACCGATTCCGGGAGGTCCCATCAGAAGGATAGGCCTCTGCTTCTCCGTGGGAATCTCATACTGTCCCAGCTCATCCTTCTCAAGATAAGCCCTGACTGCATTTTTTACTTCTTCTTTTGCCTGATCAATATTCATGATTCACCTCTATATGTAGAGCTTAAGGGCCCAGTCCGGCACCTTCTCGTCGTCGTAATCCTCGTCCTGGGGGAAAACAAAGGCAGTGTCGTAGGTTGTTGGCTTGTCCGGATAAATCCCAAAGCCGTCGGTAAAATAAATAAGTCCCTTAAGATTCTCAAATTCTTTTTTTGAAATATGCTCTGAAACCCGCTCAAACACAGGTCTGAAGTCCGTGCCGTAGCCGCCCTCTATGTGGATGCCCCCGGCGTACTTCTTCATGTCCTCCACAGAAGTTATGATCTCCTCCCGCTGGACCTGATCGTCACACTCTATTATACGGATATTTATCCTCTGAAAAAAACTGTCCCTGGATAAAAGGATCGCTGCGGTCTCGTTGAGGAACCGCTGAACCAGCTCATCCTTGCAGGAGGCGGAGGTGTCGATGGCGATGACCAGCTCCTGTATCTTCTTGACCTCCCGGAACTCGTTCTCCTCGATAAGGGGCATATTGCCGTAGTAGTCCAGGCCAAAGGCATACATTCCATAGTCGAAGCTGTCCAGGTCTATGCCGCCCTCTTCCCTTAGTATCTTAAACCTCTGAAGGAATTCCCGATAGTCCCTTCGGGAAGTGTTTTCATATTTCAGTATCCAGGAGAGCTTGCCGATGCGGTCGCTGTGCTGTTTTCCGATGGTCTCAATCTCGGTCTGAAGGCGCTTGGCCTCTTTCTCCCAGTTCTTTTCATTGTGCCTGATCTTCTGAAGGCGCCTGGGATTCATGTATTTCTCCCGGGTCTTTCCCTCATTGTTGTCAAAAGGGGAATCGTAGTCCTGATCTATAGGAGGCTCTTCTTTGTCCTTATCCTTGTCAGGATCATCGCTCTTCTGGTCCTGAAGTCTTAGCCAGAAGCCGTGATCATCCAGTGCGAATTCCCGCTCAAGCTTCTCCAGTTCAAATATATCAAGCTCGTTCTCTTTTTCGGAAAAATATTTGTAGAGACGCTCCACCGTCAGGACCTTCAGCTCTTTTTCCAAAAGAGTGATCCATCTGTCACGGTAATCGGAGCTCACACGGTAGATGCACTGATAGTCGAAGCTGTCCAGAATGGACTCGGTGACGATATCGGCGCAAAGATCGTAAAGTCTTGTATTCTCGTATCTTGCAGAGGTGTACATATGGCGGAAAATGCAGTGCAGAAGCATGTGAAGATAAGTTCTGTTAAGCTTGCCGGGCTCCTCCACAAAAAGCCTTGCTACGTAAGCGGGATTAAACCTGATGTCCACCGCATCGGTACCCACGGTGGTGGTGGTCAGGTCAAGCTCGTAGCCAAGGCTGTTTAATGCAGCGCCAAAAAAGCGCATATCGATATATAATTCTGTTCTTGCGGCCGAGAGTACTTCCCGGCCCGCAATTTCAAGATCTTGTCTTTTCATACCTAATACTTTATCAAGTTAGCGGTATATTTTCAAACTAAGAGTCCCTGGATCAAAATAATAAAGATCAGTATAGGAAGGACGATCTGCAAGTACCACTTAAGTCCCCTGGGAAGCTTGAGGCCGGAGCCGGTGTTAACTTCCGCGATGTAGTTGTCAAAGCCCCATCCCAAACGGGTTACGCAGAACAACAGGAAAATAAGTGAACCTCCGGGAAGGAGAAGGTTACTTACCAGGAAGTCCTCTGAATCAAGGACGCCGCGGTTTCCGATCAGGGTAAGGTCACTTAATACATTGAAGCCCAGTACACAGGGAAGGCTTGCGATCAGCATAAATAAGCAGTTGATGGCGACGGAACGTCCTCTTCCCCAGCCAAAGTTGTCGCTGCAGGAAGCCACCAGGTTCTCAAACACCGCTGTAACAGTTGAAAAGCTGGCGAAGGTCATAAACAGGAAGAATAATGTTCCCCAGATACGTCCCCCGGCCATGTTGATAAACACGTCGGGCAGGGTCACAAAAATAAGGGACGGGCCCGCATCAGGTTTGATGTTGTAGCTGAAGCAGGCAGGGAAAATGATAAGTCCTGAAATAATAGCCACAAAGGTATCAAGAGCACAGATTCTTATTGCCTCGCCGGTGAGGGCGTTGTCCTTTGACATATAGCTGCCGAAGATCTCAATGGATCCAAGACCTACACTAAGGGTAAAGAACGCCTGGCTCATGGCTGCGGTGATAACCTTCCAGATACCTACGCTTTTAGCCTTGTTTATATCGGGCAAAAGATAGAACTTAACGCCCTCTGCTGCCCCCTCGAGAGTAAGGCTGTTTACCGCCAGTGTCATGATAAGACCAAGAAGAAGGATCATCATGATCTTATTTACCTTCTCAAGGCCGTTCTGAACACCGAAGCTCAGGACACCAAAGCCAAGAAGCACTGTCAGTGTTGTAAAAATAGCCAGTTCCACAGGATCCGCCAAAAGATCATCAAATACTGCGACCACATCCTGACGCTGAAGGCCGTTGAATCTGCCTGTGGCAAACTTGCAGAAATAGTTGAGCATCCAGCCTGAAACTGTTGTGTAGTACATCATAAGAAGGTAGTTACCTGCCATGCAGACCCATCCGTGAAGGTGCCACTTGCTGCCCGGCTTCTCCAGGGCTTTGTAGCCCTTAACCTGTGTCTGTCTGCCGGCTCTACCCATGGCAAGCTCCATGGTCAGCACCGGTATGCCCATAATAAGCAGAAATAACAAATAAAACAGCACGAAAATCGCGCCGCCATTCTCTCCTGTCACATATGGAAACTTCCATACATTTCCTATTCCGATAGCGCACCCCGCGCTAACTAAAATAAAGCCCAATCTGGACTGAAAACTGCCTCTTTCGTTCATAAATAACCCCTATATCATTGATTTAATGCTTTAAAGTACGTCAGCAAAAAGTTAGTTTATCATAGTTTAGTTCAGATTTCTAGCAAAAATTAAAACATGTTTTGAAAACGAAAAATTACCAATAAAAAAAGAACTGCTCCAAATCCATCTCTGAATTCTTTGCAGATCCTGTTTTTTTCATATTACCTTACATATTTAATTATAGATCAAATTCAAATTCGGAAGCAGCGGTTTTCTGAGGTTTTCCGCTGCCTATGAGAATTGCGGAGAGGCGGGTGAGCTGCTTGGATGATGCAAGCTTAAGTGCAGCGTCGATAGCTTCTGCGGGAATGAGATTCTCATAGGATATAAGTGATGAAACTGTATTAAGCAGAGCGTCATCACGATAAGCCTCATACTCATTAGAAAGTCTTGTCAGAATGCTGCCTGCGTTCTTGGTGGTGAATTGTTCGTACTTGGTCTTGTAGCCGGGCATAAGTCCGTAGGGATAAAGAAGTCTGCCTATGGCGATGTTCTCTGAGACCTCGGAGCCGTCAATTACGGCCTTCTCAAAGAGCTTATCATACTCGGCGAAGTTGATGCTCCTTCTGTCCACGCACTCTCTGTAGGCGTAACCTGAGCCTGCTATAGAGAACTGGATGGTCCTGGCCATGGTGTTCTCGTTAAAATCATAAACATATTCCGGGAAGGTAAGGCAGGCTTCGCCCTCGTCCTTGATATGTATCAGAAATCTCAAAGTCTTGTCACTGTCCGCCAGGAAGTTCCTGATAACCTCAAACCAGTTCTTATTAACTGTGATATCAATCTCTTCCAGGGCATCACACTGCCTGCAGACACCGTCGTAGTAGTCATCAAGACTATCAAACAATGTGATCTTCCTAAGACTCTTACAGTTGTGGAAGGCAAATCCGTATAGCGTCTTAATACTCTCCGGCAGAGTCACACTCTTGAGATCCTGTCTCCCGGAAAATGCATGATTGCCTATGGCCTCAACCGGTAACCCGTCAATGCATTCCGGAACAACCAAGTCAGCTATCTGCCCTTTATATCCGCTGATCTCTATATATTCATGTCCATCCTTATGTATCTTCTTCTCGTAGCTAAACATTAGTAATACACAATACCCTTTCAAATAATACACTCTATCACAAAAAGCCGGGCAGAATCAGGGAAAAGAACATGACTCGGAACTCAGAAAACTCTCGGCGGACATAAACAGCTCCTTGCCCGGGGAGTCTCGTTCCAATATGGAAAATTGAGCCGATTTTGGTGCTACGTAGGAGAGACCAATGAGATGCGAGTGCCCTTGCACGACCATCTCATGCTCTGGGCTCTCCGGAGTGCTCAGCGCCATGAGGCACAATTTTCCATATGAACGAGGGTCCCCGGGCAAGGAGCGTCATTTCTCACCCAGCGTTACTTCTGCAGTCCTTGAATGAATTTTCCGATAGGATTCTGCTTTACTTTCATAGCGCCCTTAGGGCAGTATTCCTGGCAGCAGAAGCATTTGATGCACTTGCTGCGGTCGATCTGAGGAATGGTTATCTGCTTGCCGGACTTATCGGTGTAAGGCACCATGGTGATGGCCTTAGCCGGGCAGACATTGTAGCACTTTTTGCAGCCGATGCACTCATTCTCTTTGACCTGGGGCTTGGCATTAAATACATGCTTAACAGCATAGGCTGCGATCTTCCAGCCTATTCCTTCGCCCTCAAAGGTAATACTCTGATGGCTGGTAGCCCTCTGGAAATCAGGGATCTTCACCTCGGAAAGTGCCACTTTTCCCACAATCTCAGCCTCAGAAGCCTCCTTGGGTCCAAGGCCTCTCTCATAGGCCACACCCAGGATAGCGCAGTCGTTAAGTCCCATACCGATGATATCCGCGCAGACCATGTCCAGAGCATAGGGCCTCCTGGAAGCCAGCAGCGCTCCGATATGTCTCTTCTCGCCGCTGCAGGGACCGTTTCCTTCCATGCCGTCCACCGCATCAACAAGATACAGCACAGGCTTAAAATACTCATTGAGATCCACCATCATATTGGCAAAAGCCCTCTCCTCAGGAAATCTCATATGGTACTCGGGCTTGGTGGTTCCCGGAATAGTTCCAAACATATTTTTAACAGCGCAGCTAAAGCCCATCATGGCATGGGTCTTGAGCTTGCAAAAATCTATAATGGCATCCACCTTATCAAGCCATCCGGTGTAGATGAAGGTCTTGATGGATTCCGCCTCAGGAAAAACAGCGTTGCTTATGGAAAAATCGTCATTGAGCTTAACCCTGCTGTCACCAATCTCTTTTACCATGTCGGTGAGACCGCAGACCTTGTAGACTCTGTCAAGAACCGCAGGAGTATAGAGCTCTCCCGGGCTGTCTCCCACTACAACCTCTGCCCCCAGCTCAGTAAGCATAAGGCAAAGCTGCTTAAGAAGCGCTGGATGTGTGGTAGCCGCTCTTCCGGGCTCCATGGCTGTTATCAGGTTGCACTTGATTCCAACCTTCATTCCCGGCTTTACAAAATCCAGTCCTTTGATGTTGTCGATAACTTCCTTCAGGGAAGCCTTTACAGTCTCTTCATTGTAGTTTTCACATTTTGAGATTGAAACAGGGTCAAACATGAACTTATCCTTTCTTTGTCATGATGGTTATGGCCTTGTCTATAACTTCAATTTCTGTCTTTCTGGCATCTCCGCCATACTCCCCGTCAATGGTCCAGCTGGTGTTTTCATCGGAATAAAAAGTCACCCTGGTCACCTGTCTGAAGGTTATGAAATTGCTGTTTACATCCCCCATTGCAAGAGCCGTCAGTATCAGATTCATCTCGCCGATATTCCTGGGTGCCCGGATAAGGATAAGCTCCATCTTTCCGTCATCCTGATGAACATCAGCGTTCTCCAGGAGCTTCATTCCACCTACAGATGCGGAATTACACACAGCTCCGAAGATATAGTCCCCTTCCTCAGTGAGATCATCAGTTTCAATCTTCATATGACAGTTATAGGCCATATTCTGCGGAAGCTCAGCTATGGCACTTATAACATAAGCCGCATAGCCCAGGACATTTTTCAGCTCCTGATCCGTAGCATAGCTGACCTTGGAAAAAGCTCCGAAGGCTGCCACATAATTGAAATAATGATCATTCATCCTGCCGATATCATAGGAAAAAGGCTCGCCCTTGACAGCTGCCTGTATGGCTCCGGCCTTACCTGCCGGAATTCCCAGCCCTCTGGCAAAATCGTTGGTGCTGCCTGCAGGAACATAGGCAAGAATCGGTCTCTTTTTCAGCTTCATCATGGAATTGACCACATGATTCAGAGTGCCGTCACCGCCGCTGCAAAGAATGAGATCTGCCTTGCCGTCATACTGCTCCACAAGGTTCTCTGAGGTAAGCTCTGTCCCCGGAAGAATCGGATAAACTATGGGTTCATAATCCTGCTCCCCAAGGGCTGTAACTATATCCATGGCCTCATTTCCGGCCTTACCTGTACCTGCCTTCCTATTAATGAGAACTAAAGCACGTTTCTTCATATATTTTTCTCCGTCTGGCATAAATTATGAAAAAAAACTGTGATAAAGCTCAAATACATATCGTGCAATCTAATTGCATACATCATAATGCACGAATACCTAAATTGCAACAGTTAAATTACTTGATTCTCTTATATGTTCTGTAGGTGTATGTGATGTCAAAATAGACCTGCTCATCGCTCTCGTCAACCAGCTCCCACTCCGGATCCTGGTCCAGATTAGGGAAGTAAGAATCTGCCTGATATTCCTTGTCGATGAAGGTTACGATGGCTTCGTCGCATACATCAAGAAATTCCTTGTAAACGCTTGAGCCTCCGATTATGAATACGTCATTGGTATCCAGGTCACTTACTGAAGAAAGAAGCTCTTCCTTACTGTGAACAACCAGTGCATTCTTAACTGTATAATCCTTCCTGGTGGAAAGAATGATGTTGTCTCTTCCGGGAAGCACTACCTGCTGAGGGAAGGTCTCCAGGGTCTTTCTTCCGTATACTATGGTTTTGCCGATGGTCAGGCTTCTGAAATTCTTCTGGTCCGCAGGAATGCTCACCAGGAGCTGTCCCTTATTTCCAATGGCCCAGTTACTGTCTACTGCTACTATTGCTTTCATAAACTCTCCTCTTTTTTATATAGCGATAGGTATATCTTTTATCTGTTCCCCGGCAACCTCGTAGCCCTCAAGGGAAACATCATTTCTTGTGAATTCATAGAAGTCCTTCACGTCAGGGTTCAGTTGGAACTTAGGTGCGGGAAGGGGCTTTCTTTCGATGAGCTCCTTGATAAGAGGCACATGTCTGTCGTAGATGTGAGCATCTGCGATAACATGCACCAGCTCGCCCACGTTCATGTCGCAGACCTGAGCCAGCATGTGCACAAGAACCGCATACTGAACCACGTTCCAGTTGTTGGCAGCAAGAACGTCCTGGGATCTCTGGTTGAGAACCGCATTAAGAGTAAGCCTGTCCTCGCCCTTTTTCTGGGTTACGTTGTAGGTAACGCTGTAGGCGCAGGGGTACAGGTTCATCTCATGGAGATCCTGGAAAACATAGGTATTTGTCATTATTCTTCTGCTGAAGGGATTGTTTTTAAGATCATAGATAACCCTGTCGATCTGGTCGAACTCGCCCTCTTTATATATGCTCTTCTGGGCGATCTGATAGCCGTAGGCCTTGCCGATGGAACCGGTCTCATCCGCCCACTCATCCCAGATGTGGCTGTTGAGGTCGTGGATGTTGTTGCTCTTTTTCTGATAGATCCAGAGAACCTCGTCGGTGGCGCTCTTAAGGGCTGTCTTACGAAGAGTCATGATAGGGAACTCCTTGGAAAGGTCGTATCTGTTCACAACTCCGAATTTCTTAATAGTGTATGCCGGCTCCCCATCCGGCCAGTGGGGACGTACCTTCTCCCCCTCGGTGGATGTGCCGTTTTCCAAAATATCCTTACACATATTGATGAAAATCTCATCTGCTATTGCCATACCGTCCTCCTATTTTATCTATATTTTTACTTACTCCACTTATCACATAATGAATTAATCTGATCCGCAAACTTCGCCTTATCCTTGTTGGTCATGCCCTCGGATCTGGCTATGATGCCCATAAGGCGTGCCCCCGCAGCCTTAAGACGGGCATAGACATCCGAAACAAGGGTGGATTCCTTCTTCTTGATAGGAATCGGAATGCCTTCTTTCAGGATCATTCCGGAAATAACATCAAACTCTGTTCCTGAGTAAGGCGCATAGGTGTCGTAGCCGTACTCTTCCTTCAGGCACTTGGCAAAGGACATACATACGCTGTCCTCACCGTGAACTATAAATACCCGCTTAGGTCTTTTTACATCAAAGCCCTGGAGCCACTTGATAAGGCCGTTCTTGTCCGCGTGGCCGGATAAGCCCTCCAGCTTACAGATGTCTGCCCTCACATCGATGGTCTCGCCAAAGAGCTTCACCTCTGTGGCTCCGTCGATAATGGCGCGGCCTGTGGTTCCCACAGACTGATAGCCTACGAACAAAATGGTGCTCTCAGGTCTCCAGAGATTGTGCTTGAGGTGGTGTCTTACACGGCCCGCCTCGCACATTCCCGATGCGGAAATGATAACCTTGGGCTCCGGATCCTCGTTAATAGCCCTGGACTCCTCCATGGTGATGGCCAGGTTCAGGCCCGGAAAAGCGATGGGGTTGATCTTCTTTTTCAGAAGCTCAAGCGCCTCCTCGTCATAGCAGTCGTACTGGTTCTGCTCAAATATCTCTGTGGCCTCCACCGCCAGAGGACTGTCCACAAACACAGGGAAATTAGGGAAGGACTTGACCATGCCCTCCTTCTTGATCTTCCTGATAAAATACAGCATCTCCTGGGTCCTTCCCACTGCAAAAGAGGGGATGACCACGTTGCCGCCCCTTGCAAAGGTGCGATCAAGGATCTCCGCCAGTTCCCTTTCATAGTCAGGCTTCTCTTCAGAATGAAGTCTGTCGCCGTAGGTGGACTCCATGACAACATAGTCAGCCTCAGAGGTATACTGAGGATCCCTGATAAGTGGCTGGTCCGTGTTGCCGATGTCGCCGGAAAAGACGATCTTCTTGGTGACATTTTTCTCCGTAAGCCATACCTCTATGCTGGCTGAGCCCAGAAGGTGTCCGATATCCGTAAACCTGATCTTAACCCCTTCGCAGACCTCTATCTCTTTTCCATAGGGACAGGGCACGAAGGCCTTGATGGTCTTGTCCGCGTCCTCCATGGTATAAGCGGGCTCCATTTTGCCCACGTCCTTGCTTCTCTTGGCCTTCCTGTTTCTCCACTCAGCCTCCTGCATCTGGATATGGGCACAGTCACGGAGCATGATGTCACAGAGCTCCGCTGTGGCCTCCGTGGAGTAGATTTTGCCACGGAATCCCTGAGAATACAGAAGAGGAAGGTTACCGGAGTGATCAACATGGGCATGGGTCAAAAGCACATAGTCGATCTCCGGAGCGGATACCGGCAGGGGAACATTCTCGAAGTAATCCTTGCCCTGTTCCATACCGTAATCCACCAATATATGTTTGCCTGCGCACTCGATGAAGTGACAGCTGCCCGTAACCTCATGGTCCGCACCAATAAAGTAAAGTCTCATATATTCTTTGCTCCCATAATCATATTATTTTTAAGTATAACACAAAAAAGTGGCATTCTAAGCATAACTCTGTTAGAATGGTAATAATGATTTATTTTAAAGGAGATTATGAAAATGTATATTAAGAAATATGCAAAAAGAGCTGTCGCATCCGTGATGTGCGCCATCACAGTCCTCAGTGTTGCAGCCTGCGGAGCACAGGGAAGCGATGACGCCACAGAGGATACAGGCGCTGTAGGCGTATCTTTTGAGCAGATTGAACCTGAGACCACTACTGAGGCCCCTGCTGAAGAGGCTTCTACAGAGGAAGTTCAGAAAGAGGCAGAGGCTTACGTTCTCCCTGAGGGAATGTATTTTTCAGAGCTTACAGGTGAGCCCATCAGTGAAGAGCTCAAGGACCAGCGTCCCATCGCTGCCATGGTTGATAACGAGATCACAGCTCTTCCTCACTACGGAACCTCAGAGGCAGACGTTGTATATGAACTTATGAACAGCACTCTGAACGACCGCATCACAAGACTTATGTGCGTAGTTAAGGACTGGGGCAGCATCGAGCAGCTTGGAAGTATCAGATCAACTCGTCCCACCAACATCATGCTTGCTTCTGAGTGGAACGCAGTTCTTTGCCACGACGGCGGTCCTTACTACAATGACCAGTACTTCTCACAGCCCTGGTCAGCACACTTCTCAGGAACCTTCTCCCGTATCAACAACGGTAAGGCAAGAGAGTTCACAGAGTACATCGTAAGCGGCGACCTTGAGAGCAACTTCAACAACTACTCCAACAAGGCCGGCTATGAGACAACCTATAACCAGTACGCCAACGAGGGAAGCCACTTCAACTTCGTTCCTTACGGCACAGAGATCTTCCTTGATCAGAAGTATTCAAGATCCTACACAGCCAACAAGGTTGTACTTCCTTTCACACACAACGGTTCACAGCTTGTTTACAACTTTGACACCAACGAATATGAGTACTACGAGTACGGCGAGCGTCATGAGGATGCAGAGGACGGCGCTCCCCTTAGTTTCAAGAACGTTATCCTTCAGAAGTGCTCTTTCTCACAGCTTGATGAGCATGGTTATCTCATCTACAACTGCATTGATTCCGGCAAGAACGCCTGGTATCTCACCAACGGCGTAGCCAAGGATATCACATGGGTTAAGACCAGTGAGACAGATGTAACAAGATTCTACGATGAGAACGGCGAAGAGCTTGCAATCAACACCGGCAAGACCTATATCGCACTTATCCCTGAGGACACTTGGGAGAAAATCATTTTTGAATAATGCATCAATTCGAAAAATAGTTTAAAATAAGTCATGGTAGAGTATATTTTCTACCATGACTTTTTCTTTTTGGTTTTTATCAAAATAGTAATGTACCCGGAGGAAAAATGCGAAACCTACCACACCTGTCCAAGAAGATAAACGGAAACACCCTGAAAGTCATAGCCTGCATCGTTATGCTTATAGACCATTTTGCAGCCGGAATCATGCTTCCAATAGTAAGGGACGGCCTCTACGATGGCATGTTATCCAATGCAGAGCTCAATATGACCTACAAGGTCCTGAGAGCCATCGGAAGATCAGCCTTTCCCATATTCTGCTTTCTTCTTACGGAAGGCTTTATCCATACAAGGGATAAACGCCGCTATGCTGCAGGGCTTTTAATCTTTGCAATTATCTCAGAGCCCTTCTTTGATCTTACTCTTTACTGCAAATTCGACAGATATAATTTCAATATATTCAAGGTACTAATTGAAAACAGAGAGCTGTGGTTTGAGCGTCAGAACGTCTTTTTCACCCTGTTTCTGGGCCTTGTGGCCATAAGCCATATTGACAGAATAAGGGCCGAATTTGGCAGGATAATGCCCCTTTCAGAGAAGGAAGATCCTCGTCTTACCACCGTATCAGGAAACGTCAATATCGTAAGCCTGCTCCTGTCAGCTGCTGTAGGCACCTCTGCAGCAATTCTTGCGCAGTTCATCCATTCCGATTACCGCTGGTATGGTGTGACCCTTATCATCATCTTTTATGTGTTTAAGGAATTCGATGCCCTCTGTCTCGCCGCCGGATACTTCTTTATCAGCAGCCTTTCAACAGAGTACTGGTCATTCCCTGCCTTTATCCTTATGCTTTTCTACAACAATAAACGAGGTAGAGATCTCGGCAAGTTCAAATACTGCTTCTATCTCTTCTACCCCGTTCATCTTCTGGTAATATATTTGGTTCGCTGTATCATCGCCCTGTAACTCCCTGGCTCAGTTGTCCTTGTAACTGGCCATGGCCTCCTGGGCTCCACAGATATCTGTTGTGGACAATGTGTACTTCTGGAGAAGCTGTGTGTCAAAGGATACACACTTATCTTCGTCAGCCACCACTACGGCGACCTCTCTGTACCCCTTCTCCTTGTTGCCGGTAAGAATATACACCGGCTGTCCAGCCTCCACATCCATCTTAACCTGGATTGTGGCGGTCTTATTCAAAATTACGTTCTTACTAAATGTCAGCTCATAGGTCCCGGGATAAAAACCATCCTGGGATTTTGTCACTGTACCACTGATCGGAAGTGTTCCGTTCTCATCAAAGATAGTTACCCTCTGAGTAAGTCTTCCCCGTTCATTCAATAGACCTTCCTCAGTAAGAGTCTGTTCACGCTCGCTGCGAGCCTCCTCGTCATCTGTAACAACAAAACTTGCCAGAGAACTGCTCTCCTCCGGTGTATCCTGCGCCGTGCTCACTCTGCTCTTGCCATCAATTCCGTACTGGAAGATTGCCCCTGCAAAGCTGGCGCATATCAGGACTACAGCGACAAGGATAAACATCCTGATTGTCCTTGTCTTTGTCATAATTTCAAACCCACCTAAACTATATAATGTTCAAATAATTAATTCCTTCACAAAACTTACTCAAGTTTATCACAATTTGGACACAATTTTCAATGGGTTTTTTAAAAAAAGTTTATAAAAATTTATAAAAGTTTATACTTTTTTTAGAATTGCGCACAACCAAGCTGTTCTTTATTTCATCCAGGTCTTTGGTTTTATAACGATAAATATGGGAAGAAGCTCAAGTCTTCCTGCCAACATATCAAACATAAGCACGATCTTGGACAGATAAGAAAACTCTGCGTAGTTGCCCATGGGGCCTACCATGCCAAGTCCCGGTCCGATGTTGTTAAGGGTTGCCGCAACGGAGGTTACCGTTGTCTGGAAATCGAAGTTATCCAGGGCAACAATAAGTGTGGATACAATAAAAGTAATTACATAGATTCCAAGATAAGCTGATACGGACTTAACGGTGGTACCCTCAACTGTATGGCCGTCCATATATACTCTCTTGATGGCCTTGGGATGCACAATGAAGTTCAGCTCATTTCTTGCATTCCTGATAACGATCAGGGCTCTTGAAAACTTAAATCCGCCGCCGGTGGAACCTGCGCAGGCACCAACCAGTGAAAGGATGCAGAGTATCATCTTGGAAAACATTGGCCACTTGTCAAAATCCAGGGTTCCGAATCCGGTGGTGGTCATAACCGAAGTCACCGCAAAAAGCGCATGATGGAAAGATAATCCGGCATGATCAAGGACTCCCGCCCTGTAAATATTGATGGCTATAAGAGAAGCAGCGATCACTATGGTTGCGAAGTAATATTTGACCTCATCGATAGCGAAGGCTTCCTTGGGCTTCTTATTCAGAAGAAAATAGTAAACGGTGAAGTTCACACCGCAAAGTGCCATGAATACAATGATAATTGCCTGGCTCACAATGGGGTATCCGCCGATTCCCGCATTGTTAATGGCAAATCCTCCGGTTCCCACAGTCGAAAAAGAAATGGTTATGGCGTCGTATATGGGAAGTCCCGAGATGAAAAGGCATATGATCTCAAAAAGGGTAATACCGAAATAAATAAGGTACAGGATCTTGGCCGTGTCCTTTACCTTGGGAACGATCTTACCAACCACCGGTCCCGGGCTCTCCGCCCTCATAAGATGCATACTATAGCCGTCAGCCATGGGAACTACCGCCAGGAGGAATACAAGAACTCCCATACCTCCAACCCAGTGGGTAAAGGTTCTCCAGAACTGAACACTCTTCTCCACCCCATCCACAGAGGTGAGAATACTTCCTCCTGTGGTGGTAAAGCCTGAAACAGTCTCAAACATTGCATCGATAAAATTGGGAATGGTGCCGGTCATAACAAAAGGGATCGCACCGATGACACTTATGCCAAGCCAGGCTACTGCAGTGATGGCAAAGCCCTCTTTTGCGTAAATAACCTTGTTTGCAGGCTTTTTTACAGAGCCCACATAGCCAACTGCAAGACAGCTCAGAATAAGGATAAAAAAGGATCTGGCACTGTCATACTCCCCATAAATAAGGGCCACGAAGAAGGGAAGCAGAAGCAACAGTCCCAGGGTCCTGAGAAGCCTGAATAATACGTATCTGATCATTGAGTAGTTCATTTATCGGTTCTCCAATATGTCATTGATATCCTTGAGTCCAGTAAGCATTGTGACTACAATTACTGAATCTCCTGCCCTTATAACGCTCTCACCACTGGGGGATATGATCTCGCCATAGTGGCTGATGCAGGCTATAAGGATTCCCTTGCGAAGGCTCAGCTTGGAAAGCGGAACTCCTATAACAGGGCTTCCCGCTCTGACTATGAACTCAAGCGCCTCTACTCTCTCATCATTAAGCTTGTACAGAGTCTCTATATTGCTGTCCGCAGAGGCAGACATTCCACGGACAAACTGGACGATTCTGTCCGCAGTGATGTTCTTGGGGTATATGATACTTCCGATGCCAAGAGAACCAATGATATCTCCGTAGTTAACTCTGTGAACCTTGGTGATAAGCTTGGCCTTGGGATTGATGCTCTTAACATACATGGAGAGCATGATATTCTCTTCATCCAGGTTGGTGAGTGAAACAAAGGACTCAGCGCTTGTTACACCCTCCTCCAGGAGCATATCCTTATCTGTTCCGTCGCCATTGATAATAAGGGCCTGAGGAAGAAGCTCTGAAAGCTCCTTGCATCTGACGGGATCCTTGTCAAAAATAGTAACCTTGATACCAAAGTTAAGAAGCTGCTTGGCCAGGTAGTATGCGGTTTCTCCGCCTCCGATGATAATGGTTGAATGAACCTTGGCTGTGGGAAGTCCCAGCTTTTTGAAAAATCCGAGAGTATTCCTGCCGGAACCCAAGATAGTAACCTCGTCCCCTTCTCTCAGAATAAAGTTACCGTCAGGAATATAGACCTCATTTCCTCTGGAAACAACAGCCACGATCACCTGCTTCTTAAGATCGGAAGGAATGTCCTTAAGGGCCAGGTCGCAGAGCCTTGATTTCTCGTCGATGACCATTTTGACCAGCTCCGCCTTGCCTCTTGCGAAGGTCTCAATCTTGGTGGCTGAAGGGAACTTAAGAAGACGTTCAGCCTCAGTGGCAGCGGCCTCCTCAGGATTGATTACCATGGAAAGCCCAAGTTCTTCCTTGATAAAGTTGATCTCCTTTTTGTAGATAGGATTACGAACACGGGCTATGGTATGGCAGTTACCTGCCTTCTTGGCTATAAGACAGCAAAGAAGATTGAGCTCGTCGGAATCGGTTACGGCGATCATCAGATCAGCCTTCTCGATTCCCGCATCCTTCATAATGGAGTAACTGGCTCCATTACCAACGATTCCCATAACGTCATAACTGTTGACCACGTTCTGGACAACACTGCTCTTCTCCTCGATTACAGTGATGTTATGACCTTCCTTGCTAAGCTGCTGTGTAAGGGTCTGTCCTACATTGCCGCAGCCCACAATAATAATATGCATATATTCCCTCCGGGACACTTAAAATATGTATCTAAATCTCACATAAATCTCACATAAATCCACATTACATTATATTTATAATGCAATATTTTATCAACCTTCATGGTTTTTTAATCATAATTTATCGGTACTTCATTGTATTTTATAGGCTTGAAACCTACAATTATCATGTCGGAAGATGGAAACATCCCGATTCTGCCTATAGGAGATGCCTATGAAGAATTTTTTTATCAGGTTATTCCAAGGGCGCTACGGTTCCTACGGAACCGATAAACTGACCAAATTTTTACTTGTTGAGGCGTTTATATGTCTCCTTTTGTCAGTCCTTGCCGCGCCGCTTAGCTTTTTGTATTATGTTGCGTTCTTAATACTTATTTACTGCTATTTCCGGCTATTCTCCAGAAACATTACAAAAAGATATAAGGAAAACCAGCTGTATCTAAGTATTAGAAAAAAGGTTACAGATTTATTTAAAAGACGCAAAGGATAGCTATGCTGAAATACCTAGTTATTTATGCCAGCGAGACCGGTAATACCAGACTTCTGGCGGAAGAAATATATAACGCTCTTCCGGTATCCACAAAGGAAAAAAAACTTGTGGATGTTCGTTCATGGCATGGCGAAACTGACG
>JAEEGF010601429.1_pt1 | contig 20285 bp, 15 predicted proteins | sample 9134171 | NCBI WGS metagenome assembly JAEEGF01 (sample SAMN16246542, study PRJNA631951) | gut metagenome | biome: gut microbiome; feature: rumen; material: AP-attached | host: Bos | place: Iran: Karaj | collected 2018-10
TTAGCCATATTGACGTTGTGCAGTTGCCTGCAACTGTTTGCCCACGACATCCAACCGGATGACTGCTTGCTGGGCAAAGAGACCGGTGTGACCTGCACCGAGCGCGAGAGCTACCGCTTTGACGTGTCGTTCGGCACCGACAGCGAGGGCTACATCGGGCGGATATCTGTCAAGGGTTACACGTCTCAGGACGAGGAACACGAGATGGAATTTGAAGGCGACCTGGTTGAGAGGCTTGATAAAGCGCCCAGCGCCGACGAGGCCGCCAGATGGGTGGACGATAAGACGGACATCAACTTTGACGGCATCCCCGACCTGATGGTTTTCATCGGCCGCAACTGCGTGGGGCGCGTTTCAGAGTACTATGTCGCCTTTGTATGGAATGACGAGGAAAAGCGCTTCTCCCTGGTTCTGGACTTTGACCGAATCAGCAACCCCGTCATTCATCCCGACACCAAGACTATCACCAGTACCGCCCGCACCGATGCGGTGGAAATCACCACATGGACCTATGCGTGGGTAGACGGATACCTAGAAATCATTGACGAAACCACAAGTACATTTGGCGATGAATAAAAAATTATTACTTACATTGATTTTTGCCTGCAGTATTCTTACCCTAACGGCAGGCAGTGCTCCCGACAAGAAGGGCGGTACCACTCTCCCACCCATGTTCCTGCTCGGGAACAGCAACGACATGATGCAGATGGTTTATTGGACTAATCTTGAAGAACCCCAGAAGGACGAAGATTATGCCGAGTACTATGATGATGCGCATCAGGAATGGGAACTTCAGGAGCGATTCCGCCACAATGCATCCAAGTACACCAAACTGATTGTTGACGGCATCAAGACGCGGGACGTGAAATATGTGGACGAGATTCTGCTCAACCCCGACGGCGAGCAGATGTTCCCGGGCGAGTTGCACAGCAGACCCGAAATCCCCTCCCCTGGTGCCCGCTTCACCTTCCAAGGCGGCTCCAATCAGGAGGACGACGGCGTTGTTGTCGTCACCGACAGCTATCTCGCCACCCACAAAGCGCTGAAAATCAAACCGACATCGACCGACAGGGAACTGCCCATGAGATTTGCCGTCATCAAGAAGATGGAGGAAAAATACGGCATGAAGGTCTCGCGCTCGGTGGAATGCTGCATCATCGGTGACCGTTACACCTATGGCGTGCTGCAATTCGAGGGCGAATACAAGAACAGCACAAGGAAGAAATACGACCCGAACGAGAAATCGGCATTGGCGCTGGAAATCATTACCGACGGCGATAAAATCTATTCCTATCCCGTCGAAGGCTGGTATGACCCCGAATACGGCCCCACATGGAATGCTGATGACGGCGGCGAATACCAACCCAGCAGCATCGAAGCGGTATTTGAAGGTCCACTAGGAACGGAATTCTGCTACATCCATTGGGCTCCCGAGAGTGCCACCACCGGCATCATGCTCCTGGGTAACGGCAAACTCGACCGCCAGCAATATACCGTTTACCACTCTCTCATCGACGAGCCCCTCCCCGTGTGGAAGAAAGACATCGAGAGTATGAAGAAAATATACCTCGACGACGACCCCGGAGAACACGAGTTCGTGAAACTGTCCAAGTGGAGCCACGTCTATATCGACTATGAAGGCGAGCAAATCTGGATCAGCGACGATGAGGAGGAGAACGGTGCATTCTTCAGCCGCGAGAACGGCAAACTCAAACTCGTGGGTACCGTGAGAGCCAATTTAAAGCCCTCGTTCCCCGAGAGTCGGGACGGCAACCATTACCTGGTGATTTCGGGACCTGCCGGAGGTCCGTCCTATTATACCGAAATCTTCAAGTTCAAGGGCGGCAAGTGTGTCGAGAGTTTCAATGCACTGGAGGTTTACGGCGAAATTGACGGCGCCACGCTCAACGGCAAAGAAATCAGCGCTGAGCAAGGAAAGGCTTACATGAAGGCGGTTCCTAATGCCATTGAGCCTTACATCTACTGGACTGAAATCGACGAAAAATGACAATCAAGCGATGAAAAAAGCAATCACATTACTATTATGCTGCTGTGCGCTGGCACTTGGCACCAGAGGCATGCAAGCCAGCATCCAGCCGCTCAAGGTCGTCAATGACAACTGGATGAGCAAGCCTATCCCCGTGAAGAGTAACAACGGAACGGTCGATGTGATGACGTTGATGAGGGCATTTCACACCGTCTGGCCCACCGCGAGCGTGCAGGCGATTATCGATGCTGCAGGCGACAACAGCTATTATCAGCATGACGAAGCGACGATGCCCCCGGGGTGCCACGGCATTGTGTTTGTGGACTGTGAGGACTTTAACTGGGCCTATTTTCATCACATGGATGGAGCGACCCAAGACGCCGAAGCGCGCAACTATCTGTGCGACAACGGGAACCTGTGGTTCGTCATCAGTTTTGCTGAAGCCGATAACAAGGTGAAGCCTTTCTGCTGCTTCTACTACTACGACCACGCCAAACGGATGATGACGCCTCAAGCCACCCCCTTCCAAAACCTGCCGCGCAAATGGGAAAATTCCACATTACACTATTATCTGGGATTTGAATACGACCAGACCATCACCGTGGAAGAGACCTCACCTGCCGGTGAGAACTGGTACCACCAATATACCTTTACCGGCATGTCTCATGTGTATCACAACTCCACCGCAAATCCCTACGAAGACATGGACGAGATGGAAGAGGAGGAAAGGCTGCCCGATGATGCCGAGCTAAAAGATGAGGACGATGACAGGGAACTGTATGTCAACGTCGATGGCGTTGGCTCTGAGAACGGCCAGTACTCGGTGTGGCTGCGCGACAAGAACACGGGCTTTGCAACCTGCATCCTTGTCACCGAAAACACCGCCGAGCCACGATGGGCCCAGATGCAAGACGGCAACGGCATCAAGGTAGCGATTGACCAGATTGCCGCCGGCGACTGTTTAAACACCCTCTTCATTCCATGGGATGCCGACAAAATCTTTGTCGAGGGCTGTCCCGACGGCCGCAACGTCTGGTCTTACGTCATCGACATGAGTACCAAAGAAGCCATCCAGTTGCCCACCAACGAGGGGCTGGTTGCCATCGATCCCGAGAAACAGGAAATCCACATGAGCGATTACCAGTATGCCACTGAAGGCGGACGATACTCGATGGAGCGCGTCTATACCCTCGACGGCAAATTCACAGGCAAGGAATACCGAATTGCTGATTAACAAGATATTAACACAACAAAATCGATATCTAATGAGAAGAACAACAATCATCTTAATGATGCTCACAGCCCTCGTTGCAGGAGCACAATACCTCGAGCAAGGCAGCATGTGGTACAACGGCGCACTCGTCTATACCGCCACCCTGAGTGATGGGGGCAAAGTGATTCTTGACTCGACAGTCGAGGGCGAGGAACTCGAATTCATGCTGGTGCCCGTGAAAGGCGAACCCGGCACTTACACCATCGCCCAGGGTCCCAACGACGCCATGATGATCGAAGAAGTCGGGCACACTGTTCGCCTCATCCAGCAGGAGGACTTGAATATCCTCTGTTTCTATGACGCAGAAGACACCCTGTACAAATTGATGTCCTGCACCAGAGAAGAGGACAACCAGAAACTCAACGTGGAAACCTGGATGACGCTCCTCAGGGGGGACTACACCATGGCCGACGGCACCCGCGTGTCCATCGACTGGAACAAGGCCCTCGTGGGTGGCACTTATGTGCCCATCGAGCCCGTAACCTTTAACGGCCATACGACTGGCATCCTCAGCATCGACGGTGAAGGCACTCCGTTGAACGGCCCTATGGAAGTGGAGTTCATCAAGTGTGGCCTGCGCCTGTATCCGGTGGGGTATGATGAGTACGAGTTTCCGCACCGATTGCTTGTTGACAGTTTTACCCTCACCAGTTCCAGTTCAAATTACGGCTGCTATGACTTCGTCTGCAACACGTTGCTCCACGGCAGCGAACTGAACTACTACGACAAACCGACGCTGCGCCTGATGCGCAATTTCATCCTTGCACGTCGCGGCTATGTGTTCCAGTCCAAGGACCTGAAGGCATACTTCGAAAAACAGCCGTGGTACCGACCTGCCGAGAGCAACGACGACGTCCAGCTCTCACTGCTCGAGCGCTTGAACATCGAACTCATCAAGTACCGCGAAGCCACCTTCGATAAAGAGGTATAGAATAACTAGCGTCCGTAAAAGCTCCGTCAGGAGCGGACGCAAGGGTGCAACAATAAGCTCCGTCAGGAGCGGAAAGAACATAGGCAGGGGTGCAACGATAAGCTCCGTCAGGAGCAGACGCAGGGGTACAACAATAAGCTCCGTCAGGAGCGGCCAGAACATAGGCAGGGGTGCAACGAGGCAAAGCCGAGTGCAACCCCTGCCTTAGTAAAGTGCTCAATCTAGCCCCATTGGGGCGGCAGAAATAGCTAAATCGGTAGGCTGGCTTCCAGGTTGTTCTCGCCCAAAGGGCGAGCCTATGAGTAACCCGTGGTAATGCTGGCTTTCGAGCGAAGCGAGAGAGTCAGCATCACCACGAGTACCGCAAAACATAAGAATGTCGCCGGAGGCGACCCCATGAGGTGTCCTACCACGTTGTCGGGGTCGCCTTCGGCGACGACAGGGATGGTGGCTATAGCCCGTGGTGCCTGGCACTTCACTCGCTACGCTCGTTTCGTCGCCAGGTACCACGGGTTACTCAACGGTCACCCTTCGGGTGTTTCGCTACCTTCTTTTTTCCATTTTGGTCGGCAGCTTATCCAACGGTCACCCTTCGGGTGTTTTTCTGGTTTGATTTTGCTGTTCTGATTAGTTGCATGACGTCATCCCTAATGAAGGGGGTGGGCGTGATTTTTTTATTATACAGGGGTAGAAATTCGGTATTTTTATTTACTTTTGCAGGATGAATGATATTATCAACTTATTAACTCATTAACTGATAGCCTTTTAACTTATCAACAAACAAAATCAAGACATGAAAAAAGCATTGCAAACCTTTGTTTTGCTGCTTGTGGCAGTCCTGTCGGTGTCGGCAGGCGTCCCCGGGCAGCCAGGCGATGTGAACTGTGACGACTGTGTGGACATCAACGACGTGACATCATTGGTAGATTATCTGCTGCAAGGTGACAACCCCATGAGTAACGCCAATGCCGATATTGACCGTGATGGCGAAGTCACCATCAACGACCTCACCAAACTAATCGACTATCTGCTGGATGGCGCTGATTTGAACCCTGCCGAGGTTAAAACCTATACGGCGAACGGCGTGTCGTTCAATATGGTAGTGGTCGATGGCGGTACCTTCACGATGGGTTTGACCGCCGAACTCGGTCCAGATTCATATTGCAGGGATGAACTGCCCACCCACGAGGTGACGCTGCCGAGCTATGAAATCGGCCAGACCGAGGTGACACAGGAATTGTGGCAAGCGGTGATGGGCAATAACCCGAGCATCATCAGCTCAGCCAACGGATATTATGAAGACCTGAGCCGTCCCGTGGAAAATGTCAACTGGGACGACTGCCATGCATTTATTGCCAAGCTGAACCAGCTCACGGGCCAAACTTTCCGCCTGCCCACCGAGGCCGAATGGGAATTTGCCGCCCGTGGCGGAAACCTAAGCCGGGGCTACATGTACGCTGGCAGCGACGACGTGGATGAAGTGGCATGGCATGAATTATGCGACTTAGATGATATGGTTACCCGTCCTGTTGCCACCAAAAAGCCCAACGAGTTGGGACTGTATGACATGAGCGGTAACGTGTGGGAAAGATGCCAGGACTTTTTCGGAAAATACAGACCCTATCCGCAATACAACCCTACAGGCCCATCATCATCTCCATATAATGATAGGGTGGCGCGTGGCGGCTACTATTGGTTTAGTTACGACTCGACGGTGTGTCGTGTGTCGTTTAGGGAGCTATGTGATGATATCAACAAGCAACGTACCTTAGGCTTGCGTCTCGTCCTGGGCGAAGACCATTCATTCCGTCTGTCGGAAAATACCGTGACGGTATCGGTTGGCGGTGAGGCAACTGTCAATCTCCTGAATGGCAACGGGGCTTATACAGTCACTTGTGGCGACAGCGTCAGTGTAAGCATTGATGGTGACCGCCTTACTGTTACGGGAAATCAAGTGGGCTTGACCCAGATACATATTACAGATAACGCCACCGGTGCTGTGAGCGTTCTTAGGGCCATCGTGGCTGCAACGATGCAGACTTTCACCGTCAACGGTGTGTCGTTCACGATGATTGGTGTCGAGGGTGGTACCTTCATGATGGGTGCAGCCGATGACGACCTCGATGCCAATGACGATGAGAAACCAGCCCACGAGGTGACACTGTCGGGCTATAGCATCGGTCAAACCGAAGTAACCCAAGAACTATGGGTCGCTGTGATGGGTCGCAATAATAGCGCCAATATATACGGTTACGATGACAACTGGGCCCAGCCCGTGGATAAGGTCGAATGGTCTGATTGCCAGGAATTTATTGTCAAGCTAAATGCCTTGACCGGCAAGCAGTTCCGCCTGCCCACCGAGGCCGAATGGGAGTTTGCTGCCCGTGGTGGCATACACAGTAAAGGTTACAAATACGCTGGCAGCAATTCAATCGACGATGTGGCGTGGTATCAAGGTACCTGTAAGATTCACGAGGAATCAGACCCCCCTTTCTACGCACCCCATAGCGATGAGTCCAATTCTCCAATGCAGCCTGAGCGCCGATTGTCGTTGCAAGGGGGCAATAGAGTACCCGTACCTTCGCCCGATAACAATCTGGGTCCCCAGCCAGTCGCCCTCAAGCTGCCTAACGAATTGGGACTGTATGACATGAGTGGCAATGTGTTAGAGTATTGTCAAGATGTGTTTGGCGAATACAGCAGTGACGCCCAAACCGACCCAATAGGTGAACATACTGGATATCATGGAGGTACTCGTGGCGGCAAGTGTAACGGAGACGCAACTCAATGCCGCGTGACTAACCGATCGGGCATGAACGGCTGGTGGAACTATGGTCTTCGCCTTGTGCTCGACGAGGAGAACAGTACTAAATTCCGCCTCTCGGAGACGCATTTACAAGTATTCATCGGTGAGAGCAAGACAGTGAATATCCTCAACGGCAGTGGTGATTACACGGTGACTGGCAACAATGTTGATGCGAGTGCTGATGTGAGTGTTGACGGTGACCGCCTGACTGTGACAGGCAAGGCTGCTGGCATATGCGACATTTTTGTTACCGATAATGTTACTGGCCACACAACCGTCCTTTCAGCACATGTTTATGTTGAAAGTGAAATTATTGATGATGTATTTGGTGGACCGCGCTTCAGAATGGTTCCCATCAAGGGCGGCACGTTCACCATGGGTGCCACGGCCGAGCAGGGAGATGATTACAATGAGGACGAGCAGCCTGCCCATGAGGTTACAGTGTCTGACTTCTACATCGGCCTGACCGAAGTGTTGCAGGCAACGTGGTGGAATGTGATGGGTAGCAACCCCAGCAACTTCCACTATGAAGTGCCTTGTGAAGCCCCCATGAGAGGAGACGGCAAGTCAGAATACATCCCCTACGATGGTATTTATGAATACATCGACAGGCCCGTGGAACAGGTATCATGGTACGATTGCCAGAAGTTTATCGCCAGGTTGAACATGAGAACAGGAAAGCACTTCCGCCTGCCCACCGAGGCCGAGTGGGAGTACGCAGCCCGTGGCGGCCAACTGGACCGCGGCTATAAGTATGCCGGTAGCGACTCGATTAATGATGTGGCGCGGTGCAATCCCATGTACTATGGCACGGCAACTATTGGTTGTCTTAGCGCAAACGAATTGGGTCTTTATGACATGAGCGGTAACGTGTGGGAGTGGTGCCAGGATTGGTATGGTGCTTACAGCAGCACGGCTCAGAATGACCCGACAGGTCCTGCTACGGGCTCCAACCGCGTGTTGCGTGGCGGTGCCTGGAATAGCGATGCCAGCGAGTGCCGCGTGTCGAGCCGTGACAGCAAGCGGCCTGACTACTGGCAAGACAACGTGGGTATTCGCCTCGCTTATGATGCTGATGACAGTCCCAGATTCCGATTAAGCCAGACCGTCATCGAGCTGGGAGACGGCGAGAGCATGGCCATCAATATCCTTAACGGCCATGGCGCTTACAGTTACAACGTGGTTGAAGGCGAAAACAACGTGATTGTCGGCATTGACGGCAATACATTTAACGTAGAAGGTGCTGAAGAGGGCATGAGTATCATCCGCGTCACCGATAATGCCACTGGAGCCAGCACCGAACTCGTCGTGGTCGTTGTACTCGGTGACGAGCTCTTCGTGGTCAATGGCGTGACGTTCAAATTGAAGAAGGTCAACGGCGGAACATTCATGATGGGCGACCCCAATAACAACAATACTGATGAAAATCTGAAACCCGCCCACCAAGTGACGCTCTCAAGTTACCGTATTGGTCAGACCGAGGTGACTCAGCAGCTGTGGGAGGCTGTTATGGGCAATAACCCGAGCAGGTTCAAGGGCAAGCCCAATAATCCCGTGGAGCAAGTGTCATGGAATGATTGCCAGGAGTTTATCGCCAAGTTAAATGAGCTGACGGGCAGGAAGTTCCGCTTGCCCACCGAGGCCGAGTGGGAGTATGCCGCCCGTGGTGGTGATGCCCACAGCGACTACATCTATGCCGGCAGCAACAACTTATATAATGTGGCATGGTTCTACGATAACAGCTTTGCACTTGGTCCCGAGGATTATAATTACGGTACACATAATGTGTGTACCAAGTCGCGCAATGCTTTGGACCTTTATGACATGAGCGGCAACGTGTGGGAGTGGTGCCAGGACTGGTACGGCAACTACAGCAGCGAGGAGCAGACCGACCCCACGGGACCTGCAACGGGTTTCTATCGCGTGAGTCGTGGCGGCAGCTGGTGCAACTCCGCCAAGTACTGCCGTGTGTTTGCCCGCAACTACGGCGCCCCGTCCTTCAAGGAACACTACCTGGGACTGCGCTTAGCCCTGTAAATTGTTTTTAACGATAATTTATCGCCAAAGGTGGGTTCAGGCATTTGAGCCCACCTGATTTTTTACTATATTTGCAACCATGAATGAAAACTATCTCGAGAAACTGAATGAACAGCAACGGGCGGCTGTCGAGTACTGCGACGGGCCGCAACTGGTGATTGCCGGTGCAGGCTCGGGCAAAACCCGTGTGCTCACCTATAAAATCGTGCACCTGCTGCAACAGGGGTACGAGCCGTGGCGCATCATGGCGCTGACGTTCACCAACAAGGCTGCCCGAGAGATGCGTGAGCGCATCGAGCCGCTGGCGGGACCCGATGTCGCCGCCCAGCTGTGGATGGGCACGTTCCACTCGATTTTCTCGCGTCTGCTGCGCCGCAATGCCGAGCGCATCGGCTTCAAGCCTGATTTCACCATCTACGACCAGAGCGACTCGCGCTCCCTCATCAAGCTCATCGTCAAGGAGATGGGGCTGGACGACAAGCTCTATAAGCCAGCCACCATCCAGGCCCAAATCAGCAACGCCAAGAACGCCTTAATCGGGCCTGATGACTATGCCCGCAACCAGGCACTCATCGATGCCGACCGTGACGCCCAGCGCCCCGAGACAGCCGCTATCTACAGGGCCTATTGGAGCCGTTGCCACATTGCCGGAGCGATGGACTTCGATGACCTGCTGCTCTATACCAACATCCTGTTGCGCGACCACCAGGACGTGCTCGAACAGTACCAGGAGCTCTTCCGCTACATCCTGGTTGATGAGTATCAGGATACCAACTTCTCGCAGCACCTGATTGTCTACCAGTTGAGCAAGAAATACAACCGCCTGTGTGTCGTGGGCGACGATGCCCAGAGCATCTACAGCTTCCGTGGGGCAAATATCGACAACATCCTGCGGCTGCAGCGCTTCTATCCCGACATCAAGACCTTCAAGCTGGAGCGCAACTACCGTTCGACGCAAACCATTACCGATGCCGCCAACAGCCTCATCGAGAAGAACAAAGGCCAGATTGCCAAGCACTTGTTCAGCAAGAACCAGGTGGGCAACAAGATTCCCGTCATCCAGTGTTTCAGAGACATAGATGAAGCTTATGAGGTAGCTAACCAAATCATTGCCCTAAAAGCTCGTCAAGGTGATAGTTACGAGGATTTTGCAATACTTTATCGGACCAATGTCCAATCTCGCGTACTGGAAGAAGCCTTGAGCAATGGAGGGCGCCGCGACAAGCACGGCAACATGCGCAACGCTATCCCCTACCGCATCTACGGCGGTCTGTCGTTCTACCAGCGCAAGGAGGTGAAAGACGCCATCTGCTACTTCAGACTCGTCATCAACCCCGACGATGACGAAGCGCTGCGCCGCGTCATCAACTACCCTGCCCGTGGCATCGGTGACACCACGGTGGGCAAAATTACCCATTGCGCCACGCAGAGCGGTGTGAGTCTGTGGCAAGTCATCAACAATGCCGAGCGATACGGATTGAACGTGAATCGCGGCACCCTCGCCAAGCTGGATTCCTTTACCGACCTAATTAAAGGGTTGGTAGAGCTAAACCAGAATGGCGCAGATGCCTTGACAGTGGCTCAAGAGACTATTCGACGTACTCGAATCAAGAGTGAACTTATCGGTAGTAATGATCCTGAAGATCTCAGCCGAATTGATCACCTCGATGAATTAATGAACGATATCCAGCAGCGTAATGAGGAAAATACCGACAAGCATTGCACGATAAGCGACTTCCTTGCAGAGACTTCGCTGCTTACCGACCAAGACAGGAATGATCCTGACGGAGAGAAAGTTACTCTAATGACCGTACATGCGGCAAAGGGGTTGGAGTTTAAGAATGTTTTCATCGTGGGTGTTGAGGAGGATTTGTTCCCTAGCGCAATGAGCATGAACTCTCTCCGAGAAATTGAAGAGGAACGGCGTCTGCTTTATGTAGCTATCACACGAGCCGAGAAAAATTGTATTATCACATATTGTTCAAGACGGCCTTTTTGGGGAAAAGATAAAGACAGAAAAAAAGAAGAACGAAATTATAAATTCTGCGTCATGAGTCGCTTCTTGCTAGACATTGCGCCAGAATACCTGCTGATGGGCAGCACCAACTCGACCGCCATGCCTGCCCGCAAGCGCTCGCGCTGGGATGACGAGGACGACCTGGATGCCATGCGCGACGAGTGGAACAGCCCGACGCCCAAGAGAAGCGCCACGCCGCGACACACCGATGCAGAGCCCCGGTCCACACGGACAACGCCCACGCGACGGACGCCCGTGTCACCACCGTCTAGGCCATCGGTTCCTACCCCACCCGCTCCTGCTGCCAGCGGCAATTTTACCATACACACGGTCGATGAAATGAGCGTGGGGAGCGAAATCCTGCACCAGCGGTTCGGGCGCGGTACAGTCACTAACATCGACACCAGCGGTGATGCCAAAATCGATGTTGTTTTTCACGACGGCCAAACGAGAAAGCTGCTGCTGAAATTCGCAAAATTTGAAATTCTTTAAAAACCACTATATCACATGGAAGAGTACAAGACGCCCTATTATATCGTGTATGAGGAAAAGTTGCGCAAGAACATCGAACTGATTACCGGTGTTGCCCAACGCACAGGTGTGGATATCATCATGGCGTTCAAGGCCAACGCGCTGTGGCGCACGTTTGACATCTTCAGGGAATACGGCATCGAGTCTACTGCCAGCTCGGTGAACGAGATGCTGCTTGCCAACGATGAGCTCAAGTGCCGCACCCACACCTATTGTCCCGCCTATACCGAGGACACCATCGATGCCTACATTGCGGGCAGTTCGCACATCACCTTTAACTCCATTGAGCAGTACTTGCGCTTTGCCGACCGTGTGAACCAGCACAATGCCGACTGGCCCGGCGAACAGGTGAGCTGCGGCCTGCGAGTCAACCCCATGTGTTCGGTCATCGAGACCGACATTTACAATCCCTGCTGCCCCGGGTCGCGCTTCGGCGTGCTGGCAAGCGACCTCAAGGAACTGCCCGAGGGGATTGAGGGCTTCCACTTCCATGCCCTGTGCGAGAGCACGAGTTTTGACTTAGAGAAAGTGCTGCTGGCACTGAAACAGCAGTTCGGCCAGTACTTGCCACGCCTCAAGTGGCTCAATATGGGAGGCGGTCACCTGATGACACGCAAAGGTTACAATATCAAGCATCTGGAGCAGGTGCTGGGCGCATTCCAGGGCGCCTACCCCAACCTGCAGCTCATTCTGGAGCCCGGCAGCGCCTGGTGCTGGCAAACGGGCGACCTGGAAGCCAGCGTAGTGGACGTGGTGACCAACAGCGGCATCACTACCGCGATTGTTGACGTGTCATTCGCCTGTCACATGCCCGACTGCCTGGAAATGCCCTACAAGCCCGTCATCAGCCAAGCGCTCGACGAAGTGGACCCGACAAAACCGACTTACCGCATGGGCGGCAATTCGTGCCTGAGCGGCGACTATGTGGGCGATTGGAGTTTTGATCAGCCGTTGAAGCGCGGTGACCGCATCACCTTCGAGGACATGAACCACTACACGACCGTCAAGACCAACATGTTTAACGGCATCCAGCACCCGTCCATCCTGCTGAAACGCCTGGACGGCACCGTTGAAATCCTGCGAGAATTTGATTACATCGACTACAAGACCCGCATGAGTTAATTATTCTAGAAGCTCTAGAAACTCTAGATGATCTAGAAAATCTAGATGGTCTAGATTATTGGGGGGATTATAGGCCGGAATAGGCTACTCCGTAGCCTACCAGACGGTCGTAGCGTTCACCCATAGGATGATAATAGACCTTGACGAGGTATTCGTTGATGGTCTCGTAGTGATCGCCCTCGATTCTACCCGTCTGACCTACCGTTGAACCATCAGGCACCCAGAGGTACATATAGTTATAGGCGCCTTGCTTGAGGAGGATGTTGGTAGCATAACAGCCAGTGGAAGCGTCATACTTCATCAGCGACTGTGAAGCGGGATAGCCCTCGGTGAACTCTCCACAGAGCCACACGTTACCGCCGTTGAGTTTGCCGCCCAAGTCAAGACTGAAGTGGGTCATCATGTAATCGGCCTCGACAGCGCTCTCGCCGCGGGTCTCGGCGTTGCGGATGGTGAAGCGTCCGTACTGTGTCTTGTCAAAGAGGTATTGAAGATTGTTGCGGGGCTCATCGGTGAACAGCGTGGCATGATAGATGGGATCGAAATAGCCTATGGACTCGACACCCATATTCATATGGTGGGCGAAGACTGTCTCGAAACGGCGGAACTCGTTGCCGGCAGGGAAGATGAGGTCACGGTTGTGGTCATAGGTGACATGGTCGGCCCCGGCCATCATCGGATGGGTGACCGTAACGGCGTTGTCCTCGCGAGAGTTCTGGCTGACAACGCAGATGAACTCGTTGTATGGGTCACGAATCTGATTCGTCTTGTATTTCACATCGAAGCTCACCTGCTGATAGCGGTCGTTATACTCGATATCGGTGCGCGACGTCACTTGGGGAAAGACGCTCACCATGCCCTCGCAAACCGAAAAACGTGTCTGGAACAGGATATCATCGGAGTCGTCCTGCTCATATACCGTGAGCAGATAGTTGCCACTGACCAGGAATTGCATGTCTTCATTGGGCAACGTGAACTGGTAGTTGTAATAGTGGACGAAGGTCGCCCCGCTGGGCGCATAGTCATCAATATCGACATAATTGAAGCCACTCACATATTCACTCTCGAACAACTGCGACGGCTGCCAATTGGCGTTGCAGTGGGTAACACTGTAGCGCAGATAATGGATGCTGTAGTCCAAATAATCGAAGTTGACCACGAGGTGGTCATTGCCGCCCATCATGAGTATCGGCGGGATGTACATATTGTTGGCAAGGCACACCTTGAGCGACCGCACGTTGCTGTCAAAGATGTGGACGCGGGTATCCACTGTGTTCTGGGCCAGCGCTGTGAAAGCCATGAAGCAGGCACACAGCAGAGTGATAAACGAGCTTTTTTTCATCTTGTTATCTCTATTTGAACATTGGACTACAGCAAACTGATTAGGTTTAACGCATCAGCAGATAGACGATATAAGCAATATAGATAGCGAGGAAAATAATACCCTCGATGCGGTCAAACTTGTTCTTCTTGAACGTGTAGATGACCAAATAGAGCATCAGCGCAGCCACCAACATCACCAGATAGTCCACAACATTAATCGACTGGAACGAGAGCGGGCGAACAGTTGAAGCCACACCAAGTATAAACATCAAGTTGAACAGATTGCTGCCGATGACGTTGCCTAGAGCAAGCTGAGGATTCTTCTTGGACGCAGCAATGACTGCGGTCACCAATTCGGGCAATGAGGTGCCAACGGCAACTATGGTGATGGCTATAACAGCATCGCTCAAGCCCCAAGCAACAGCCAGGTTCCTGGCACTATCGAGAAACAGGTTGCCTCCAAAGATGAGCAGGGCGAGTGAAGCCAACGCGATGGGCCAAAGGAGCCAGGGGCTCTTGCCTGTGAGTGACGACTTGGCTTCCTCGTCAGCTTCTACAAGGGCCTTCTTGGGGTCCTTGCCCTTCTGTATCACCACCCAGCCCATATATCCGATGAAGACGATAAGCAAGATGATACCGTCCAGTTGATTTAATGTGCTGTTGAGTCCAGGGACAATGGAATCGTTGGCGATAGCCATCACGAGCACCGACATAACGATAAGGAACGGGATGTCACGCACCCGCTGCAACCGCTCGATAGAAAATGGCAAAATCGTCGCTGTCACACCCAAAATGAGGAAAATGTTGGCGATGTTGGAGCCTAACACGTTACCCATTGCGATATCGCCATTGTTGGGCACTTTGTTCAGCGCCGAGGACACCGACACAAACAATTCCGGAGCGCTGGTGCCGATGCCGACAATCGTGAGACCGATGATAAAGTTAGAAATCTTTGCCCGTTGGGCAATCGCCACCGAGGAGTCAACAAGATAATTGGCGGCGAGCAGCAACAGGCCCAGACCAACGACAAGCAATAAATAATCCATCTTGAATATCAATATAAAAAGCCGCTGTCGCACCCTTTGTCCATTCAAGAGGTGCGACAGCGATAAAGCTTACTGAAGAAGGGCATCATGCATGGCCTGCATGGCATCGACAAGTCCCTCCACGTTGCGGCCACCGGCCTGAGCGAAGTGGGGCTGGCCACCGCCACCGCCCTGGATGGCCTTGGCAGCAGCGCGCACGATGTTGCCGGCATTCTTGCCGCTCTTGACGAGGTCCTCGCTCAGCATCACGGTGAGCATAGGCTTGCCCTCATGCTCGGTAGCAGCCAGGAAGGCGGTTGCCTCGGGGCAATCGGCCTTAACGGCGAGAGCGACACCCTTGACGATGTCGGGCAGACGTTGACCCGTAAAGGTGATGACGTTGATGCCGTTTTCCTGTTTTGCCTCCGACTCGGCCTGCTTGGCAAGGACGGTAATGCGCTGCTTCATGAAGTCATCGACCTGTTTCTTGAGCTCGGCATTCTCGTTGAGCGACTTCTTGAGGGCTGCGATGGCATCGGGAGCATTGTTCAGCAGTTCCTTGACTTGAATCATCGAATCCTGGAAGTGGTCAATCATATCCTCAACAACGACACCGGTAACGGCCTCGATGCGGCGGATGCCAGCGGCAATGCTGCTCTCGCTGACGATGCGCACCATGCCGATATTGCCTGAGTTAGCCACGTGGGTACCACCACACAGCTCTACCGAGTCGCCATACTTGATGACGCGCACACGGTCACCGTATTTTTCACCGAAAAGTGCCATAGCGCCCATCTGCCTGGCCTCTTCGATAGGCATCTCACGGTGTTCCTCACGCGGAATGGCATTGCGAATCATCTTGTTGGCAAGGTGCTCGACCTGGCGGATTTCCTCGGGAGTGACCTTACGGAAGTGCGAGAAATCGAAACGCAGCGAGTGCGGGTCCACATAGGAGCCTTTCTGCTCGACATGGCTGCCCAGCACTTGACGCAGGGCAGCATGCAACAGGTGGGTTGCCGTGTGGTTGCACTCGATAGCGCGGCGGGCTTCCATATCGATGGCGGCATGCAACGTGGCATTGACGTCGCTCGGCAACTTGGCGGTGATGTGTACGGGCAGATTGTTCTCACGCTTGGTGTCGTTTACCTCGATGACCTCGTCACCCAACTTGAGGACACCACGGTCACCCACCTGACCACCCATCTCGGCATAGAACGGAGAGCGGTCAAGCACAATCTGGTAGAAGGACTTGTTCTTCTGAGTCACCTTGCGGTAGCGCAGGATGTTCACGTCACACTCGGTGAGGTCATAACCGACAAACTCAGTAACGCCGTCCCTGAGTTCCACCCAGTCGGTAGCCTCGACGGCAGCGGCATTGCGGGCGCGCTGTTTCTGCTTCTGCATCTCGACATTGAATTCCTCCTCGTTGACGGTCATGCCGTTCTCGCGCAGGATGAGTTCGGTCAAGTCGAGGGGGAAACCAAAGGTGTCATACAGGGTGAAAGCCTCCTTGCCATCGACAACGGTCTTGCCGGCAGCCTTGGTGTCGGCGATGACCTTCTCGATGAGTTTCATACCGGTCTCGAGGGTGCGCAGGAAAGCATCTTCCTCTTCCTTGGTAACATGCTTGATGAGGTCGGCCTGGGCCTTGATTTCGGGATAAGCCTCGCCCATGCTGTCAATGAGGGTGTCGATGAGACGATACATAAACGCCTCACGGAAGCCCAGGAAGGTGTAGCCATAGCGCACGGCACGGCGCAGGATGCGACGGATGACGTAACCCGCCTTGGCGTTGCTGGGCAACTGGCCGTCGGCTACCGAGAAGGCGATGGTGCGCACATGGTCTGCCACCACGCGCATGGCGATGTCAACGTCCTTGCTTTCGCCGTATTTCTTGCCGCACATCTCACCCAGCTTGCCAATCAGGGGCTGGAAGACGTCGGTATCATAGTTGGATTTCTTGCCCTGCAGCGCCATACACAGACGCTCCAGACCCATACCCGTGTCAATCACCTTGTTGGGCAGCGGCTCCAGCGAGCCGTCCACCTTGCGGTTGTACTGCATGAACACGAGGTTCCAGATTTCAATCACGAGAGGATTGTCCTTGTTGACCAGCGATGCACCGGGCACAGCGGCTTTCTCATCCTCGCTGCGCAGGTCGATGTGAATTTCGCTGCACGGTCCACAGGGGCCGGTGTCACCCATTTCCCAGAAGTTGTCGTGGGCATTGCCGTTGAGGATGTGGTCCTTGGGCAGGTGTGCCTCCCAGAACTTGGCAGCCTCATCGTCACGGCTCACGCCGATGCTGTCGTCACCCTCAAATACGGTGGCATACAGATTCTTAGGCTCCAGTCCATAGACATTGACCAACAGGTCCCATGCCCAGTCAATGGCCTCGTGCTTGAAATAGTCGCCAAAGGACCAGTTGCCGAGCATCTCAAACATGGTGTGGTGGTAGGTATCGTGGCCCACCTCCTCCAGGTCGTTGTGCTTGCCGCTCACGCGGAGGCATTTTTGGGAATCGGCAACGCGACGCCACTGGGCGTCCTTGTTGCCCAGGATAATGTCCTTGAACTGGTTCATACCGGCGTTGGTAAACATGAGGGTTGGATCATCCTTGATTACCATGGGAGCCGAGGGCACAATGTGGTGGCCATGCTCCTCAAAGTAACGCTTGAAGGTCTCTCGGATTTCTTTTGCAGTCAGCATAATATTTTGTCTTAATATGTTATAAATGTTCGATTTTTGTTGCAAAGCCTAAACTTTTTGTTTACCTTTGCAGTGTTGTAATTAACCTGCAAAGTTAAATATTTCCATCAATCTGTGCAAGACTATGCGTCAACTGGACAAAAAATTCTATAAAATCGGTGATGTTTCAGAGATTCTAGGAATCCCTGAATCGACTTTGCGCTACTGGGAAACGCAATTCACCATCATCAAGCCCCGCCGCAACAAGAAGAACATCCGCTACTATACGCCCAACGACATCGAAATCATCAGCAAGGTCTATTATCTGGTTAAGGAAAAAGGCCTGAAACTCGATGCCGCCCAGGCCCAGATACGCCACAACCGCGACGGTGTGGACAAGCGTTTTGACGCTATCGAGCAACTCAAGGGAATCAAGGCACAGCTGCTGGCGTTCCAGAATGCCCTAGACGAGCTGTTCCCCGACATTCCTGCCGCTAGATAAGCCACAAGAAATCACCACGAGGGGGATACTTGTTCATGTCAGGTATCCCCCTCGTGATATTTTATGCCCAGACAGTCAGCGGCGATTGGTGCGCAACTGGAAGGAGCGCATAGTGTAGAGCTTATCGCCGTCCGAGAATCCAATGGAGAAGTCGGCAGTGCCGTTCTTCAGTTTCTTGGTAGCGACGAGCTCGCACTCATAGCGCACAGCTTTGCCAGGCCCCAATTCCTTGACAATGGCTGTCGGTGACAGGTAAATCGCCTTGGTACCGCTCACGGTAATCACCGGGGCGATGTCATAGACATAGTCACGGCCCGTATTGCGTATGATGAACACCAGCTTGGCGTGCTCGTTGGCATCCAGGGCACGGTTGTCGTTCTCATCGATAAAGCGCAGCTCCTCGATTTCGATGTTGGCAAAGGGGCTGTAGGCGTTGTTCTGACGATAATCGTCCCTGTCGTAGTCGTAGTAGTAATCCGATGAGCGGTAGTTGCCGTTATCGGTCTTGGGGGCTGTTGCCGCAGCGCCGACGATGCCACCGACAGCCATGCCCACCACGGTGCCCAGGTCACTGCCTCGCCTACCGTCGGCGATGCCACCAATGGCTGAGCCAAACAAGCCACCGAGTGACGCTCCCGTTGCCGTGCCGTAGAACTGATTCATCGATTGGCAACTGGTCAACATCATCAAAGCTGCCACCATACCCACAAAGGTTGTCTTCTTGTTCATTCTTTCTATCTAATTAGCTTGGTTACACAATACACGAGGTTAACCTCGGCAGAATCAGTCATTTGCAAGAATTGTGCCAAGTTCGTCGGGTGACACAAACAGATGATAAGTTTTTTCGCTGCCTTTAGGTTTGAGCGCCAGCAAAAGGGAACGCCGTTCCTCCAGAATACGGTTAATCAGGTTCTTCCATTCCTTACCGTAGTCCGCCACATAATACACCCATAATTTCTTGGCATTCAACTTGTTGGCTGCAAGTGCCGTCATAAACGGGCCCAACGATGACGGCATCTCGATCTCGACAGTGACCGTATCGCCGACAGCGACAACCGAGTTGACCGTCCAGCCTTCTTTCACTCCATTGGGGCACTGAGCGCTCAGCTGCTGCACACAGGCGTCACAGCCGATGCTATCCACCTGATTCTGGGCAAAGCCCAAAACAGGCAACATCAATGCCGTCAACAGGGTTAACAGGCCAAATCTATTCATCGCACGATGAATCATTGGCATCGAGGCTATCGATGACACCGGCAATCATGCCGTCAACAATAGAGCCGCGATAACCCAGTGCCATCGCATAAATCTTGCAGATGGCAAGCTCCTGCTCATCGAGTTCGCCGTCCACCATCATCATCGCCACCATGTCGCGCAGGTAGGCAAGTTTGGTATCCTCGTCCTGGGGCAGTTCAATCGTCACGCTATCAGGGTTCTCAATGACGTTGTTGAACTCTTCGGGCGTGATATTCTCGCGCGATGCTACAGCGAGCAGCACAGCGAGTTCCGAGTCGGTAAGGCGCTCATCGGCCGAAGCGAGCATCACGAGGTTCTTGAGTTGGCCCAGACGCTGCTGGTCCTTAGCGTTTTCGTTCATTGTATTCATAGTCATATCATTTATTTATCGCAAAGGTAATGCATTTTTCAAGAAGTTGGTGTAATTTTGCATCTATAAAATCATTTAATAAGATGAAAACCATACAAGAAATCAAGGATATGCTCTCGCGCAGCGAGGGCGAGCAGGCGCTGAACGCCGCTAACGAAATCGTTGAAAGCAAGGGTGTTTCAAGGGAAACGCTCGCCAATGCCTACTACCTGCGCGGCAACGCCTACCGCCAGAACGGCAACATCCGCATGGCACTCAACAGCTACCTCGAAGCCATGGACATCGACCCCGACGGTCCCGCCGCCGAAGCCTACCGCCACCTGCAGGAACTTTTAGACTTCTATAACAAGGACTACTATAATCCTTAATTAGGAATTAGGAATTTGGAATTTGGAATTTGGAGAGTTGCGTAATTCTTGGCCTTTTCCAGACTGTTC
>JAEEGF012070464.1_pt1 | contig 20285 bp, 13 predicted proteins | sample 9134171 | NCBI WGS metagenome assembly JAEEGF01 (sample SAMN16246542, study PRJNA631951) | gut metagenome | biome: gut microbiome; feature: rumen; material: AP-attached | host: Bos | place: Iran: Karaj | collected 2018-10
AAAAACAAGTGGGACGGCCTTCTCGACCGCCCCTTTGATATGCTGTGATATCACACGAACCTATCCCTTGGAAGGTTGCTCCCCAGCAGAGCCTTCCTCCGTTTCAGCTCGCACTGCAAAGATACGCCTTTTTGACTTATCTCTGCCTATCATATTTTGTCGTTTCTTGACCTCCGTCACCAACCATTTTTGGCAACATTACCCAAAAAACTGCCTCGCCATTCCCGCAGGGAATCTCACAAAACAACCCCTTCTTTCAAAACCCCATTAGAGAACAAATTCCGCACCAGTTCCTCCCTGCTAATATGATAAGTGCGAATGCCCAACGACTTAGCAACCTCGATGTTTGCCGCCGTGTCATCAATGAAAAGTGTCTCTTCGGGAAGTAAGTCTTCATGATCAAGAATCAGTTCGAAGAAACGTGGGTCAGGTTTCTCTAAGTGCTCTGCGAAGGAGAAATAGGATTTGTTGAACAGCTCGTCAAACTCATTGTAGCCGAAACGTAATTGCAAGTCTCTGATATACAAATCGTAGTGTATGACATTGGTATTGCTCATCAAGAATATCTTGTAATGTTTCTTGATTTTTTCAATGGCTTCAACACGCTCGCGGGGAATATCCAACAGCATGGCATTCCAAATGGCATCGAATCGCTTGTCGGTCATTTTTCCCAATCCGAGAAGGGCTTTGGCTTTCTTGCGGAAGGTGGGGGCGGTGTAAATGCCTGTGTCAAATTTGCTCATAAGGTCAATAAATTCCTTAGAATGAGCTAGTTCTGAGGTCTTAATGCCCAATTTTTCGAGTTCCTTATACACAATGGTTTCATCGATGTCGAGGATGACACCGCCGAGGTCGAAGATGATGTTCTTGATTTTTACGCTCATTTTTGAGAAAATTTCAGTCTAATTCGATGCAAAATTGTAAATTTGCAGCGCAAAAAGCAAGAAAAAAGGCGGAAATCTTTGCTTTACTCGCGCTTTTTTGCGGTCCCATAGCGCAGTTGGTTAGAGCAACTGACTCATAATCAGTAGGTCCTAGGTTCAAGCCCTAGTGGGACCACCACAATAACGATAATCATGGATTGTAGGGCTGTCATACTATGGCAGCCCTACACCAATAATTTAGGATCTCATGGAACAAGAATCCACCCAAAAACCTCTGACCGATTTGAATGAACTTGGCGAATTTGGCCTTATCGACCAATTGACGCAAGATTTTCCCTTGCGCAATTCCTCATCCTTGAAAGGCGTAGGCGATGATGCTGCTGTCATCAACCACGAAGGCTATCGTACGCTTGTCTCGGTCGATATGCTCATCGAAGGTATCCATTTCGACATGACCTACTGCCCCTTGAAACACCTTGGCTACAAGGCCTCCGTCAGCAATTTTTCCGACATCTACGCCATGAATGGCACACCCACACAGATTGTGGTCGGCTTGGGCGTGTCGAGCCGCTACACCGCCGAGGCATTGGATGAGTTGTATGCTGGCATCCGTTTGGCTTGTGAGCGTTACCATGTCGACATGGTGGGTGGTGACACCACGAGCAGCAAGACGGGGCTCGTCATCTCTATCACGGTCATTGGCATGGCCAAGGACGAGGACATCGTCTACCGCAGCGGTGCCAAGAAGAACGACCTGCTTTGCGTGAGCGGCGACTTGGGCGGTGCCTACATCGGCTTGCTCATCCTCGAGCGCGAGAAGGTGGAGTTCCTCTCCAACCCCAATATGCAACCCCAACTGAAGGGTATGGAATATGTGCTCGAACGTCAGTTGAAGCCAGAAGCCCGCAAGGATATCGTGGAGCAGTTCAAGACTTTGGGCATCAAACCCACTTCCATGATTGACATTTCTGATGGCTTGGCTTCCGAAATACTGCATCTTTGTAAGGAGAGCGGCGTGGGCTGCCAGCTCTATGAGAACAAAATCCCGATTGACCCGACCACCGACCGTATGGCCAAGGAGTTCCAGATCGTGCCTTCGGTGGCGGCCTTGAGTGGTGGTGAGGACTACGAACTGCTCTTCACCATCGACCAGAAAGACTACGAGAAGATACAGGCCATGTCAGCGGATGTGACCGTGATTGGCTATATGACCGACGACAAGGGCGTGGCTGAGATGATCACTCCCGACAACCATGTCATTCCGATTAAGGCGCAGGGCTGGGATCACATGAGGAAGAACAATGACCAGTGACAATGACCATGACCGCTCCAACTTTTGTGAAAGCGGTCATTGTCATAGTCACTAGTCATAGTCGAAAAATAGAATTGAATAAAGAAACGGGATGCTGGAATTGCCTGAAATAGTGAAACAAAAGCTAGCCGTGCTGCCCAATAAGCCCGGCGTGTACCGCTATTTCGACAAAAATGGCGAACTGATTTACGTGGGCAAGGCCAAGAACCTGAAACGTCGTGTCAGTAGTTATTTCAACAAGGAACAATTTGGCAAGACGCGCGTCCTCGTGAGCAAAATCGCCGACCTCGAATACAGCATCGTCGACTCGGAGTCGGAGGCCTTATTGCTGGAGAACACGATGATCAAGCAATACAAGCCGCGCTACAACATCATGCTCAAGGACGACAAGACTTACCCTTGGATTTGCATCAAGAAGGAGGCGTTTCCGAGGGTCTTCCTCACGAGAAGAAAGGTGAACGACGGTTCGGAGTATTTCGGCCCTTATCCCTCGGTGCGCACGGCTCACATTTTGCTGGACTTGCTCAGTCAGGTCTATAAGGTGCGTTCCTGCCGCACGCCTATGACGGAAATCGGTGTGGAGAAAAAAAAGTATAAAGTCTGCTTGGACTACCACATCCACAAATGCAATGGCCCTTGCGAAGGCTTGATTTCGAAAGCGGATTATAACGCCATGATTGCCGAAATCCGTGAGGTCATCAAGGGCAACTTGGGTTGGGTACTACGAGGATTGAAATCGGCCATGATGGACTATGCCTCGCGCATGGAGTTTGAGGAGGCACAGCTGATCAAAGAGAAGTATGACCTACTGGAAGAATATCGCAGTCGTTCTACCGTGGTCAGCCAGTCGATTCACGATGTAGAGGTGTTTTCTTATGTGGACGAAGGCGAATTGTTCTATGTCAACTACATGAAGGTCAAGGATGGCGCGGTGGTGCAGAGCCATTCCTTCGAGATGAAACGCCGACTGGAAGAGACGGCGGAAGAGTTGTTGCTTTTGGCCGTCGCTGACTTGCGTCAGCAGTTTGGCGACCATGCGTCTGAGATTATCGTGCCGATGAAGTTGGACTACCCGATAGACGAGGTGCAGATGACCGTTCCCCAACGCGGTGACAAGCTGAAACTGCTCGACCTCTCGCGCCGTAATGCCTTGCAATACAAAATCGACTTGGAGAAGCAACGCAGTTTGGTCGACCCTGAACGCCACCAAAAACGTGTGCTCAACCAACTGAAAGAGGCTTTGCAGTTGGAGGAAATGCCTGAAGTCATCGAGTGTTTCGACAACTCCAATTTCCAAGGCGACTATGCCGTGGCGGGCATGGTGCAGTTTGTGAACGGCAAGCCCAACAAGGCAGGCTACCGTCATTTCAACATCAAGACAGTGGAAGGCCCCGACGACTATGCCTCGATGAAAGAAGTAGTGCGTCGGCGCTATGCAAGGCTGATCGAGGAAGGCAAATCCTTGCCCAACCTTATCATCACCGATGGCGGCAAGGGACAAATGGAGGTGGTCAGGCAGGTGATTCAGGATGAGCTGCATGTCGAAATTCCCATTGCAGGCTTAGCCAAAGACGACCGTCACCGCACTAATGAATTGTTATTTGGTTTCCCGCCTCGCGTAGTGGGCTTGAAACCCAATTCGGAAGTTTTTCGACTGTTGGCACATATCCAGGACGAGGTACACCGTTTCGCCATCACCTTTCATCGCAAAAAGTTCGAAAAAGGCTTCATGCACTCGGAGTTGGCCGACATCAAGGGGATAGGGAAGAAGACCGCCGAGAAATTGCTTTTGGAATTAAAATCGGTGAAAGGAATCAAGGAGGCCTCGGTGGAGCGCCTTACCGAGATTGTCGGCCCTGCAAAGGCCAAGGTGGTATACGAGCACTTTAAATAAAAAAAGCCAGCATTACGCTGGCTTTTCATTTTCACCTTTCTACAATTGCTTACTGCAGTTTGAAGAACACAGGGATTTGATAAGACACACGCACAGCCTTACCACGCTGTTTGCCGGGTTTCCACTTCGGCAAGGATTTGATAACGCGCATGGCTTCTTCGTCGCAGCCGCCGCCGATACCACGGAGCAGCTTCACATTGGAGATAGAGCCGTCGGGTTCGACAACGAATCCAACGAACACACGGCCTTGGATACCGGTCTCACGGGCAATCTGAGGATACTTGATGTTTTTGGCAACAAACTCCATCAGTTTAGCCTCGCCGCCTGGGAACGAAGGCATTTCTTCCACGATTTGGAAGATCTCCTGCTCAACGACTTCTTCTTCCACAACTTCAGGAGCGACGTACTCTTCAATGACTTCGTTCTGCTCCACTTCAGCGTTGATGTTGATGTCTTCAGTTTCTACGTCGTCTTGCACGATTTCGAGCTGAGTGGTTTGCTTGGGCACTTCCACGGGTTGTGGCTTTTGCTCCTCTTGCTTGGTGATTTCCACCATTTCCTCGTCAATCGCGACTTCACGATTGAGCAAGCTTTCATCGATTGTGAGCTTGTCGTAGCTCTTGTGTTCGAAGGCCAACCAAGCGATGAGCAAGCTGATAATCATACCTATCTGGATGAACATCAGCTTCTTGTTCTCAAGATTAGCTTTAGGTGATTTTTTCTCTTCCATGGTTATGTTATTTTTAAATTCTACTTCCAATTTGACGATGCGAAAGTAGTAATTATTTGCTTATAAAACGCAACAGAATCGAATTTTATTTTTTTCGGTGAAAAAAAAGATAAAAAAACAAGGCTCCCAAACCTGTGCCGAGGCAGTCGGCAATGAAGTCGAACTTGTCGCCAGAGCGAGTGGGAACGAGATATTCCTGTATCATTTCGGTCAGTCCGCCGTATGCAATGCTGATGATAATGGCGAGCAAGATGGCTTTTTTCTTGTAATCTAAGCCTTTGGAAACAAACTGACTACGATAACCCCATAGACAGGCAAAGGCGAAACCAGCATACATGAAAATATGCGCCACCTTGTCGAGTCCGATAGTGGGCTTGACACGAGGAAACAAAGAACCCGGGAGTACAGTCAGAATCAAGATGACGATTCCACACAGGATTCCCGGGATGCTATTTCTTGTCAGTCGTTCCAAGAGATTAACCGATCTTGGCTTCGTAAGCGGCGGCATCAAGGAGGCCGTCAAGCTCGGCGACGTCGTTCACTTTGATCTTGATGATCCAGGCCTCACCGTAGGGGTCGCTGTTGACGAGTTTGGCGTTCTCTTCGTCAGCGAGGGCTTCGTTGACTTCGAGGATTTCGCCAGCCACAGGCATGAGCAGTTCGGCAGTGGTCTTCACAGCTTCGATGGCGCCAAATTCTTCTTGGGCGTCAAGGGTTTCGCCAACGATGTCAGGGTCAACATCAACGAAAGTGATGTCGCCAAGTTCGTGTTGTGCGTAATCGGTAATGCCGACGTAAGCGGTCTCGCCTTCGAGGCGGATCCATTCATCGTCGTTGGTGTACTTCAGATTTGATGGAATATTCATTTGATGTATGTTTTAAATGATGTTTAATTAGGCTGCGAAATTACGTATTTTAGTGGCTCAATCCGCACTTTGCTGAAAATTTTATTGTGCCAAGCTGAATCTGATGGTAACGCCACCGTAAGTCGTGGAGTTCCTGAAGGTGTTGGCCACCTCGGGGATAGTCAGGTCGTATTTGAAGAAGGCCTGGGCAGACAAGCGTTGGCTGAAGTTGTAGTCGGCGGTGAGATAGAAGTTGATTTTGTGCTGTCCTGCCGAGACCTGGTTGTTGTTCTCGTCGATGCGGCGCAAAATGGTGATGTCTTTCTTCAAGCCAATGTCGAGCTTCAGCACGAGGTCGTTCTTTATGTTTTGTGGCTTGCCACCACCGATGGGAACGATGTTGAACGACAAGTTCTTGATGCGATAGCCTCCTCCGACGACGATTTCTTGTCCGTTCACCTCGGTGAGTTGGTTGTTGGCAAAGCTCAAGGTCAACGTTCTCGACTTCTTGAATTGCAAATTGAACGTCATCGAGTTTTGAAGACCGACATCAATGCCGATCAATGGGGTAAACTGTTCGTTGAGGACAATTTGCGAGATGTCGTATTTGGGAATGATGAGGTCGGAGTTTTCATAGGTTTGCACGCTGTTATTATCGTCATAATACACATTACTGGCCCAGGAGTTGATGGCGTAGTTCGATTTGTAACTATGTGAGATATTGAAGGTCTTGAAGAGATTGCCGACAGCGGGGATATTGGTCAATCCGTTGAAGGTGAGGGTCCAGTTGGGCAATGGGATGCGTGGGAAAGGATTGAGACTGACGGTGCTGGGGTCTTTGCCTGTATAGGCGGCTACGAAGGAGTAGAGCAACACGTCCATGGAGCTGGAGGTGTAGCCCTTCGGGAAGTAGTCGCCTGCGATGCTGTCGTAGACGTATTCGTTCACTTGTTCAATCCATTGGGGATTGTTGCGAGCGATGCGTTCCGCTATGACCTTACGATAATCTAACAAGTTTTGGAACAATTTCGACGCGGTAGAATCGGAATGGGCGAAAGCCGTACCTGCCATAAAGTAACTCATGGTGAAGTTACCATTGTTGGTGGGAGTGAAAATGTCGAAGTTGTTGGTCATTTCGTTGTAGCGGAAATAATGCTGCTGGTTTTCTGCGTAGTTGCGGTTCCCAGTAAAGTCGATCTTGAAGCCTTGGAAAGGCTCGGTGTTGACGCGGTAGTTGATGGTTTCTGTCTTGCGACGCACATAAGGTTCGCTGAGGATGGAGTCGGTGGTAAGCCAACGCTTGGCGTCTTCAACATTGACACTATTGAGGACGGCTTTATCGAAGATATTGCCATCACTACCGAAGGAGCTGCCAAGCACGAAGCCGACGCCAGGCGCCCATCCCGAACTGTTCATGCCAAAATATTGTGCTTTTGGCATGAAGCCAGGCAACGACTGCCCGTTGATGAGTGAGTAGGTGCCCGACACTTTCTTGACGAGAGTGAGCACACGCAACGAATTATCGAGGATAAATTTGCCGACGTTTGCACCGGATTTGGCTTTGATGGAATCGGTAGGTTGGCCTTCTTCGCCTTTTTCATCGCCCTTGTCTTTGCCTTTGTCCTTGCTCCTTTCTCTACCTTTGTCTCCGCCGCCTTTTCTGTCGTTATTGCGTTTTGGAGTATTGATCTGCTTCAAATAGGGCACTTTGCTGTAAAGTTTGGTAAAGTCGAGGGTAGCGTTACCTTGAATGTTGTTGGAGTTCTCAATGACGTTACCCAAACGGGGCTGGATGGATTTGGCCGGCGCCGTCCAGTTGTAGGTGCCTTGGTAGGTAGCGCTGGAAGTAATCCAGTTGAAAATCGGAATCTTGTTGATGGGCAAGGTGTAGCTGGCGTTGACATTCTGCGTGAATCTTGACATCGACCCCAAATTCCTTAACTCGTTTTTGATGGTGTCTTGGTTTTTCTGCCATTTCTCTGGGTCAAGGCTCTTGTCAACGAAACCTGCAGGCTCATAGATATAGGCTTGTGCCTGAGCAGAGTAGTCGAAGGTGAGGCCTTTGGTGAGGTCGTAGCGCAATTGGTAGTTGCGGTTCCAATCCCATTGCTTGGAGAAAGTCGGGACAATATTGATGATACCACCGCTCTTGTTACGCATTTCTCTTTCCGAATGATAACGATACATCTCGGTGTTGAAAACAATGCTCTTGGGCAGGTAGTAGAAATTGATGTCCTTGATGATTTGGAAGGCAGGTTTCGAAGCCCATTTGGCTTTGGCGAAGGGTTCAACGGGCTTGGGATTGCCGGCATAGTTGTAGCCCAAACCTCCACGGTAGGTCTTCACCATGTAGTATTTGATGTCGGTGTTCTCTTGGAAGGTCTCGTTGTAAGAGAAGGAGAGGTTGAAGTTCTCGATGTCGTAGATGTGTACCTTGGGCAGGTTGCGTCCACCACCTAAACCTCTGTTGGGGTCTCTTGTGTTTTCTTTGGGCTTGTTTTCCCCATCATCGGTATTCTTTTTCTTGTTGACACGCTCTTTCCTGACATTCATGAAGTTGATGTTCTTCTGACGGGTATAGTCGTGTATGGTAGACGTGAATTCCTTCCTTTCTTCGTCGCTGTTCATGATGGCAAGGGCGTCTTTCAGCTTGATGTCAGGGTCGTATGGATTGTAGAGAGGTGTAATCTTGTTTTGGCCGTAGTCGATGTGCATCGGGATCTTGAGTCCTGTGTTTTCAAAGAACTTACCCAATTCGAGGTCGGTGCTGACATTGAAAGCAGAAACGGCCTCAAAAGTGTTGTTGGTGATACGGCTGTCAATAGAGCCGAATCCGGCAGAGCTGTAGGAACCATTGACACTCACACGACCCAAGTCGGCCAAAGTGGCTTCGATACGTCCCGTTGCAGCTATGCCGCCGTTACTGCTTAGGTCGGTGAGGCGCAACTCGTTGACCCAAATCACTGCACTCTTGGGCTGTCCGTCGTCAACATCGGCAAGATTCTGCCGTTTCGGGTTGCGGATACCAATCATCATGGCTTCCACGTCGCTAATGCTTGGGTTACCAATCACTTTGATGGTATGGTAGTAGTCTTTGCCATCAACGGTGCCTTTCTTCACTTTTTCGGAATAGATGTAGTTGAGACGCACATTGCTGTTGGGTTGGTTCATGGCTTCGTTGCGTCGTTGTTTCACTTCAACGAGGTCTTCCAAACGGATGTCCAAGTTGTTGATTTCAGGCCAAATGCCTTCTTTGTTAGTGTAGGGTGTGCCCCATGGAGTTACTTTCAAGGACACTTCGTACTCGTAGTAGTTTTCGGTGAAGTCGGTACCGATGCGCATGAAGACGGTGAGGTCTTGGTCATCGAGCGGACTGTCTTCGTGGGCAGCCTCGGCGTGGACAAACATCTTTAGGTATTTGTACTGTCGGAGGTCGAAGTCTGCCGTCTTATAGATGGCGCGTCCGTCGCCGTCGACGAGGTTTTGCACGGTCATTTGCAGAGCCTGCTCGTTGATGCGGGTGGTCTGCGTCATGCCGATGACACGTTCTTGCTGAATGCCTGGCGGAATGACGTAAGGCACGGGTTGACGGCGGCTGTTCTCATCGACGCTGACAGCCGAGATATCGAAGGTGGTCTCGTTGCTGATGTCGTTGGGCTCATATTCACCTGGAGCCTGAATGCTTTGCGAGTAGGTGCGCCATTCGCCTTTCACAAGGTCGAGGGTGGCAAAACGCAAAACGATGGGCTTTTCAAACTCGGTCATAAACATACGCATGAAGCGGATGCTGGAATAGTCGTCGATGCGGCCGATGACCTTGTCGGGCTGCCTGACGGGGATGCGGAACTGATACCATGTAACACCACCGATTTGTCCGTTGGGCAATGCCACACCGCTCGACTCAAAGATGTCGGCGATATGGTTCTGACCAACGACCATCTTGGCAGGGTTGAGGTCGATTTCGTATTGGTAGTAACGTTCAGACTCGCTCAAGGTATTGTCGCCGTTGATGTCTTCAGCATTGGGCAGGGTGGAGTTGCTGCTAAGGTAACCATCGGTTTGCTCAATGTCGGCAGGCGAGTTACCGTCGGGACCGTTGAAGCTCTTGTAACGGGCTAATATGCTCTTATGTATCACGTCCTCTTGGGTGTCCCAATCAGGAGAGCGGAAATAATGGTAGTTATCACCAGAGGGGTCAGCATAGGCTTGTGAGTAGGCTCCCGAGCCTTCGCCAAAACGTTCCCTAAGTGCATTTAGATAAGGGGCTTCAAAGAAGTTGCGTTCGTCAACATCACGCAAGCCGTCGTAGCCAACATCTTGGTATTGACGAGCTTCCGAAGAGTTGTTGAAGGTGCCGACAAGGTCTTGCAAAGTAGGCACACGACCCCAGATGGTGGTGTCGACGTTCTCAACATGCTCGGTGGCAGGAAGACCGTTCTCATAGAACTTGCGACCATCGCGGAGGATGTCTTCAGAAATATCGCCCAAGTTGATGTAAAGCTTACCTGGGTTGTCGGCAAACTCTTCGTCGGCGAAGGGATCCATCAGCCAAAACTCGATGTATTCGATATTGGTGGCTTCAAAGTCGATGGATTCCATTTTGCGCATGATGCCGCCCCAACGGCTCTTCGGGTCTTTCAGTGTACCGTCTTCGTTGATACCGGCGGAATAAGCTGTCGGTTCGACGTCGTAGTTGTAAGGGCCACGCTCCTCGGGATAGTAGGCCAAGTTGAGCACTGAGATATTGGTCTGTGTACCGGCTTCGATGTCCTTGTTGGGGAAGAGCTCGGTTTCAAGTACCTGACGGACAGAGTTTTTCGATAGTTCTTCGTTGTCCACATTGCTGGGACGATAGTTGTAGTTGCGGTCGTAGAAGACGGCATTGTCGATGACGTACCACGATAATCGGGCGCGGTTTTTACCGTAGTTGAGACCGGTATTAGCCGCTGCTTCGGGGAACATATCGGTCTGGTTTTGTGGCGTACTGGCCATGTACCACAAAGTAGGCAAACGCAGGTCAATGGTCGACTTGGCACCTTCAAAGTCGTCGATGTAGGAGGTGCCTGGCTCACTGGCTGACTTGGAAAGTCCAGGAATGAATCGGGCAAACTCGCCGTCGACATTGATGCGTGATGGTGCCTTGGTGCTGATACCAGGAAGCGCGTTGATAAAGCTCGTCAGCCAACGGGCGTCGGTGTGATAACTGAGGTCGGCACCGTAGATGGTGTTGGCAATAGCTTCTTCACCGTAGTTGATTTTCTGGGTGTACGATTTCTCGCCCAAATAAAGTATAGTGGCACCAGCATGGAAGTCTTGGTCAAATTCGTGCTCGACACGTGCGCCTAAGAAGGTCTTTCGGATGGCACTGAAGCCTGAGTTCGACTCCAATGAGATGTTGATGGGCGTACCCGAGTTGAGGATGCCTTCGTTGAGGATGGTCACTCGACCGAGCGTGTAGTCAACGGTATAGTCTACGTTTTCAACGAGTTGCACACCGCCTGCGGTGACAGTCACTGAGCCTTGCGCCACATTCATCGCGTTGAGGCTGATTTCGCTGCCCGATTGCGATGAGTAGTATCCCTTCAAACTGAATTTGTTTTTCTCAGAATACTGTTCGGCCGAGGTCTTTGTTGTCGTGTAAAGCGAGTCGAAAGCGTATTTGTTGGCCAAATCAGGTTCGTCGGGGAAAACCTTCTTGCGGATGTGGCTGCCAAAAGGCTCCAACACCGGGAAGAAAATGCGTCCGTTCGATGCGTTGATGGTACCGCCTTGGGTTGCGGCATTGTTTAGGAAGTCGAACACACCATCACCACCTGCGATGGGATTGTTTTGTGTGGTCAGGTTATCCAAGCCCATCAAGTGTAGCAGCGAGACACCTTTCACCGAACCTTCTGTGAAGTAACCGTATGGTGTACTGTTAGAGTTACCATTGTAGAAGATGTTCAACATGAAGTCTTGCGACCCTATTTGATAGGCTCTGATGTTGTAGACGTTCTTCATCATCAGGTTCCAGATAGGCATCTTGGTATTGACCGTGGTGCCTTTCAGCAACTTGGTGACCAACACCTTTGGTGTGTTGATGCCTTGGTCGGAGAACTCACCCACTTGGTAGACTTCATCAGAGCCGACGATGGTGTATTGGTAGGCAACAGCCAAGGTTTGGTTGGCGTTGAGGCTGACATTCAAGGAGATGAAGCCCAATTTGGAGTTAATAGAGTATTCGGTGTTGCTCAAACGGCGGGCGTTTTCCACCTTCTCGAAGTCGCGGCCTGAGACCATATACCCCGATTTGCCAATGCGCAAGGGGTCGTTGCTCATGTAGTTGGTCACTGTGCTGATGCCACGGATTTGTGTCGTGTCCATGCGGCTGACCAAGTCGTTGGCAGCATTGCGCGGATATACTTTGCTACTGGTTGGGGTGATTTCCTGATTGTAGATCCATTCGCCTTTACCTTCAGCCAAGTCGTTCAAGGCAAGGATGTTACGTGTGTTTTGCGTCGAAGTGTTCGTGTTGGTAATCCACACCTCGATTTTGGTGATGTTGATGCTTGAAGTGACCGTGGGCAGTGTAGAAAGGGCTGCTTCGTATTGGTCGCGGAAATACTGGCTCAAGAAGAAGTGACGGTTTTCTTCATAGTCCAAGCAGCTGAGGTCGAACTCGTTGGTTTGGGCACCGCCTTGCACGGTGATGTTCTGTGACTCACTCTCCTGGTAAGAAACGATGGACGAAATGGTGGTCTTGCCGAACTTCAGTTTCGATTTCACACCGAATAGCTGTTGCGTACCCGTGATGAGGGTGCTGTTAAGCGGAAAACTGACGTTACCGGCTTCCAGGAGTTGGATGATCTCGTCTTCTTTGCCTTGGTATTTCAGGGCGAGCTTGTCTTGGTAGTTGAAGGTCGCCTTGGTGTTCTTGTTGATGTTAAAGTTGATCTTGTCGCCGATTTTGGCCATCACGTTGAGCTGGATGTCCTGCTCGAAGACAAAGTCATTGTGACGTTTGCGGCGTTCGCTCAATGATTTGTCGTCGCGGAAACTGTGCTTGAAGCCGAAAGTGAGGTCGACGGAGCCTTGGGGACGGATGTCGATAGTGTTGCTGCCGAAGATGGTCTCAAAGGCTTTGCCACCGATAAACATGGGAGGGATGATGGAACTGCCGTTGGTGGTCGAACGCGAGTTCTGGCTGCGGCGTTCCTTCCAGTATTCTTGTATGCCTTTACGGTTCTGATACTCAAAATATTCGCTCTGTGTGAGGGTGGTGGGGGTGTCGTAATAGAACTGTCCGATGCGACGTTTGAAGGTGTATTGTCCGGTCAGAGGGTCGTAGATGATTTCGGTCTCGAAGTTGTCGGGGTCGCTGAGGTAAAAAGGCGATTGGTTGTTGAGATCTTCCAAAGGGTTACCCGTGTTGACGGGGATGGGGTAGATGACTTTCGTCGTGTCGGGCTCGACAACGTAAGGGTTGGGATAGAAAATATCGTAGTTGTTTGCTGCACTCAAAAAGTGAACAGGCAAAATACTTAAAGCAAATATAAGAATTAAGAATGATGAATGTTGAATGCAGAAAGACGCAAAGCGACGCTGGGCTTTGCCTAGATTCTGCATTCTACATTCTGTATTCCGCATTTCTATATCTCGTTTATTATATGTATTCATTTGATTTACAAAATCTTAAGTGCTTCCTTGATAAGGGTTTCGACACTGGCGTCGGGCATTTGCTTTAGCAGTCGGTCGAGAGCTTTGTCGACGGCGGCTTTGCCGAAGCCCAAAATCGTCAATGCTGATAACGCTTCAGTCTTGATTGTATTGTCTGCGGCGACGAAAATTTCCGTCGGCAAATCGGTTTTCTTCAGTTTGTCTTTCAGGTCGATGACGATGCGCTGGGCGGTCTTGGCTCCGATGCCTTTCACGGCTTGGATGGTCTTCACGTCGTCGTTGGCAATGGCATTGCTCAACTCGCTGACCGTCAGTGAACTGAGGATAAGTCTTGCCGTGTTGCAGCCTACACCCGACACGCTGATGAGCAATTCAAAGAGGTCGCGCTCTTTGGCGGAATAGAAGCCGAACAGGTTGTGGGCGTCTTCGAGGATTTGCTCATGGGTAAACAGCCTCACCTCTTCCTTCTCGCCGATGGCGGTGAAGGTGTTAAGCGTGATGTTGATAAGATAGCCGATGCCCTGGTTGTCGAGGACAACATAGGTGGGTGACTTTTCGGCTATTTTACCGGTGATGTAGGCGTACATTTGGGCGCAGTTTAGATTAAACTGCAAAAATACAAAAAAAACAAGAAGGGAAACAAAACTTTTGTAAATCTGTTGCAAATACGAAAAAAGCCGCCGAAAGGAGGCTTTTTTGCTCAAACTATTCCTGCATTACTTTCCTCACGCACTTCTTGCCTTTTTTTGATGCAGGATTGTATGGGTGATATTCGACTACTTAGTTTTTGTTTTACTTATTTGTAATATGGCCAACCGCCTGTCCAGGTGATTTGCTTGGTGAAGGTCGGTGTGTCGGAGTCTTCGTAATATTCAATGGTTGCTGAACCGTCTCTGTTTTCGTCGATGAGGTAGACGAGCATCGAGACGAGTGCGTTTTGGCGTTGTGCCTCGACGGTGAAACCATCTAATGAGTAATCGGTAATGAGCCAGCCGTTGTTGAGGCTTCCGTCGAGTTCCACGTTGCCCGTGACTTTCACCTTAAGGCTCTTTCCGGAAGGCGTGATGGCTGCCATGACGTAGGCTTGGGTGCCGTCGAATTGCGTCACGTCTTTCACGAGGATGTTGGGCACTTCGCCGCCAGGACCAATTTCTGGGGCCGGAGAGGCTTCATCGGGATAGGTGTATTCAGCTACTGATTCCTGGTGCGCGGCTTGGAACAGCGTGATGTACGACTCGAAGTCGGGGATTTGCACGTCAAGGCCGAGTCCCGAATAGTAGTTTTCGATATGGCGTCTGATGTACGCCTGGTCTTGCATCGAGATGTTGTATAGCAATGTGTCGACCAGTTCTTCTTTGCCGATGGCACCGTTATCAGCGAAATCTGTTGAGAGGTTCGTCATGAGCCAGGTCAACTCAGCCGGAAGGGTGGGAACCACCTCCAGGAAGTGGGAAGGCCTTTGAAGGATGATGGAGAAGGCGAGCAGCATGGCGTTGAAATCGCCTTGCGAGGCGATGGACATCTGCTCGAAACCTTGGTTGAAATGATCGGTCACACCGAGAAAGTCCTGAAACTCGCCTTCAGCCTGCCGCTTGGCATCGGAAAAGCTCTTGCCTTCTCTGACGAGGGTCTCGATGCGGGCCTTGGTGATGTGGGTCAGCACGTTGATGTTGACCGTCTCGTCGTTACTCAGGTCAGCGAGAGCCTGCAAGGTGACTTGTGCCGACGAAAGCTCACCAAGCACCTCATTGAAATAGAAGCCGTTGCCGGTAAGCAGGGCCAAATCCGACTCCATCTCGAGATTGCTGAGGCTGAAGCTGCCGTCGTCGGAAGTGATGGATGTGGTGAACGACTTGCCGGTTTGTCCCAGACTTTCGTTGAGTTCGTTGACGGTGATAGTGGTGCCGGTAACGAAAGGACCTTTTTGCACTTTGCCCGTAAAAGAGAAAACGCCTCCAGCCTTCTCTTTAGTACAAGAGGCTAAGGCCAACAATCCGATGAGCGCCAGGCTCAAAACTATGCTTTTTGTTTTCATATCGTCGTTTAGTTCTTAGAGGTTATTGTTTTCATGCTGCAAAGGTATACAAACATTTTCATGGCTGCAAGGGTTTGTTGTTTTTATTCCTTCACCACCTTGCGCACACACTTTCTCCCTTCCTCATCCGTGATACGGACGAAGCAAACACCCGTGGGCAAATTGGCGATGTCGATGTGCAGCGTTTCGTCCTGGCCTTGTGCGGTGGCTATGTGCTGTCCAAGCGCGTTAAGCACTTCAGCTTGTTTGAGGTTTTTGCCCGTGATGGTGACAAGGCCAGTGGTGGGGTTAGGATAAAGGGTGGCGAAGGTTTTGGTCTCCTCTACACCCCAGTCAAGGTCGGTTTGGCCTGCACGAAGTGGATAATTAGGTATGGTGCAGAAAGCTGTCGCATAAAGGACAAGTCTTGGGGCTGGAACATAGATATTTATTGAGGTATCCCAAAACATTTTGAATTCAATCCATCCGTAATAATAATCCTCATCAATCTTTTTTCTAATACCGAGATACCCCCTAAAGCCGTCTACGTTTGGGTCAATCTGATCCCAAGAGTATTCAAAGCCAAAACTATAATACCATGTGACACAATCCTGAAGTATATCCCCCATCTGGATGGTATCATGCCCCAAACCTTCTTCCTGATCCCAGAGATAGGCCATATGTGTTAGCCCACTAGTCCAGTTAAGGATGTCGAAAAACAATGATGTCACATGATCTCCCGGACCTCCCAAATAATTCCATATCACCAAATCGTCTTCGCCATCAAAATCAATATCGAACGAGATCGAATTCTGATTGTAGTTAAGCACCGTGTCGGGTTCATACGCGGTATGGACAATGTAGCCCCGCTGTGCATTTGCATTAAAGACAAACATTGTCAAACAAACCAATAATAATTGAAGTCTTTTCATGATGAATAGATTTTTGTGTATTGAATTTTGTTGTTGTGGTAGTTATTCGAGGTCAGGACACCCTTGGACAATCATCGTCACTTGTGCTCCTGAAGGTATGGTGAGTTGATTGTCGATGGTTATGCTTTCAGACGCTCTAACTGCAATATTCATGTTGGCTGGTATCTCCAAACCTCCAGATGATCCTATTACAACTGAGTGCTTTACACCAGGTTGGTAATTATTGACATCATTGACATTTCTAATGGTCATGTCAGTGTCGCAGTCAAATTCTAGTTGGTTATACTTGACATAACTGATGGTCACAGCATCTGAGCCATTCCATAACGGACCGTTATTGCTCACCGCATTATGTAAAACAGGATGGGTTATCTTAAGACGCATAGGATGTTGTGGGATTTCATCCCTGTCGTTGCATACAAAGATAACTTCTCCATCAAAGAACCAGGTTACCTTGTCAGGCAACCATTCACAGGCGTAGGTGTGTTCTTGTGACAGATCTGGATAGCCATTTTCAATCAAATAAAACAGTTTAACCGTATTATGTGCTCCTTGATAACTTGTTGAATCCGGGTTATAATGGATGCCACAACTGAAACCTTTGTCAAGTTGATTAGAACTGTCAATATAAGATTGTTCGAAGATGTCGATTTCTTCATATGAATGTGGTCCAGTTCCAAAAAGCCAAAAAGAAGTCTTTTCTCCAAGGTGGGCTGGTAACTTACATTTTAACTCATAGTACCCAAACCAACACATATTTGTGGTTTCAATTGTTCCAGAAAAATAGAAAATATTTTGAGGTGGATTGGGATGAGAACTATTGGTGCAATTTTTCCCTTCAGGTATAGAATAGTCAATGTCACAAACCATTGCAGTGTTGCTGATCAGTTCCGCCTTCAATGTCATCTTGTTATTTCCATCAAGAAACGCATGGCTCGTTTGGTATGCTTGATGCCTGCCATCAGTAGTGACACCCGTATAGTGTTCGTTCATGAAACATTCCCAAACTGGTTGGTAGCCTTGATAACGACTGAGTTCGGTAAAGGTGTTGGTGTTCCAACCCAGGAAGTCGGAAAAGTTATCGTCTATAACTATATTCCAATTATTGTCAAAAGACTGCGCCATCATGTTCAAACAAAGCAACATCATGCCGCAAAGATATACAAACCCCCAACACAGATACCGCTTCATGTTGGAATTATGTTGGAATTGTAATGATGAGTTTTTATATATTTAACAATCAATGATTTAAAACATACAAAAAGATTGTAAAAAGGCGGTTTTTTGCCTTGTTACAGTCTCTTTTCATCGTTTTTCAATGTAGTTTTATCCACCCAAACGAGCAGATTTCCCGTTTTTCTCTTGTTATGTTTCCTAAAAGGTGGAAAAATTCTTGATATAGGCTGGCAAGTTTTCGTCTATCCCCAGCAAGTCTTTTAGGGTATTGGCTCTTTTTTTGATGGCCGAATACGACTTGCATTGCAGCACGGCTATCTGACGCTCATCCAAGCCCAACAGATACAATTGGCAAAGTTGCAGATCGTCCTTGCTCATTTTCGGGTTCTTGCTCAACAGGACAGCCTCGAAGTTTTCGTAATGGCTTAATACGGCCGCCCGCAATGCGGCAGCGTCCTCATCGGTCAACATGACATTCTTCCGTGTCCCTTCTCTTGCGGTGATGTGTAAGTTCCTGATGCTGTCGTTGATTTTGCTGCATATCGCTTCTTTCATGAAAGCCTCGCGCCGCAGTTCTGTCTTTTCGCGCTGTTGGGTCAAGGCCTTCTCCAACGCGCTCAATTGCTCGTCCCGTTGCTGTAAACCTTGCTGTAGCTTCTCTTTCTCCCGCTGACGGGCTTTCTTCTCCTTCTCAAGCGCTTTTTCTGTCTCCTGCTGCATCCGCCTGACCTTTTCCTCATGTCGTCTGCCTGTCTCTTCAAGCACTTTGTCCGCTTCTGCTCGCTGCTGCTTCAGCAGCTTTCTGCCTCTCAATTTCGCCCATATAAGAATGGCTAATGAAACCGCGAGAGTCAAAGGAAGAATCGTCCTCAGTACGTTCCGCACCGCTGCCTCCCGTTCTTTTTCGGCTTGTTTCTCCTGCATTCTGCTCATGTAATTCTTGAACATGTCGTCCAACTTCGAGACCAAGGCTTTGTCCTCACCTCCAGTTTTTTTATGGTCAGCCAAAAAACGCATACATTCATCCGCTTTTTCCCTTTCCTCAAGGCTGTCATAGATGATACGCAGATAGTTTGCCGCTTGTATTTGGGAACTCTCGTCATCTTTGTTGTCAAAGACAGGCTTAAAATAACACATTGCGGAATCATACACCCCTTCTTCAAAGAAAACAACTCCAATGGTCAGATAACGAGTTAACCTTTCGTAATCATCATCTGCATCATCAAGAACTTGCTTTAAAGCAATCAGAGTTTGTTCCATTTTTATCCCTAATTGATAATCATTGAAAGCTATTAACGAAGCCAAATCTCTATAGCTAAGATTATCGGAACTGGGCATTTCTTCTATGGCATAGGCATAATACTGCCTTGCTTTATCTATCTCATCCATCTTATCATATTGTTTTCCTATTCGATAAAGGATATTGGAAACACCTTGTGGTGAGGTAGGTTCTATCTTGCAATAGAGGAGAGCTCTCTCATAACAAGTAATAGCGGGATCCATCATGAACTGTTCGGAAAAAGCATCTCCAAGACGATTATATGTCAGTGCGATAAACAGAGCTTTGCACCCTACCAACTCCTTCTCTTCAAACCGTTCCTCCATCACCTCCGAGGCCTTCAGGTATTCCGCACAGGCAGCCGCCACATCGCCCTGTTCGTAATAGCCCACACCATTAATATAATGGGCGCGGGCATCCAAAAGGCATGGGTAGAGAAAGTGGAGTTTTTGTTTTTAATCCCCCTAGCCCCCTTAAAAGGGGGAGAAACCTGCCGCACAAGGCTGTCGAAATAGGTCACCGCCTGTAACAATTCCGTGCGGTTGGTTTGTTCACAATAGTTTTTGTATAACAATTCGGCCAATAACAGGTGGGCGTAATGGCGGTTGTATTCCGTTGTTGTAGAGACGCAGAATTTTGCGTCTCCACAGCAGGAATCGTTGAAATAGGGCAATAGGCGCATCAGCGCGCTGTCGGGCTGGCGCCACATGAGGCTGTCGACGGCACACAATTCGGGGGACGGCCCTTCGACCCTTCGGCCCTGCTCAGGGACCACGGGCTCAGGGACCTTAACTGAATGGTTGCAGGCGGCCACGGCCAACATAGCCAATAATCCTATCCAACAGATACGTTTCATGCCTGCAAAGGTAGGAAAAACAAACAAAAAAAGAGGACTTTTCAGCCCTCTTTTTGATGTTTGTGTAATTCTGAATTACTCGGCAGGAGTTTCAGCAGGAGCATCGTGCTTGCAGCAGTCCTTTTCACCTTCGCAGCCACCGAGGCGTTGCATGATGAGGTCCTTCTGCTCGTCAACGGTCATTTCACCGAATTTTTCCCAAGCGGCCTTCATCTCGGCGCACTTCTTCTCGCATTCAGCCTTCTGTTCTTCGGTCATTTCAGCCATTTCTTTGGCGCAGCCTTCGCCAGCGGCTTTCATTTCTTCCATCTTGGCGTCCATTTCAGTAAAGACGGCGCAAGCCTTCTTGTTGAGCTCGGCCTTGGCCTCGTCGGTCATTTCGTCCCACTTGGCATACTCTTCCTTCAGAGCGTGCATGGGGCAATCGTGCTTTTCTTCGACGACTTCTGTCTTTTCCTCCTGAACGGGCTCAGCGGCTTGTTCGGGTTGCTTAGGGGTGTTGTTGCAGGCCACCATGAAGAGGCTGGCCAGTCCGAGAGTAAGAACTAATTTCTTCATTTTTAATGAGTTTAAATTATTGATTTGATGTTTTTGTCTCTTTTTGAGCGCGCAAAAATACAAATTATTTCAATAGTCCTAAAAAAAATGTGTTTTTTAGTAAAAAAATCTTTTTTATAATAAGGTTGTTTTTTTGTCGGGGAATGCCT
>JAEEGF011887161.1_pt1 | contig 20282 bp, 16 predicted proteins | sample 9134171 | NCBI WGS metagenome assembly JAEEGF01 (sample SAMN16246542, study PRJNA631951) | gut metagenome | biome: gut microbiome; feature: rumen; material: AP-attached | host: Bos | place: Iran: Karaj | collected 2018-10
CTCAAAAGTAATCTCTCAATATTGCCCGCGGCGTCGCTGCCGCAGGCTCCATGACAGCTTTCAGCGGCTCGCGTAGGCGGGAAGGCGCTTGACGTCGAACTCCTCCTTTTACGGGCCCGGCCCGCCGGTCCCGTAACGTAGTCAAACAAACTCCGTCATCCCGTTCCGGGACCGCACCTTCCCGCCTGCTCATCCGGTGCTGAAAGCTGTAATTCCGCCTGCGTCAGCGACGTCGCGGAAAATCGTATTGCTCTTGGGATTTCAGAAAGGAATCACAAAAACGCGATTCACTCTTACACCTCCTCATTCTCGATATCCGCTGAGTCGGAGAGCCCTCTTTCGTTACGTAGTTCTCGCATTCGAATATAATACTGCTCTTGGACGTCAATGGGGAAACGCCCAATTTGTGAGGCTATTTCCTGGAATGACCGCTCCGAGAGCTTTAATGAAAGAATCTGTTCAATGTCATCCTCTGTCCAGGGACGAAGTTGATAAGCTTTCTGTGGAGACTCCGGTTCCCCCGCATACTCTAAAACGCGACTAATTTCCACCAAGGTCTTCCGTCCTAGCCCAGGGAGCCTTATTAAATCCGACTTGCTTAGGCGTTGCAGCTGCTCCACGGTCGTGATACCCTGTTTTCTAAAGACCGTTCGGGCTCTTTTTGAAAAACGCATTCCATTAATATCTGCGAGTTCCGATCCCTTCCCCCTCCCTTTTGGTTCTGTATCGTTCACAGTTTTAGTCTCTTTGTCCACAGTCATTTCTACAACATCTTTCGTGAAATACGAAAGCTGATGCATCAAACGATTCATACCTTTCATGCATAACTGACGGGCCCGTTCCCTTGTTATGCTATAAGCACCTCCAATCTGTTCCAGCGTCTCCCCCGAGAAATAGCGAAACATCATATCCGCAAGTCGCTCATCATGGTAGAGAGCATTCAAAAACTTTCGATTCTTAAAGCGCTCCGCGAATGCCATACCCACCTTCCAGATGGCCCTTCCAGAGGGGAAAGAATCCTCGTCTGTGTCTTGATTCCGATCCGATTGTGATGCTTTCCCAGCGATACGAGTCAAATGGGCACAATAATCCCTGTCAATGGGGAGTTGTGACCTTGTGGCGTACTCCAATACACTATCAAGACGAATCCGGTATACCTGCTCCGCATCACGGTAATAATCAATTACCCCGGAATCAAGTAACCGCCGAACGTCTTCTTTTGCAAGCAGGAGGAGACGCGCACATTGGTAAGAACTTATGAATACAGGATCATTCATAATCCTTTCGGTCCAAAAATCATTTCAGCAATTTCATCCAATTGCTTTGCTATCTCGTACGGTTTCAGGCCCAAGTCCAGCGTACTCGTTATCATCCGATTGCCAAGAATTCTCTTATCAAAGCCATCGGGCTGGATTGAATCATCGGTTCGCGCATAAAGTAGCATCCCGACTACATCATGGGGTTTACCAGTCTTTGACAATTCGAATTTCTTATTCTGAACATAAGAAATGATCTGATACAGATTCCCTGAGATAATGGTTGACTTTCCTTGATTTCTCTGGACGTTCCTGCTATAGAACTTTGCATCGATAATAAACCAAGTATGGCCGTCATTCAGCATGATATCGCTTAGCATAGAAGGGAGCATGCCCGGACTCTCGTCATCATCAAGTCCCCACTTGATCCGAGAACTGTTGGCCCTCAACCGAGGCCATTCTTTGGTATAGTACTCCAATATGAACTTTTCATAAATCGCATGCTGAGCACGTTCATCAAGCAGGTCCATCATTTTGAAAGATCCATCGGACTGGGTCATAAGCAGATCCCTTAACACCAGCTTGCATATAGCCATCAAGAAACGATATGACTGGTTGTTCCTATCATAGGCCATGGACCAATTGATAGTGTGAGGGTCAATGAAATCCACGTCCGCAAAAAAACGGATCAGTTTCCGAATCTGTATCTGATACTCCTGTTTAATATCCGATGCCAATAAAACTGAAAGGGTTTGCTTGACGATACGATTACGGATAGAATTCTCCGAGAATTCATCATAGGCACAAATGAGTCGATGATTCTGGATGGTCCCAGAAGTAATGGAAGCCGTAATGTCAATCTTACCTTTTGGCGACATCAATTCATCTTCCTCTGTGACATATTCTCGAATAAGACCGCGTTTCAGCTGAAGAGAAACCGCCCGAATAAGAATACATGCGCAGAGATCCTTCATCGTATCCAGATACTCCACGTCCATATACCGATAATCTGTCCCACGCAATTCACTAAAAGCATAGGATAGCATATAGTATATGTTCTGAATTGGAATCATTTGATGGCGGACCTGAGTCTTTCAGACCAATCGGTGGCTTTGATGGGATTATCGAACCAATACTCTTCCAACATGGGGACGATCTCATATTCCACAATGTTGGGGAGATTGGTGTCGGTTACCGCTTCACTATCACAGAAATAACTGTGGCCAATGCGGAACCCGGATCCGAGTGATGGATCATCTTTGATTTCCTCGTTCAGGTTCTTGACTTCATCAAGCAATTTCCCCAACTTGGAGGCAGGATCAATGCCGTACTTCTCGATAAGTATATCAATGGCGGGTTCCATTTCAACAAAACTGAATCGCCTCCGAAGGGCATAATCAATCATAGCCAATGACCTGTCGGCCGTATTGAGCATACCAATGATATACAAATTCTTTGGGACAGAAAACAGTTCATCACGGTAAGCCAACTGCACCTCTTCCCCGCGTTTATCTGCCTCAATGAGGACAAATAATTCGCCGAAAATCTTGCTCAGATTTCCGCGGTTAATCTCATCGATGATGAAGTAATAATCGTGACCAGGATCCATCTCAGCCTTCTTGCAGAACTTGTAGAAAACACCCGGGCGCAAGACAAATCCCCCGCTGTCGTTGGGGCGATAGCCCATGACAAAATCTTCATATGAATAGCTTTGATGGAACTGCACAAATTTGACACGTTCCGTATTCTTTTCGCCCATGATAGAATACGCCAATCGCTTAGCTGCGTACGTCTTACCAACTCCCGGCGCCCCTTTAAGGATGAGATTCTTCTTTATCTGGAGAATGGAAACAAGGCGTTCATAAATACTCTTATCCATGAACACATCGGCCAGAAAATCCTCCTTTGTGTAGGTTTCAAACTCGCTTTCTTCTTCCTCTACCTTGGAGAGTTCGATTATCTTGTCATACTCTTCAGGAGTCAGTCTGAAAAGGCTACCATTCTTATTAGACAAAAACTCCATCCCGGCCAACTCCGGAGTATTAGCGAGTACGGCAAAATCTACTGGCCTCTCAAGATTAGCAGTCTTGCGGAAATGAAGCTCCTGTCCATCTTGGGATATAATTGTTCCAAGGCATACAGCCTGCATTTTTGGAGAAGCTTCATAGAATAATACCGGATCACCAACAGCTGCCGCCTGAAAATTCTTAAAAATTCTTCGAGGATTCCCATTCTCATTGTAGAAAGTATAGAATTCTTCCGCGCCGACGGGCATTGTCGAAGCTGACCAAATGCTCGGACTGGCAACAATAAACCAGTGATTCATTTGATTGGTTTCATTCTTGGGTTCGTCATCTACCACTTCTTCTTCAGTTTCCTTCCCGGTTTCCCATGCTACGCGAGAAAACTCAAGGAAATTGGGATATGAACACTTGCCAGCAGCCATTTCTTCTCGAACAATGTCGCAGATTCGAAGGTAGTCTTCCCCGCTAGGTATCTGTCCTTTCTTACTCAATAGTTTTGTTATCTCCTCGGTGGCCATCTCAGAAAGTACTTTCCCACTCAGTAAGAGATTTCTGTTATTTGTATCTAGACTAATATAGGAATGCGGTCGCATCCAGAACAAGCCCATTGTCAGATTCCATTTAATCCTGGGCTGCTGCCGTACAATATCGTATGTCTCAATGAATGCATTCCTCGTTTTCGATGTTATTTCCCCAGCATAGTCTATAGCAGCGTCAAAGAAAGCCCAAAGATTATCGATATGATGCTGTTTTTCCTCACTCTCAAAACTATAGAAAGCAGCACTTAGGGGGTTCAATACAGGAATCCCATCAAAGCGATAAGGAGTCTCCGAGCCCATCTCAAACTGAACTCTGAGTTGTTCTGCCAATTCTGTTCGTTTATCATATCCTTCCCGTTTATTGAACATGCCATAAACAGTGAAAGGATCCACAGCAGTAGCTTCACCATCAAAAGAAAGCTTGGTCATCGTTTTCCCTAAAGCGGCATATGCAGCTTGTATCTTGGCAAGTAACTCTTCTTGTTTTTGGGCATAGGGCACCAGTTTATCTGCAAACTCCTCATAAAAAGAAGTCCAGATATAACCTAGCGCGCTATTCTTGACGATCATACCCCCTTGCATTTCCCAAAGGATATCCTGGCCAACAAGAAGATCGCTCCAGACAAGGCCCTTCGTTTCTTCCATAAGATGGTACCGGAGTTCTTTATCATTATTGGCCATCTGGGCGAGACGCGAAACAAGTTTCAAGTAGTGAACATACTTGTTCCCAGCAGGCATGCTCGCCTCCCCAAGATAATGGCAATACTCCTGATAGATCTTGTCCATATAGAAGGTGTACGTGTCATGTCTGGAACACGTAAGGAAGGCGGCAGCCGTCCGTTCGTCGGGGAAACCGAATCCGAATTTGCTTTCAGCGACGGGTTTGATAACACCTACGAAAGCCGCATAATTCTCATTGAAACTACGTTCTGTGTTAAGGAGTTCATTGAAAGCTTCTTCTATCTTATCAGGATTCTCTTTCAGCAATGCTTTAATGGCCAAACCTGCACGAGGCATATCGACGAGATTCATCCCAGACTTAGTTATGGCAGCCAAGATACCCATGGTGCCCATATCTTTTGTCTCGGTAAGTAGTTCCCATTTGTACTTCTCTCCAGAGAAGATATTCGCCGGGGACATGACGAATTTCTTATACCGCGCAATAAGGTCAATGATTAAGTACTCCTGGAGGGCATCAACCAACTCTTTACGCAGCGTCCACTCAAAGCCGTCCTTGACATGCCGCCCTATCATAGCGATGTTCCAGAAAGACTCCGTACCGTTGGTGTTCTCAACATAGAAACGGTTCAGCTTCTTCTTAACATACCTACCGAAATTCATTATCGCGCCATTAAAGTAGCCGTATGAACAGTCATACTTTTTACCAAGAGCCTTGCATGTGGATGCATGTCCTGGCTCGCGTAAGAATTTGGTCAAGACATCGATATACACATTGTCCTTTATTTCCGGATCACTGACAAGACCCAGCCACTCTTCTTTTGTAATGTCAATATCGGCATCAAAGAAGCCTTCCGGAGTGCGGTATTCTGCAATCTTTTGCATAGGTCACAGGTATTAATAATACATTTCGATATAGGAATAAGCCTTATCAAAAACCTCCTGGTCTTTGATCTTATACTTCAGCCAGAGAATGGAACGCAGCTGTCTCTGGACCTCTTTCTTCCCGGAAACCGTCTGAAATACGTCGTTGAAGTTGCGAACGATAGCCACAACCTTCTGGTCGATGTCATTGACAACGTTTTCGACGATGATGGGAGTCTCTGGATTCTTGATGCTCTGGAATAGTTCCGTCAGAGCAGCCTTGGCGCGCTCACGATTATCTACCGGTTTAACGTCTTTCTCGGCTTCCAGCACTTCCTTAGCCATCTCAAGGATGTCCTTGAGGAACTCAATGCTGGTCTTAAGGTTTTGTGCCATTTTCTCGCGGAGTTCATCCATCTTTTGTGCAAGTCGTTTGAACTTCGGATTGTTCATGTGCTGCCTTATTCGAGGAATAAGGAGCTGCTCCACTTCCTTTATCTTCTTCTTAGCTTCGGCTTCTGAAATAACGGCGTCTAACACCGCCGCATCCAGAACAAGTTTCTCCAAGGATGAATCGCTTCGGCCAATATCGATGGTAGTGACATGTCTATGCACCAGTTCAATCGTCTTGGGGCCAAGCATCTTCCAAACTAACGATCCCGTTCCACTAACAGGCTTGATGCTTTCATAGACCTGGCAGAGCCACACGTAATCATTCTTGAACGGAGTCAGGCATTCATCCGGAGAAAGAATATCCCACGTGCGGGACAGCACGACAAAGTCGGCCGCGAACTTGTCCTTGAGTTCATTCGTCGGTAGACATTGCTGTGCTTGAGTCAATCCCTCAAACCCACTGACCTTCCGGTCCACATTCGGGAAATAATCCAGGTAGATCTTCATCAACTCAGGAATATGAGACTTCAATTCGTTCTTGTTGGATATGACTTTACGCATGGAAGCATCATCGAACATGAGAGCCTTAGCCACATTGTCGAATATTCCCACGTAGTCGACAACCAGGCCATGCGTCTTTTGATCATTGTACACACGGTTTGTACGGCAGATGGCCTGTAGGAGAGTATGATCCTTCATCGGCTTATCCAAGTACATGCACTGCAGAATAGGAGCATCAAATCCGGTGAGCAACTTGCTGGTTACGATGACAATCTTGAGCGGATCCATCGGATCGCGGAAGCGATCCAGAATCTTGCTTTCTTCATCCTTGGAACGGCGCCACTCCTTGTATTCATCTGCTTTGTCACCTTCGGTGTGCATCACAATGGTGGTCGCATCTTCCCGGCCAAGGAGCAGATCAATCTCTTTCTTGTAAGCGACGCAGCACGCGCGATTGTAAACAACCACCTGCGCCTTAAGGCCTGTCGGCTCAATGTTCTCACGGAAATGCGCCACAATATGTTCGCACACTTTTCGGATTCGATCCGGAGAGGTGAAAAGAGCCTCGGTGTTGGTCTTCTTGACCAGCATAACCTTATCCTCCTGGGAGATCTGGTCTGTAAGAGCATCAAACTCTGCATCCAGCGCCGCTCTGTCGATATGAAGTTCTACCGGGACGGGCTCGAATTCCAATTTCAGTGTTGCGCCATCCTTAATAGAATCCTGGAATGAATAGCGGCTCATATAGCCAGACTTATCCGACTCTGCACCGAAGGTCGCGAATGTATTGTGATCCAGCTTATTGATAGGAGTTCCCGTTAGTCCAAAGAAGAATGCATTCGGGAGAGCCATGCGCATCTTTTCTCCAAGGCCACCTTCCTGGGTACGGTGAGCCTCGTCGCACATCAGGATAATATTGCTACGGTCAGAGAGCTTCTCACTTACATCTCCAAATTTAAAAATCGTCGTGATGAGGATTTTTCTCTGATCCTGCTTGAAAAAGTCAATGAGAGACTCTTTACTATCAGCCCCGGCCAGGTTAGGAATGTCCACGTTGTTAAAGTCAGCCGTAATCTGGGACTCCAGATCCAGACGATCATCGACGATCACCACTGTCGGGGACTTTAACTCTGGCTGCATACGAAGCTTCTGGGCGGCAAAGACCATAAGCAGAGATTTGCCTGAGCCCTGGAAATGCCAGATGAGTCCCTTCTTCGGGAATCCTGTCTTAACACGCTCCACAATGGCATTGGCCCCTTCATACTGCTGATAACGGCAGACGACTTTGATCTTGCGGTATTTCTTGTCCGTTGAATACAAGGTGAAGAAGCGCATGATATCCAGAATCTTCGCAGGCTGCATCATCTGAGAGAACGAACGCGCAACATCATCAAGAGTTCCTTCCGTTTTCACCTCCCCTTCAAACCAAGGTCCCCATTTGGTGAGCGGAGATCCAATGCCACCATAGCGGAAGGTCTTTCCTTCAGTGGCAAAATTGAATACGTTCGGGACAAACATCTGCGGGATACTCTGCTCATAGCTGAGGATATCGTTTGCCCCATCGGCCCATGTGATGCTACTGCGGACAGGACTTTTTGTCTCGCCTATGACCAGCGGGATACCGTTGATGATAAGGACGATATCCAGACGCTTTCCATTTTGCGTGCTAGCTTTGGGGTACATCCACTGATGGGTGATCACACAGTGGTTGTTCTGTATGTTCTTAAAGTCAAAGAATGCGAGAGGTATATTCTCGCTATTCTCCCCAAAAGGATAGCTGTTCTTATCAAAGATGAGTTCTTTAAAACGTTCGTTTGCTGTCACAAGATCGTGTGGTTGCACGGCCTGTACTGCACTCCGGAGACGATAAATAACCTCCTCAGCGTTGCCGGGAGTGATATCCGGATTCAGTCGTAGGAGTGCATCTTTTAGCCATGCCCCAACGAGGACATCCTGGGTGTCACGAGGAATGCTGTCGGCGGGGATATATTCCCAGCCAATCTTTTGCGCCGTTGCAATCAGCATTTGCTCGATGGTGTTGTCTTCAGTAAACATATCTTGTTTTGTTTTAACTCAAATATTTTGATTTATCGGCCTGTCGACAGATCCTCTCAAAGTCATCTTGTGCCGTTCTATCCGGCACACAGATTTGAAGCTGCAGATATTGTGGAACTTTTAAGTTCTGAATACCATTTGTCTGATTTCCCAATCCCTTAATGAGGGGCTTATGGGTTTGATACAAATAGTAGAGTGCAGCAAATAAGTACCGGGAGTTTATGTCTTCGGCTGGCCTTAGCACCTGGGTGAAATTGTTGGCCAGGAACACTCCATCCTCCTCGAAATAAACAAGTCTACCCACTGGATTATCTTTCGTGCCTCCAGATTTTTCAAGAATGATGTCTCCTTTCTTGAGCTGCTTCTTCTCGACTTTCTTGGCGTCAATTGTTCTGACGACAAAAACCGTTAAGTCCAGAACACCTTCATTCGTGAAGTTTGTAGTTCGTATCACTTTTGTCCCGGAATCGTCAGAACAATCCGTTCCCCACTCTCCCGAAATAGTTTCTTGCAAGAGGGATTCTATTGTGGCTGATGGATATTTTTCGACGCCATCTTGAGGGAACCCGAACTGCGAGATAAATTGCGATTTTACCATTTCCTCCGTGGCTACAATCATTTTCTCATAAGACTCTTTGAGCTCATTGGCTGATGACAGGAATTGAGCTAATTCATGCTGTCTATCAAAATCGGGGATTTCAAACTCCAAGTCTCTCAAATCTTTCCAGTTAACTGTGGGAGAAAGAGAGCCTACAGAAATACGTATGGCTTCATCAAGAAAATAATCAGAACTCAAAAAGAACGGAAAAAAATCCTTTGAGATAACCTTCTCATTTGGGCGTAGTACCATTCCGTGAGCAGAGAACAAACCATCAAAAGGCGCAATTGCAACCCTTTTAAGATATGTATTTCTTTTGCCAAAAAGGATATCTCCTTTTTTCATCACAAGCTTTTCTCCCTTTAGAGGGACGTCAGATCCATATCTGGTAATGGTTAATTTCCTACTATCCAAGTGTTCCAGTCCTATATAGGTAAGACGATCCTCTTCTGTAGGGATTCGCTTCTCTGTACAGTTTGAAGCAATATCTCTAAATGCGTACTTCATGACAAAGCTCCAATAAAGAATCTAATTCATAACTGACGTTCGCTTGTGTTTCATTCCACTCAGATAGAGCTTCCTGTAAAGAAACAATCTGATGAATCTCGTCTTTTTTGGGAATAAACACATATTTCTTAATGCTTAGATCGTATCCATTCTCACTTATCTCACGGAATGTTACGACCTTTGCGAAAGACTCTATATCCTGATAACTGTGATAAGTATTTGCTATCTTGTAAACTTGTTCTTCGCTTAAAAAGCTATTGGTATTTTTTCTTGTAACCTCGCGTACAGCATTGATGAACAGGATCTTGCCCGCTTTTTCAGACGGTCGGTTCTTCTTACAAATAACGATACAAGACTCCATAGGAGAATTATAGAATAGATTGGGGCCAAGACCTATAATACAATCTATCATATTAGATTCTATAAGTTTGGTGCGCATTTCTTTTTCCTCGTCCCGGAACAATACTCCGTGTGGAAATAGAATCGCACAACGACCAGTGTCGTTCTTCATAGATGCCAGAATGTGCTGGAAAAAAGCGTAGTCCGCGCGGCCTTGTGGAGGGACTCCCAGGAAGTTTCGCCCCCATTTATCTGAAGCAAATGCGTCTCGATTCCACTGCTTAATGGAATAAGGTGGATTGGCAAGAACGATATCGAACTGCTGTAGATGACCGTTCTGAATGAATCCAGGAGATGTCAAGGTGTCGTCGTTCACAATTGAATAATCCTCTACGCCATGCAGGAACAGATTCATTCTTGCAATGGAAGCAGTCAGAGAGTTGAGTTCCTGACCGTAGACTCTCATGCCATGCCACTCCTGCCCTTTATCTCTAACATACGTGAGACACTTGATAAGCATGCCACCAGATCCGCACGTGGGATCATATATACTCTCGCCTGCCTTGGGCTGTAGAATCTCGGCCATAAGATCAACGACAGTACGGTTGGTATAAAACTCCTGTGCTGTATGACCTGCATCATCCGCGAACTTGCCAACAAGATACTCATATCCCGTGCCCATCTCATCTGCGGGACAAGCGGCAAGTGAAAGCTCCAGTTGAGAGAAATGCTCAAGCAGATCCGCGATTAGTCGGTCGGGCATATTGTCTTTATTGGTCCAGATTTGTTTAGGACCAAAAATGCCTGACAATCCACCAACTTTGTGTCCATAAAACTGTTGGGCGGGATTCGCCTGCTCGATTCTTGTCAAAGCTGTAACAAGAGCTTGCCCTATATTCTCAGTTACCTCCCGAACATCATCCCAATGGGCACCGAGAGGGACTTTTGCGACCCGCTCATCCGCATCAGTTTTTGCGTATTCTGAATCTCCGTCGCTGAGGATCATCGCATTATTGTACGCTTCATCATAGACGTCGCAAATCCTTTTAAAGAACACCAGCGGAAAGATGTATTCTTTGTAACTTGTAGCATCAATCTGCCCCCGCAGCAAGACAGCCGCACCCCAGAGATATTTTTCAAGCTCATCCAAAGAGATAGGCTTTACCTTCTTCGGGCCATATCCATCGACAATCATAACTGGTATCCTCCTGCAATTAAGAGTTCTCTAAACTTGGCTTCTGCAGCCACCATGTTCTCATAGGCCTGCTTAAATTCGGCCTTTACTTCCTCATAGGGTTTCACCTCCGCCGCCTTTCGCTCAATGTAACGGTTAACCGAGAGGATGTAATCTTTCTCCTCTATTTCTCGAAGAGTGACAACTTTTGCAGTTTCCTCTACATCGGCGTAATCGGCATAGAGCTTAAAAATATGGTCTACATCCTCTGGAGAGAGTTCATTCTGGGCACGTTTGGCAGTGAAGATGGAGGAGGCATCGATCATAAGCACTTTGCCAATCTTTTCTTTTGGCTTGCGGTCCCTGAAGATCATCAAGCATGCCGGAATACCTGCGCCATAGAACAGATTGTTTACCAAAGTGATGACACACTCTAACTTATCGGTTTTGACAAGTTGCTTTCGAAGTTCATATTCTTTCTGACCCCGGAAAAGAACTCCCTGAGGAAGAACTACTCCGATGCGACCGGTTTCTGGTTTCATGGATGCTATCATATGCTGCACCCAGGCATAGTCTCCATTCGAAGGAGGCGGCGTTCCCCATGCATTGCGGCCAAATTTGTCAGACTCCCAAATATCCGCCCCCCACTTATCTAGGGAGAAAGGTGGATTAGCGAGCACATTGTCAAATTGGGCCAGTTTACCATTTTGAACAATTCGGGGATCTCGCAGAGTGTCGCCCTGAACAATGTGGAAGTCAGCCGCACCATGCAAGAACAGATTCATTTTTGCTATGGCTGCATTCGTAACATTCTTTTCCTGACCAAACAGACGACCGCAGCAGAGAGTCGAGTAATGCATGTAGTGCGCGGCCTCGATAAGCATACCGCCGGAGCCGCATGCAGGATCATAGACACTCTCGCCAGGTTTCGGATCCAGGATTCTTACCAAAAGCTTAACGATGGCTCGTGGAGTATAGAACTCACCAGCCTTGGCCTTAGAAAGATCCGCAAACTTTTTCAGGAGAATCTCATACGCGTCTCCCATAAGATCGGCCGGATAGTTGGTATTTCCAAGTATTACCTTGGACATGTGCTCGATGAGATCTTTCAGGCGACTATCGGTAAGGACCGTCTTATCTGTCCACTGCGCCTTAGAGAAAGTACTCAGCACGCCATACAGCGTATTAGGGTTGGCCCTCTCTATCATCCGCATGGATTCAACGATGGCTGAGCCCAAATTCTCTGAGCGCTCGCGAAGGTCCTGCCAATGGCACCCCTCAGGAATCACAAATCGATGTAATTCCGGAAGCGAAGCATATTCGACATCTCCATCGGACTCTAAAAGGGCCTGTTCTGTCTCTTCGTCCCAAACATCGGAAATTCTCTTAAAATAGAGAATCGGCGTCACATACTCTTTAAAGCTATCTTGTCCGATAGGACCTCGCAAAATGTTGCAGGCCTCATACAGAAAATTGAAGAGGTCCGAAACCGAGTCTATCGACTTTGCTGCGGTTTTCTTTGCCATGAGCGTAAAATTCCTGAATTTACAAATTTAACAATTTTGTGCCTCTTTTCCCCACAAAATCTTCAAATGTTGTAACCCCCTGTTAATCAAGTCACAAGCATCCAGGTTTTCATCCATAATCCAGTATTTCCACCCGTCCAGATAGTAGTAATGATACGTTTTCCCATAGAACTCCCCTGGCACGCTATGGGCATCCATATACCGCACGAACCAATCGAACTCATCCGGATCCAATGAATTCTTATTCAAACAATAGAAATGCGGGATATCCGCCATTGTCCTGGCAAATATCCATTCCTGGGTCGCAACGAACGCCCTGGCCCGTTCTTCCGATTCGGTCATCTTTTACACCTCACGATGAAAACCAAACCATTATACAGTCTATCAAGCTATCAAGTTTGCTGATTATTTAATCAATCTTCCTGCACGAAATGGATTGCCTTGACCATTTGCCATATTAATAGAAAAACACTAACTTGCCTTCAAGAATAAAAAAGTGCCACAATGATTAAACGAATATTCTCCCTTGCTACTTTACTCATGATTACTTTTGCCGCATTCGGGCAAGGGCATACAATCTTTTCCAACGAGGATCCCGCCTTTAGCTTCATACAAGAGTATCTTCCCGAGTATTATTACGAGGAGAATGTCGCCGGTGGGGATAAGAAGTCTGTAGAGTTCTCAGTCAGAACGCTCTATAATTACGAAGACGAGAAGACGTTTTCTTATTTCATTTTGGTTCACGATGCGGATTGGGGTTGCATTGATATTGATGAAATCGATAGCATCATTACCTATCTGGAAAGAGTTTCTGACAAATCTTCTTTCCCAAGCAAGACCGCAACTTTAGTATACAATACAAGAAGAGGTTTTAAATTCGAGTCGAATCTTCTGTATAGTAATCCAACCATCAAACTATCGTTTCCCCAAAACGGTCCCTCATATGAGACTAAGAGTCCTTCAACATGGGTTAAAGCCCTAAAGAAGGGTAAAGAATATGTCAAATATGACACCCAGTTTGTTTCAATGACTGATGTTCCAGACGAGAACCACGAATCATATGCCGTAAGGGCAACAGCACGGGTCCGCCTCCGCAATGTTATAGGAGCGCTGCCAAAACCTAAGTCTTTGGGGGCCGAAAATGGCAAAGTGGTTGTCCAGATTGAGATTGATCAGTATGGCAATGTCATTTCCGCTATCCCGGGTGCTGAGGGAACAACCCTGATGGACAAGGACCTTTGGAATGAAGCCCGTTCCGCCGCTATGAAAACACATTTCAACACATCAGCCAGTTCTCCGACGACACAATCAGGGATTATAACTTATACCTTCTAATCCCCATTACGAATTGCCTAACGGATGCGCAACCCGAAAAGTGAGTAGAGAGGCAATGTGCTCCTGATTGCCTTGTATGGCCGATTGTGACTCTATGCGAGCCCAAATTGACGCGCATAGCGGAATCATGGGACACTGGTGCAGCTAGAAAGGGGGTGATACCTCTTAGCGAATTTCGGGTTGGCGGAAAGCTCAGTAATGAACCCCTCCCTCGCTCCGGAATCGATCTCTCGGGACGACGGTGGTGCAGGCGGAATTACAGCTTTCAGCACCGGATGAGCAGGCGGGAAGGTGCGGTCCCGGAACGGGATGACGGAGTCTGTTTGACGACGTTACGGGACCGGCGGGCCGGGCCCGTAAAAGGAGGAGTTCGACGTCAAGCGCCTTCCCGCCTACGCGAGCCGCTGAAAGCTGTCATGGAGCCTGCGCCACCGCCGTCCCGCCCGATTCCGGGCAATACCCGTTTTAGGAATTTCTGCCTAAATCAACCTAGGAACGACTTTGTTTCGACTGAGTTCTGACGAGTTCTTGCTCTTCCAGGATGGAATAACAAGTTGGTGTGGGACAAGTTTAAGATAAACGATGAACCAGATTCCCGGTCAAGCCGGGAATGACGGGGGCGTCAAGCCGGGAATATCGGCATTATCACCCACGGCCCGCCACAATCGACCTTTGAATATACCGCTCCGCACGGTCGTGCATGGCGGCTATGGAGAGGATCTCGTCCAGGAGCGCCTGATGCTCACGAGTGCTGGTGTCCAGGGTCATCAGGGCGAGTTCGGCGCGGTGGAGGTTGTGGTGCAAATCGTTGAGTTTCACCTGGATGGCCGTCTCGTTGCGGGAGCGGACGATGTTCTTCACATAGTCCTCGTAGCTCATTTCGGGCCGATGCGTGAGCAGGTCCACCGCGGCAAGCACGTCCTCCTCCACCCCCTGGGCCCGCAAATCGTCCAGAGTGATGTCCGAGTCCTCCACTACATCGTGCAGGAAACCAGCCTTCTGCTCCGCAGGGTTCTTGCCCATCAGGCCCACGGCCAGCACATGTGCCACGGCGGGATTCCCCACCATATCCTTCATCCCGTCATGGGCCTCGACGGCAATCCGGATGACATCTTCGATCGTTGTCATAGGAAAAAAGGTTCTATCTTCGACCGCAAAGATACTCCCCCATTGTGCCAAACCGCAACACAGCTTGTCAATTGTTCAGAAAAAGAGTAAATTTGTGTATGAATGTATCCGGGTCGTGAAATCGGCCGGTAATGAAACCAGGAGCACTTAGCGTCCCCATTCCGGGGTGCACCTCCCTTCACCAATCATCAAGAAAAGCAACTATTGAAATAAAGCGACAGTTGCTTATCAAAACTAAACCCGATAGCTTGAATTACTTCAGGGGCTACCGGGAATCAACAATGCAAATATACACTTGTTTTATGAATTAACAAATAGCACTAACTCGAGGGATATGGAGAAGGAGATACCCAAAGGAAACACACGGGAAGACAATAGGGCCCGCAAACAAATCATCAAGGACTTTTATGCACGTTGGATTTCGGAGCATCCAGACAAACAAATCTGGAACCGCGCCTTGAATGCTTTCATCCACGTCAAGTTCAAATCCATCAATGAGACATCTGGACAAGCTTCAATGTCATATGAATCTACGCGAGAAGTTTTCAGGTTGACTGACATCCTCTCCCAGTCCACACTGTTGAAAAGAATGCCGCCAAAACGAGACGACGAGAACCAGAAATCGTATTCTGAAATGCTGATCATGAGGCAGAAAGCCGCCATGCTCGTGGTTGGAAAACAAAAGACTACGGGTGAATATGTCCAGTATTGTATTTCCGCTAAAGACAAAAAATAAAAGCCGCCTAGGCAGCGACTTTTGGGGCTCGCATCAAGTCTCCTTGAGAGGGTTGTCATCCCTTCTGCCCGAAATCCCCGTGACGATTCCAATGCAAAGGTAATGCTTTTTCGTTAATTGACAAACTATTCGCATCACAGATTTCCGAAAAATCATTATCTTGCATCAGAATCAGGACAATATCTATAACGAACTAAAAACCAATCAGTAAAATGGCAAAAGTCTATACAATCAACTGCCCGAAATGCGGCTGTCAGTTCGAGGTCATGAAGGGCATCCTCGTGAGTGAATCCAACCTGGACCCCATCCCGGAAGAAAGGCAGGAAGAAACGCCCTTCACCTGCCCGATTTGCGGGCTGGAAATGTCCACGCAAGATCCCGATTTCAATGACCATGTAGAAATGGTCATGATGGTGGACTAGCTCTGAAGCGTCGAATGTAACGCCTTGACAAGCCTTAATATTCAGGATCTTACATTCGACGTGCAAAACAGATTGTTCCATACGGAGTCCGCGCCTGCATTTCGGAGAGGATATCGGCAAACTCCTGCGGCAGCAGGGTCCGAACGCGGTCAGCCATCTCCTTCGGGATTTCCCTGTAGAAGGCCTCGGCGATGCCGCCGGTGATGCAGGCCAGCGTGTCGGAGTCCCCGCCCAGGGAGACGGCCTTGCGGATGGCGTCCTCGAAATCCGTCGAATCCAGGAAGGCGATCATCGCCTGCGGGACCGTGCCCTGGCAGCTGTCCTCCCAATCATAGATGGGATGCCAGTATTCCCAGGTCTTGTGCAGGTCGTAGCCGTAAGCCTTTTCGATATAGTCCCGGATCTCGTCCTTGGTTTTCCCGTTCCTGGCCAGGAAGATGGCCGCGGCGGTCGCCTGTGCGCCCTTGATACCCTCCGGATGATTGTGCGTGATGGCCGCCGAAATCGCGGCCACCCGCTCCGTTTCCTCCAGGGTGCCGAAGAACCAGCCCACGGCGCTAGCCCGCATGGCGGAGCCGTTGCCCCAGGAGCCATAGGGATGACGCCCGGTCGCGGACTCGTAGGGCGAAGCCCCATACTGGTCGTCGAACGGATACAGGCCTTCTGGATGGAACAGCCAGCAATAGAAGCCGGTCCCATATCCGCCCATCGGGCAAGGACATTGTTCGGCGAATTCCACCATCGTGTCTTCCAGTTTCTGGTACGTGTGCTCCGAATCCGCGAGCAGCCACCGGGCGACAGCCATCGTCATGACGCTGTCGTCCGTGTAGCCGCTCTCGGCGTTGAAGAGCGTGAAGTCGTAGTCTTTCGTGTTGTGGAACTCGTAGACGGATCCTACGGTGTCCCCGATGATCGCTCCCAGCATAATCGCAAAGTTAATATTATTTCTTTTCCGGACGGTTCGGATCCTCCTTGTAGTACCGTGACGCCCGCTCCTTCTGGGCACGGATCCGGTCTTGGAGACAGGCGCCGGGGCAATTCAGGCTGTAAAGATTCTCTTCCTCAGCCCAGCGTTCGCGGGCGCGGCGCTCCTTCTTGAAGGTCTCGAGGGTTTCCTCCGCCGTCTTCTCGAACTTCACCACGTTCGTGATGGACAGGTCGATGGAGACCGCATGGACATCGTGGTCCGTGCCCATGTAGGCGAAAGTCCAGCCCCGGTCCTTCAGGTGCTCGACCAGCGCCTTGACCGACGCCAGGTCATATTCGCGGGAGTCGTTCTCATAGCCGTCAGTGATGACGGTCACGAGGACCGAGTGGTTCTCGTCCCCCTTCAGTTCCCGCTCGAGCTTGGTGAGGGTCCGGCCCATCGCGTCGTAGAGCGGCGTCGCGGAGCCGGGCACGTACGTCTCGGTCGTGAGATGTTCGGCCTTCGACGGGTCCGCGTTCCAGTAGACCTCGTCGATGGACGCGCTGTCGAACAGGACCAGCGTGATGAACTGTTCCTGCGTCTCCGCATATTTCGTCTGGGCGGCCTTCACGCCCCCGAGCACTTCGTTGAAGCCCATGATGGCCGGCTTCCGGATGTCCCACATGGACCCGCTGCGGTCCATGATGATCACGTTGTACACCTTCGTCTTTTCAATCTTCTTTTCCATGTCTTTGCTTGTTTAAGGGTTAAACATTTGTGTCATTTCGACGCAAATATACAGCGAGTTTTCCGAACTTCCAAATTTTTTATGTCATTTTGACACATTTTATTGATTTTTCCCCGAAAAAGGCCTACTTTTGCCCTTGAAATGGGAAAAAACTACACATACGTCCCCGGGGCCGCGTTCCCCTACCAGTACAAGTACGAGCACATGGCCGTCACCACCGACTGCGCCATCTTCACCTATGAAGACTGGAAACTGAAGATCCTCCTCGTCCGCCGCGGCGGCGAGCCCTACAAAGGGCAATGGGCCTTCCCGGGCGGGTTCCTGAAGATGGACGAGACCGCCGAAGAGGGCGCCCGCCGCGAACTCCGGGAGGAGACGGGGCTGGTGCCGTCGGCCATCGGCCAGCTCGGCGTCTTTTCCGACGTGGACCGCGACCCGCGCGAGCGCGTGATCACGATCGCCTGGTACGCCCTCGTGAAACCCTCCGAGGTCGTGGGCGGTGACGATGCGGACGAGGCCGCCTGGTTCCCCGTCGACGCCCTCCCTCCCCTCGCCTTCGACCACCGGAAGATCTTCGAAGCGGCGATGGAACGGCTCCGGCGCGACATCCACTTCCAGCCCGTCGGCTTCGACCTCCTGGACGACGAATTCACCATCCCCGACCTCCAGCGCCTGTACGAGGCCATCCTCGGCGTGAAGTTCGACCGCCGGAACTTCCAGCGGAAGCTGCTCGCCGCGGGCATCCTGGAGGAAGCCTCACCCGCCGAAGAATACGACGCCCTGCCGGAATCCCTGTTTCAGAAAAGCTCCGTCCTCCCGGGGATTATTTCGGAGGCCCTGCCGGTTGCGGCCGATTACGGGGAGCCCCGCGCCCGGAAGGGCCGCCAGGGGCGTCCCGGGCTGCTTTTCCGCCTCAACCGGAAGAAGTACGCGGCGATGAAGGAAGACGGCGGAAAACTCGAGTTTTAGAAACGAACTTATGGAACTGATTGAAGCGATCAAGGCACGGCACTCCGTGCGGAAATATTTGGACAGGCCCATCGAAAAGGCGAAAGCCGCCCAGCTGCGGGAAGCCATCGACCGGGTCAATGAAACGAGCGGCCTGAATGTCCAGCTGGTCCTGAACGAGCCGAAGGCCTTCTCCTCCGGCCTGTGGAAGTACTGCCAGTTCTCCGGCGTGCAGAACTATCTGGTGATGGCCGGCCCGAAGGGCAAGGAAGCCGAGGAAAAGATCGGCTATTACGGCGAGGAGCTGGTCCTGCTGGCCCAGACCATCGGCCTGAACACCTGCTGGGTGGGACTCACTTATAAGAAGATTCCCGGCACCTTCACGCTCCGGGACGGAGACATCGTCCATTGCGTGATCTCCCTGGGCTACGGCACCATGCCCGGCGTCCAGCACCCCCAGAAGCCCGCGGAGAATTTCTACGAATCCTCCGAAGGCCTCCCGCCCGTGTGGTTCCGCAACGGGCTCGAGGCCGCCCTCCTGGCCCCCACGGCCGTCAATCAGCAGAAATTCAAGTTCATCCTCCACCCCGGGAACGTCGTGGAAGCCAAGGCCCTCTTCTCCATGGCCGGCTACACCGCCATCGACCTCGGCATCGTCAAGCTCCACTTCGAACTCGGCGCCGGCCGCGACAACTTCACCTGGGCCTGAGCGACAGGATTACAGCGATTTCAGGGGGACGCGGTAGAGGACCGCGTCCTCTTTGTTGATGGACAGCGAGATCCAGAGGGTGTCGTCGAGGACAACGGCCTTGGGGTAATTGTAGCCGAGGGTCTTGTAGCGGCCCTCGCGGCGCCGAGGCGGAAGGTCGGCCGGGCCGGCGAGGAGGAAGGCTTTGTCGAAGCTGTAGCCATCTGTCGATAGCGCCAGCGCGAGGGCGCGCCGCGACTTGTTCCCGGTCGGGTTGCCGACCCAGAAGGCGCGGCCGTCCGGGAGCGTGCCGGCGCACTGCTTCGAGCGCGAGTCAGGGATGTTCGTCCGCATCGGCGGAGTCCAGGACGCACCCTGGTCCTCCGAAACGGCGGCGAGTTTCACGAACGACGAAGCCTGGTCGCGGAAGAACATCACGAGTTTCCCGTCGATGGCGACGTACAGGCTGGGCTCCAGCGGGCTCCCCTCCCCGGCCGGGAAGGCGGCCTCCGTCCAGCCCGTCAGGGCGGCCGGGTCGTCCGTGTACACGGGGTTCACCCGGAGCCCCGGGCGGAAGTGCGCCGCCCCGACGGTCCGGCCGCCCGGCAGCCGCAGCGGGTCCTGTTCCAGGATCCCCTGCATCGGCCTGCCATCGGCCATCCGGAGCGGCTGCGGCATGCTCCACGCCACGCCGTCTTGTGTCGAAGTGAACCACGCAGTCCCGCCCTTCGACCGGTCCGGCGCGCAGATGTAATTCAGGACGGCGGTGAGGGTTTCCCCGCGCTGGAGCCAACCGCCGGTCGTCACGAAAGTGCTGTCCGTGGGCACGGCCAGGTCCATGGGCCCAGACCAGCATACCCCATCGGAACTGGTCGCATAAACCACCCGCGTATCCGGCGTATCCTCGTCCTTCGCG
>JAEEGF010484759.1_pt1 | contig 20281 bp, 18 predicted proteins | sample 9134171 | NCBI WGS metagenome assembly JAEEGF01 (sample SAMN16246542, study PRJNA631951) | gut metagenome | biome: gut microbiome; feature: rumen; material: AP-attached | host: Bos | place: Iran: Karaj | collected 2018-10
TTTCGGCGCTGATCCTGTCCCGCTGCTCGTCGGAATAGGCCACCCGCTGCTGTTTGCCCCGCTGCAGCTTGTAGAGGGGCGGCACGGCGGAGTAGACATAGCCGTTTTCGATGAGAGGCCGCATGTAGCGGAAGAAGAAGGTCAGGAGCAGCGTGCGGATATGGCTGCCGTCCACGTCCGCATCGGCCATGATGATGATCTTGTGATAGCGGAGCTTGTCCATATTGAATTCGTCCCCGATGCCGGCCCCCAGGGCCACGATCAGGGGATAGAGCTTGTCGTTGCCGTAGATCTTGTCGGCCCGGGCCTTCTCCACGTTCAGCATCTTGCCCCACATGGCCAGGATCGCCTGGAAGCGGCTGTCCCGTCCCTGGATGGCGGAGCCGGCGGCGGAGTCGCCCTCCACGATGTAGATCTCGCACAGCGAGGGATCCCGCTCGTTGCAGTCCTGCAGCTTATCGGGCATCTGGCCGCTCTCCAGCCCGGTCTTGCGCCGGACGGACTCCCGGGCCTTGCGGGCGGCCTCCCGGGCCCGGTTGGCCATCATGGCCTTCTCCAGGATGGCCTTTGCCACCTGGGGGTGCTCCTCAAAGTACACGGCAAGCTGGTCGTTGACGATGCCGTCCACCAGGGTGCGGATATAGGCGTTGCCCAGCTTCTGCTTGGTCTGGCCCTCGAACTGGGCCTCGGGCAGCTTCACGGAGATGACGGCGGAGATGCCCTCCCGCACGTCCTCGCCGGAGACCTTGTCGTCCCCCTTGATGATGTTGTTCTTCTGGCCGTAGGTGTTGATGACCCGGGTCAGGGCGGTCTTGAAGCCGGTCTCGTGCATGCCGCCCTCGGGGGTGTGGATATCGTTGGCGAAGGAGACCAGGGTCTCGTTATAGCCGTCGTTGTACTGCAGGGCGATCTCGGCCACGGCGTCCCCCTTGGCGCCGGAGAGGTAGATGACCTCCTCGTGGATGGGGGTCTTGTGCTTGTTCAGGTAGCGGACAAATTCCCGGATTCCGCCCTCGTAGCACATGGTCTCGCTCTGCTCCCGGCCCGGGCGCTGATCGGCCAGGGTGATGGTGAGGCCCCCGTTGAGGAAGGCCTGCTCCCGCATGCGGGTGTGCAGGATGTCATAGTCGTATTCCGTGTCGTCGAACATCTCCGGATCCGGCTTGAAGCGAACCACGGTGCCGGTGCGCTCCGTCTCGCCCACCACGCGGATGGGCTGGGTGATGTCGCCCCGGCTGAATTTCATCTCATGGATCCTGCCGTCCTTGTGGACCTGGACCTCCAGCCACTCGGAGAGGGCGTTGACCACGCTGGCGCCCACGCCGTGGAGGCCGCCGGAGACCTTGTAGCCCCCGCCGCCGAACTTGCCGCCGGCGTGGAGCACGGTGAAGACCACCTCCAGGGCGGACTTGCCGGTCTGCTCCTGGGTGTCCACGGGGATGCCGCGGCCGTTATCAGAGACGCGGATCACGTCCCCCTCCTCGATGCTCACCTCGATATGGGTGCAGAAGCCCGCCAGGGCCTCGTCGATGGAGTTGTCCACGATCTCATAGACCAGGTGGTGCAGGCCGGAGGAAGAGGTGGAGCCGATATACATGCCCGGCCGCTTGCGCACCGCTTCCAGCCCCTCCAGCACCTGGATCTGTGAGGCGTCGTATTCCTGCGTAACTTTTTCGATGATGTCTGCCATATTTCCTCCAAAATACCGGAAACCCGGCATTTGTTGTAGTCTTATTCTGTGACCTGGGTCCGCTCCTCGGCGCGCTTGAGCAGGGTGGCGCAGGCCATCTGGCTCAGATAGACCCGGGTCTTTCCCTTCATCCCGCACAGGACGAAGGACTTGGGGAGATCCTCCGCGGCGTTCACGACCTGCCCGGCCTTGTCCACCATGGACAGAAATTTGCGGGTCAGATGGCTCTGGGAGGTGATGTCCAGATCGAAGATGCCCAGGATCTCATCCTCCCGCACCAGGGTACCCTTGCCCAAATGCAGGTATTTCATCCGCGGATCTTCCCCTTTTCCACCAGCAGCACCTTGCCGCCGGTGCGCCGGGAGATCTCCGCGTCCTCGCAGCAGGTGATCAGGGTCTGGCCGCCGCCGATGCGGTTCAGGACAAACTCCTGCCGCCGGGCGTCCAGCTCCGAGAGCACGTCGTCCAGCAGCAGCACGGGCATTTCCCCGCTCTCCGCCTGCAGGATCTCCCGCTCGGCCAGCTTCAGGGACAGGGCCGCCGTCCGGGTCTGCCCCTGGGAGGCGAAGCTCCGGGCACTGCGGGAGTTTATCTGAATATCCAGATCATCCTTGTGCGCGCCGGTGAGGCATTGGGCGATGTCCAGCTCCGCCTGGCGGTGGGCCTCCTGGTGCTCGCAGATGTCGTAATAGATTTCCCGGGCGGAGGCAAAGGGATCCTTCACGGTGCTCACCGTCTGATAGGCGATGGCCAGCTCCTCCCCCTTGCCGGAAAACTCCCGGTGGATGGGGGGCGCAGCCTGATTGAGCCGGAGCGCGTAGGCCGCCCGATAGCGGATGAGCTGGGCGGAGACGCGGGCCATGGCGTCGGAAAACTCGTCCAGGGTGTCCAGCAGACTGGGCTTTTCCCGCCAGTCCTTCAAAATCCGGGTCTTGTGCTCGTAGAGCTTGTTGAACTCCGTCAGAAGCTCCGCGTAGCGGGGTCGGATCTGGGAAATGGCGTTGTCCATCAACCGCCGCCGCACCGCCGCGCCCTCCTTGATGAGATTCAGATCGTCTGGGCAGAAGAGCACTACGTTCACCGCGTCCGAGAGTTCGGCGGCGGTCTTTTTCACGCCGTTGACGGTGATGCGCTTGGCCAGGCCAGTCCGCAGGCGGATGTCGATGGTCTGCTGCCGATCCCGGCTGAAAACCTCCGCCAGGATCTGCCCCTCGCTGTATCCGAAGCCCACCAGCTCCCGGTCGAAGCGGGTACGAAAGCTGCGGCCGCAGGAGAGCATGTACACGCTCTCCAGCAGATTGGTCTTGCCCTGGGCGTTGGGCCCGCAGATCACGTTGGTGCCGGGGGTAAACGCCACCGTCTCCCACTCATAATTGCGAAAGCCGTTCAGGGCGATTTTCTCGACCCTCATGCCCCGACCACCTGCAGCGTGAAGCGGTCAAACTCCACGGTGTCGCCGGGACGGAGCTTCTTGCCGCGCATGGTGCAGACTTCGCCGTTGACCTTCACCATGCCCTCGGCAATCACCAGCTTCGCCTCGCCCCCGGTGCCCACCAGAGACGCGTATTTCAGCAGCGCGTCCAATTTGATAAACTCGGTTTGGATAGAAATCGTTTTCATATCTCTCAAAACTCAAATCTCAAAATTTACTCTCCCGCTCTCAATCTCACAGGCAGGATCATATAGGTGAAGGCGTCGCTGCCGTCCGAAGCCCGTATCACGCAGGGGGAGGAGGCGGTGTTCAGGCAGATCTGCAGATCGTCTGTACCCGCGGCCTTCAGGGCGTCCATCAGATAACGGTCGTTAAAGCCGATTTCCAGGCCGTTGCCGCTGCCCTCGCAGGTGCAGATGTCCTCCGCTTTACCGAAGGGTGTGGAGCAGTAGCAGTCGATGCTGCCGTCGCCGAAGCACATCCGCACGGGGCTGCTGTTTTTCTCGCTGATGATCAGGGCCACGCGGTCGATCACCGACATAAGCTCGCTCCGTTCCACCTGAATGACCGTGCGGAACATCTCGGGAATGGAACGGCGATAATTGAGAAATTCACCTTCCAGCCGGCGGGAAATCACCACCGTGTCGCCGATAAAGAAGGAAATATGCTTGGCGCCGACGGAAATCTGTACCAGATCGTCGCTGTCGCCGCAGATCCGCTCGATATCCGAGAGGGCGGAGCCGGGCACCACAAAGCTGCAGTTCTCCATTTTCGCGCTCTCCAGCATTTCGCAGCGCTTGGCCAGGCGGTAGCCGTCCACGGAGACCAGCGTCAGCTCCTTGTCATTCACCTCAAAGAGCGTGCCGGTGTAAATGGGCCGTACATCCGTGTCCGCCACGGCAAAGATGGTCTGATTGATCATGCTGCGAAGGATCTTCTGGGGGAGAGAGATGGTATTCAGTACGTCCATGATGGGCATTTCCGGATAATCCGCCGCGTTGATGCCCATAAAGTTGAACTCGCTCTTGCCGCATTTGACCTTGACGCCGTTGTTGTCGTCCGTCGTCAAACTGACGATCCCATCCGGCAGCCGGCGGATCATCTCGCCGAAGAAGCGGGCGCCGACCACGATGGAGCCGCCTTGGGCCACGTCGGCCTGGATATTGGTATAGATCCCCTCCTTCAGATCGTAGCCGGTGATTTTCACATCCGCCTTGGCTTCGATCAGCAGGCCCTCCAGTGCAGGGATGGGACTCTTGGACGCGGTCGCTCTGGACGCGATGGTGCAGGCTGTCTGCAGCAAACTTTTTTCACAGGTGAATTTCATATTTTTTCCTCCCTGAACACGCTATCCTCTAGCAGTAGTATATATATTTTTTTATTATTGTTATTTAGTCCGGAAAATGTGGAAAAGCGGGTGAGACGCTTGAAAACACAGGCTTTTTTCTGTGGCTGATTATGTGGAAAAGCAGAGCGGTTTTCCACGCTTTCCACAGAAAGAACGCATCAACATTTTTCTTTTCGTCAATCCACAGAAAAATGTGGAGAAATACTGTCGCCGGCCTTACTGTTGATGTTGGCGTTGATGTCGCGGATAGCCTCGGCCATGTTGGGGTCTGTTTTGAGCAGCTCTTCCACCTTGCGGATGGAGGAGAGAACGGTGGAGTGATTGCGGCTGCCGTGCTGCTCTCCGATATCCTGCAGGGAGAGATTGGTGAGATTGCGCATCAGATGCATGGATACCTGCCGGGCCATGGTCATGTTCTTGGCGCGGCTCTGTCCGGTAAGCTCTTCTTCCTTGATACCGTAATATTTGGCCGTTTCCCGGATGATTTTTTCCGGCGTGGGGATGTAGTCCCCGTCCCGTACCACATCTTCAATGGCCTTTTTGGCAATTTCGATGGAGGGCGTGTCGCCCAGCAGCTCCGTAAAGGCGGTGAGACGCTTGATGACACCCTCCAGCTGCCGGACGTTGGCGGTGATCTGATTGGCAATGAAGCTGACCACGTCGTCGGTGAGGATCAGGCCGAGCTGCGCCGCCTTGTTGCGGGCGATGGCCATGCGGGTCTCCAGATCGGGAGGCTGGATATCCGCCATCAGGCCGCCCTCAAAGCGGGTGCGGAGCCGGTCGTCCAGCAGGGACATTTCCAGCGGCGGCCGGTCGGAGGTGATGACGATCTGGTGTCCCGCCTCATAAATGTTGTTGAAGGTGTGGAAAAACTCATCCTGCGTGGCCCGCTTGCCCGCGATAAACTGGATGTCGTCCACCAGCAGGAGATCCACGTCCCGGTAACGAGTATGGAAATCCTCCACGCTGCCTTCCTTGATGGCCTTGACCATCTGAATGGTAAACTCATCGCCCTTGACGTAGGAGATCCGGGCCTTGGAGTTGTTGGCGTGGATATGCTGTCCGATGGCCAGCAGCAGATGGGTTTTGCCCAGACCGGAATTGCCGTAAATAAACAGGGGATTATAGGTCTGTCCCGGCTTTTTGGCAACGGCCATGGCGGCCGCGTGGGCAAATTCGTTGGACTTCCCCACAATAAAACGGTCAAAGGTGTAGCCCTCCATCTCCGGGAGCTCGTTGTTTTCGTCCTGGGAGGACACATAATCGTCCAACTCGGAGCCGGCCAGCACCATCACGTCAAAGTTTTCCGAAAACAGCTCGGAGAGCGCGGCCTTGATGCTGTCCCGGAACCGCTCGTTGATGATGCGGCGCTTAAAGTCCTTTTCGGTATACAGCACCAGGCAGCAGTCCTTGATATCCACGGGCCTGCAGTCGCTGAACCAGGTTTTGAGAGCTGTGGGCGTAAGCTGTCGGGAGAGCATGTTCATGACTTCCTGCCATACATCTTCTATGGAATTCATACAGGTCACCCCTTCAAAAGAGTACATTTCTATTCATACCATTGTACCAAAAAAACCCGGTATTTGCAAGAAGATTTAAATATAAATAAAGAAAGGAGTGAAAAAACGGGCTTGCTTTTCCTTGACTTTTTCGATAAACTGATTATAATATCCTTTCTATGAAAAAAGGAGGCAATTTAATGAACGCTTATCTGGATATATCTCCCGAGGTGCGGGAAGCGCTGGCGGAGGGAAAACCCGTCGTCGCCCTGGAGAGCACCATTATTTCCCACGGCATGCCCTATCCCAAAAACGTGGAGACCGCCCTGCTGGTGGAGCAGACCATCCGCGAGAACGGCGCCGTGCCCGCCACCATCGCCGTTATCGGCGGCCGCCTGAAGGCTGGTCTCAGCCATGAGGAGATCGAGTATCTGGGCAAAGCTGGCCGGAACGTGGCCAAGGCCAGCCGCCGGGATCTGCCCGCCCTGGTCGCCCGGAAGGCCGACGGCGCCACCACCGTGGCCACCACCATGATTATTGCCAATCTGGCCGGGATCCAAATCTTTGCCACCGGCGGCATCGGCGGCGTCCACCGGGGCGCGGAGGTCACCATGGACATTTCCGCCGACCTGGAGGAGCTGGCGCAGACGCCCGTGATGGTGGTCTGCGCCGGCGCCAAGAGCATCCTGGATCTGGGCCTGACGCTGGAGTATCTGGAGACAAAGGGCGTGCCCGTGATCGGCTACGGCACCGAGGAGCTGCCCGCCTTTTATACCCGCAAGTCCGGCTTCGGTGTGGACTACCGGGTGGACAGCCCCGAGGAGCTGGCGGCCTTCTTCCGGGCCCAGCGTGGCCTGGACTACAAGGGCGGCATGCTGGTCACGAACCCCATCCCGGAGGCCTACGCCATGGACAAGGCCGTCATCGACGCGGCCATCGAGCAGGCGCTGCAGGAGGCCAGGGAGCAGGGCATCCACGGCAAGGAGACCACGCCCTTCCTGCTGGCCAAGGTGGTGGAGCTCACCGGCGGCGAGAGCCTGGAGAGCAACATCCAGCTGGTGCTGAACAACGCCCGTCTGGCCGCCCGCACCGCGGCGGAACTGGCGCGGTAGGGGCGACCATTGGTCGCCCGCAAAAAAGACGAGGGATAATCTCTTTGATTTCCCTCGTCTTTTTGCAAAGAGCGCACAAAATGTCGGGAAATCTCGGAAAAATTCTGCTATTCTGTAGTCGAAGGGAGGGAAACGGAATGGATTGGATCGAGGGTATGCAGCGGGCGCTGGACTATGTCGAGGGCCATCTGACGGAGGAGCTTTCCTACGTGACCATCGCCGCCCAGTGCTGCTGCTCCAGCTATCATTTTCAGCGCAGCTTCAGCATCCTTTTCGGCTGCACCCTGGGCGAGTATATCCGCGGCCGGCGGCTGACCCTGGCCGGCGCGGACTTGGCCGCCGGAAAGTGCAAGGTGATCGACGCGGCGCTGCGCTATGGCTATGAAAGTCCGGACAGCTTTGCCCGCGCCTTCCAGAAATTCCACGGCTTCAATCCGTCGCAGGCGCGCGGCGGCGGCGCGAGGCTCCGATCTTTTTCCCGCCTGAACATGAAAGACACGGATTTCAAGGGAGGAACGACGATGGACTACAGGATCGAAAAAAAGCCGGCCCTGGTACTGACCGGCTTCAAACGGCGCTTTTCCGGCACCCCGGCGGAGCGGGAGGATCAGGAGTGCGATTTCTATCTGAGCACCCGCACCAACCAGTATCTGCTCAGAGGCCTGGCCCGGGACTGCGACACCTTTTACAACGTGATGACCGATTTTGACGACGAGGGCTACGATTTTTACATCGCCGCCAAGCTGAACAAGGCCAAGACGGAGGATCTGGCCTCCTTCATCGGAGAGGACGCCAAGCGCTACGAGACCATCCCGATCCCGGAGCAGCTCTATCTCATCTGCGAGACGGAGCGCTGCGAGTTTCCCACCATGGTCTTCGAGGCGCTGCGCCGCCGGATGGTGACCGAGCTTCTGCCCGCCGCGGACTGCGAGCTGGCGCAGGCCCCGGAGCTCTGCATCTACCATTGGTTCACGGACGAGGAGAACCCCGCGGTCAAGGATACCCGCTACGCCGAGCTGTGGCTGCCGATCCGGAAAAAAGAAGCATAAAAAGAGGACGCCGGATTCCCGGCGTCCTCAATCTGTTGATATGGAAGGACTATATCATCTTGAGCGGAGGCGAAGCCGGAGTCGAAAGATCTAAAGTCTTGGAAACACTGACTTTTTTAGATCCTTCGACTCGCTGCGCTTCGCGAAGCCATGACAGGCTTTGTCTACAGTATGACGGGGAAATCCTCGTTCCCCCCGTCTGCTAAAACCTAAAACCTATAACCTATGACCAAAAACCTACTCCCCCGGGACGGCCGTAGCGAAGTAAATGATGTCGCTGATGGCCTTCTCCCAGCCAAACTGCACGGGATTGATGAGCTCATAGTGGAATACGGTGGTGGCGGTCTGCCCGCCGTCCAGCGTATAGGCCTTCCAGCAGCCCCGGCGCACCATGGCGTCCGCCGCGTCCCGCAGGGAGGGCAGGTGATCGTATTCGCCCTTGCCGCAGTTGATGTTCATGGTCAGGTAGTGGTGCCGACCCAGCAGGCCCAGGGCGCTGCGGGCGTAGTAATCCCGCACCTCGCCCCAAATGTAGTAGTCCGGCGTCACATCCACCCCGTTGTCGATCAGAACGGGGCCGAAGGCCAGGGAAAAGACCACGTCATTGTCGATCAGATACTGCTCAAGGCTCGCCTGATCCATGTCCTCGCCCAGATAGCGAAAGAGCATGTCCCCGTCGGCGGTGATGAAGCAGGTGTCGGCGTTGTCCGGCCGGAAGCGGACGATCTGGCGGTTGTATATGGAGATGCCGCAGTCCCGGCCATGGTAGTAAAAATCGCCGCCCACGGCCAGCACGGCGTTGGCCTTCCGGGCAAAATCCGAAGTCTTTTCGAACCACAGACTCCAGGGCTCGTCGCTGGAGATCTTGCGGCGAAACTGGGAGCCGTCGGCGATGAAGATTTCGGAGAAGGTGCCCACACCTCGGGCTTCCTCCTCCTGCCAGACGATGCAGAGGATGCTCTCGTCCAGGTAGCAGCGGATCATCGTGCCGGGTATGAAGGCGATGTCCGGATTCCAGACCGGGGTCTCGCTGCCGATCAGACAGCGGGCGTCCGGCGTCTCCAGCAGGGCGGCAATGACCGCCGGATCCTCGGTGACGGTGAAGCAGGCTTCATTCGGAACCGGGCCGCAGACCGCGTCCTCCGCAATGGAGTAGTTGGGGGAGAAGAAGGGGAGCTCCGCCGTGGCGGCGGCGAAAAGAGCGTCCGCGTCCGGATGCGCGGGATAGAGATCCGTCTGGTTCTGCAGCTCCCAGCCCTGCTCCGTGCAGACATAGCGCAGGGTCACCGTCTGCCGGACGCAGAAATCCTGCAGACGGCTCATCCGCTCCGCCAGCAGCGTCTCGTATTCCTCCCGCAGAAGTTCCGGGAGATAGGCCCGCGCCTCCGTATAAAGCTCCGAGAGGCGGCCGGCTTGCTCCGCCCGGGCGGACAGGCGGGCGATCAGCTCCTCCCGCATGCCGGAGCCGGCCAGAGCGTCCAGATCCAGCGTCGTCAGCGTGAGAGTCTGGCTGGCGGTTTTCCCGTCGGACTGGCAGGGGCCCTCCGGGGCGTAAGACCAGGTCTGGGCATAGGCCCGTTCCAAAGGCGTCCCGGTACCCTCTCCCGGCGCGGGAAAAGCGGGAAGCGCCGGCGGAGCGGGCGTGGGAGAGGGGAACAGGCCGGCGGTGAGAGGCTCCGTCTGGCCGGAAAGGCGCAGGAGCACCAGCCCGCCAAACACAAAAATGACCAGGATCAGCAGAACCAATATGATGATTTTCCAGGCTCTCATGAACGGTATCCACCTTTACGAAAAACGGGCGGCTTTACGGCCGCCCGTTGCTCTGTCCAAATCCTACGAATGACGGGAAAATTCTGTTTCGCCGCAGTTTCGTACAAATCAGAAGTCGGCGTTGCCGGTAGTGCGCGGATGGAGTTCCACGTCCCGGATATTGGAGATGCCGGTGAGGTACATGACCATGCGCTCAAAGCCCAGGCCGAAGCCCGCGTGCCGGCAGCTTCCGTAGCGGCGCAGATCCAGGTACCACCAGTAATCCTCTTCCTTCAGCCCCAGTTCCTTCATCCGGGCGGTGAGCACGTCCAGCCGCTCCTCGCGCTGGCTGCCGCCGATGATCTCGCCCACGCCGGGCACCAGACAGTCCGCCGCGGCCACGGTCTTGCCGTCGTCGTTCAGGCGCATATAGAAGGCCTTTATATCCTTGGGATAGTCGGTGACGAAGATGGGCTTTTTATACACTTCCTCGGTGAGATAGCGCTCATGCTCGGTCTGCAGGTCGATGCCCCACTCCACGGGGTAATCGAACTTTTTGCCGCAGTTTTTCAGGATCTCCACGGCCTCGGTGTAGCTGACGCGGCCGAACTCGTTGGAGACCACGTTGTGCAGCCGATCCAGCAGCCCCTTGTCCACAAAGCTGTTGAAGAACTGCATCTCCTGGGGGCAGCGCTCCAGCACCCGGTTGATGATGTACTTCACCATCGCCTCGGCCACCTCCATGTCGCCCTCCAGGTCGCAGAAGGCCATCTCCGGCTCGATCATCCAGAACTCGGCGGCATGGCGCTGGGTATAGCTGACCTCGGCGCGGAAGGTGGGGCCGAAGGTGTAGATATCGCCGAAGGCCATGGCGAAGTTCTCACCGTTGAGCTGGCCGGAGACGGTCAGATTGGTGGGCTTGCCGAAAAAGTCCTTGCTGAAGTCCACCTTGCCGTCCTCGGTGCGGGGCGGATTGTCCGCGTCCAGGGTGGTGACCCGGAACATCTGACCGGCGCCCTCGGCGTCGGAGCCGGTGATGATGGGCGTGTGGACGTACACGAAGCCCCGGCTCTGGAAAAACTCATGCACCGCCTGGGCGGCCACGCTGCGCACCCGGAAAACGGCGGAGAAAAGATTGGTGCGGGGGCGCAGATGCTGGATGGTGCGCAGAAATTCCACGCTGTGGCGCTTCTTCTGCAGGGGATAGTCCGGCGTGGATACACCCTCCACGAAGATATCGGCGGCCTTCAGCTCAAAGGGCTGCTTGGCCTCCGGCGTCAGCACCAGGGTGCCGCGCACGATCAGGGCCGCGCCCACGTTCTGCCGGGCGATCTCGTCATAGTTGGGAAGGCTCCCCCGCTCAAAGACCACCTGCAGCGACTTGAAGCAGCTTCCGTCGTTGAGCTCGATAAAGCCAAAGTTTTTCATATCGCGAACCGTGCGGACCCAGCCGCAGACGGTCAGCTCCTGTCCGCCGAAGGCGGCTGGATCGGCATAAATGCCGGCAATCTTCTGGTGCTTCATAGGGTTTTGTCCTCTCTTCGTAATCCGTGCAGGGTATCGTTTTTTATTATAACCGGCTTTGCGCGGCATTTCAATCAAAAAATGAATTGCAGCGCCGCGGCGTGGTTGCACAGCGTCAGATCCCGATGGCTGCCGCCGTCCTCGCCGTCCCGTGTCCAGGGGACGGGCTTGTCAAAGTGAAACCGGGCCTTCTTGGTATGCAGAATCAGGAGCTTGTCGCTGTCAAAGCGGCGGGACAGAACGCTGTCCGCCAATTCGCCCAAAGCGATCAGATTGCCCGGATCCTTTACCAGCACCAGCTCCGAGAGCCCGTCGCCCAGAGAAACCATCTCCTCCGGCAGGCGGACGATCCCCGCTACCGTGGTGGAGTTGGACATGCTGCCGTAGACCAGATCGGCCTCCACCGTGCCCTCGTCGTATTCCACCAGGGTATGGGTGACCTCGATCTTCGGGAGCGCCAGGGCTCCCTGCAGCACGTAGGCCAGATGGCCCAGGGCCTTTTTCTGGGCCTGGGGCGTGGCGTAGCTCACCTCGGTAAAGGCGCCGAAGGCCGCGATATAGGAGAAATACTCTTTGTCACCGAAGCCGCCCACGTCATAAGGATGCGCCGTACCGCTCAGGATCCTCCTGACGGCGCCGACCGGGTCGTTTTTGGGAATGCCCAGGGTGCTTGCCACGTCGTTGGAGGTGCCCATGGGGATATAGCCCAGAGGGGGAGGCGCCTTGACCTGCATGAGGCCGGTCATCACCTCGCTGAGCGTGCCGTCGCCTCCCAGGCAGGCCATGAGATCGCAGCGCTCCGCGTTCTCGGCGGCCAGGCGGGTCGCGTCCCGCGGGCCGGCGGTAAAGGCCAGACAGATCTGCATGCCGCCGCGGCTCAGGGTCAGCAGGGCGTCGGCGAAATCTCCCTTGTATGCGCCGCGGCCGGCGGCGGGATTCACGATCAAAAACAGCTTGCGTTCCATGATCTGCTCCTTTCTCCTCTGCTGTAAATTATATCCGTTTGCTGCAGACGCGTCAAGAGCGGCCCGAAAGCGAGGGGGAAAACCGAGCCGTATAAATGCCAAAGGGACGCAGAAACTTTCGTTTCACACGTCCCTTATGCTGCAGACGGAGAAGATTACTCCATCTCGTTGAGCTTCGTAGCCATTGCGGACTTCTTGTGGGCTGCATTGTTCTTATGCAGCAGGCCCTTACCGGCTGCGCGGTCAACAGTCTTAACAGCAACTTTATAGGCACTGACGGCTGTATCGCGGTTGCCTTCAGCAACGGCTGCGTCAAACTTTTTGATCATGGTCTTGAGCTCGGTCTTGTCCGCGCGGTTCTTGGCTCTGAGCTGCTTGGACTTCTCGTCTCTCTTGGCAGAAGATTTAATGTTGGCCATGCTTTGATCGCCACCTCCTCCTACAAAATTGAGTCAACACCGTGGCCCCAAAAGGCCGGTACTTAACCCGCGTTTTGTGATTATAGCAGAGAAGTATTGGAAAATCAAGCTTTTTTTCACAAAAAAAGCTGTTTTTTTCCTCTAGTTGAGGGGCATACTTTTTTGACCGTTTTACCACAAGATCTAGAGGAGGAAGCAGGAAATGGCAATAAATGGAAGAACAGATCTGGCAAGCGAGGCCCGGGCGCGGCTGTGCGGCGAAAAGCCGGGGGAACTGCCCGGCGTAAGGGCCAGCGAGGAACGGGACGGGGCGTATACCGTCACGACGGTGGATATTCTGGATCGTCAGGGGGAGGCGCTGCTGGGCCGCGCACAGGGACGATACATCACCATGGAGTTTCCAAGACGCTTCGACCAGGAATTCCCTGCGGCGGTTCGTCGGCTGGCCTCCTTGATCCGCCGCTGTGCGGCGCCTCTCCCCTCCCGGGTGTTGATCGCCGCCCTGGGAAATCCGGACATCACGCCGGACGCCATCGGAAGTCTTGCGGCGGAGCATATCCTGGTCACGCGCCACCTGAAGGAGCACAGGCCGGAGGACTTCAGCGCCTTCCGCAGCACCATGCTTTGCCGCCCCGGGGTTTTAGGCACCTCCGGCATGGAGAGCGCCGGACAGATCCGCGCCCTGTGCGGCTGCTTTTCCCCGGAGCTGGTCATCGCGGTGGATGCCCTGGCTGGCTCGGATCTGAGCCACCTCTGTCGCTCCGTTCAGATCTGCAACACGGGGATCGCGCCCGGCTCCGGGGTCGGCAATACGCGGGAAGCCATGGATCGCAGTACCCTTGGCGTACCGGTCCTTGCCATCGGCGTCCCCACCGTCGTCGACGCGGCTGCCCTCTCCGAGGATCCGGAGCTGCGGGGGATGTTTGTCACGCCCCGATCCATTGACAGTCTGGTTCGAGGCTGCGCCCGCCTGGTTGGCTATGGCGTCGATCTGGCTTTGCACGACGGCCTGGATCTCCCCGAGCTTGAGCTGCTGCTGCAGGCGTGAGGATTGTTTCACGTGAAACATCTTTCCGGCGCTCGCACGGCAGAAAAAGTTTCACGTGAAACATTGAAAAGGAGGAAGGATGCTGGTATAATGTGCGCATAACGTTCAGGAGAAAAAAGATGGCAAGAATCATTGCGGTCGCCAACCAAAAGGGCGGCGTCGGAAAAACAACCACCTGTGTCAATTTGTGCGCAGCGCTGCACGGCTTGGGCAAGAAGGTGCTCCTGGTGGACAGCGATCCCCAGGGCAACGCCAGCTCCGGCATGGGCGTGAAAAAAATCTGCAGGCCAAACACCTATGACCTGCTGATCAACCACGCCGCGCCGGAGGACTGTGTGCAGCACACCCCCTATGGAGACGTGATCCCCACGGGGAAGGAGCTGGCCGCCGCGTCGGTAGAGCTGATCAACACCCCAAACCGGGAGTTTGTTTTAAAAACGGCTCTGCAGCAGTTGTACGCCGACTACGATTACATCCTGATCGACTGCCCGCCCTCCCTGGAGCTGCTGACGGTGGACGCGCTGGTGGCCGCGGACAGCGTGCTGATCCCCATGCAGTGCGAATACTACGCGCTGGAGGGCATTGCGGACCTGATGACCAGCATCAAAATGTGCAGCAAGCGGCTGAATCGCCGCCTGAAAGTGGAGGGAATCGTCCTGACCATGTTTGACGCCCGGGCGAACCTGACCAACCAGGTGGCGGGGGAGCTTCGCAAGCACCTGGGAGACAAGGTGTACCAGACGGTGATCCCCAGGAGCGTTCGTCTTTCCGAGGCGCCCAGCCACGGGATCCCGGGCGTTTATTACGACAAATCCAACAAGGGCAGCAAGGCCTACATGGCCCTGGCGGAGGAATTTGCCGCCCGCTGCCCGGCGTAGAGGAGAAGCTATGGCTACGAAAGAAAAAAAGGGCCTGGGGATCGGGCTTGACGCGCTGTTCGCCGCAAATGAGCTGGACGAGCAAGAGGGCGAGCTGCTTACCCTGCCCATCAGCAAGGTGGAACCCCGGGAAGCCCAGCCGCGCAAGCGCTTTGACGAGCAGGCGCTGCAGGAGCTGGCGGACTCCATCGCGCAGTACGGCCTGATCCAGCCCATTGTGGCCCGGAAGCTGGACAGCGGCTATTATCAGATCATCGCCGGCGAGCGGCGCTGGCGCGCCTCCCGCATGGCGGGGCTGACCGAGGTGCCGGTGCGGGTGCTGGAGGCCGACGACCGCCGCACCGCGGAGCTGGCGCTGGTGGAAAACCTGCAGCGGGAGGATCTGAATCCCATCGAGGAGGCCAAGGGCTATAAAACGCTGATGGAGGACTACGGCCTAACCCAGGAGGAGACGGCGAAAAGCGTTGGCCGCTCCCGCCCGGCGGTGGCCAATGCCCTGCGGCTGCTGAGTCTGAGCCCGGCGGTGATGGAGCTAGTGGAGAAAAAAGAACTGTCTGCCGGACACGCTCGGGCGATCCTGCCGCTTGACAATGAAAAAATGCAGTTGGAGCTGGCACGGGAAGTGCTGAAAAAGTCCCTCTCCGTGCGCCGAACCGAGCAGCTTGCGTCGCGTCTCTGCAGACCGAACGCGGCAAGCCGGCAGAGGAACCCCTTGGCCGTGGATTACGCGGCAGAGCTGGGGGAGGAGCTGAGCCGCATCCTGGGGCGCAAGGTGCGCCTGCTGGAGGGCAAGCGCGGCGGACGGCTGGAGCTGGAATATTACAGTCCCGAGGATCGGGAGGAACTAATTGAAAGCCTGCGCGGTCTGCGCGGCAGGAAGGAAGAGAAATAAACCATGCTGGATATTCGCTTTATTCGTGAAAATCCCGATGTTGTCCGGGAAAACATCCGCAAAAAGTTCCAGGATGCCAGATTGCCCCTGGTGGACGAGCTGCTGGAGCTGGACACGAAAAACCGCGCCGCAATCACCGAGGCAAGCGACCTGCGGGCGCAGCGCAACGCCCTGAGCAAGGCCAACGGCCCCCTGTTCGGGAAGCTGAAAAAGGGCCCGGAGGCGGAAAAAGCCGCCATCCAAGCCCAAATCGACGAAAACATGGCCAAGGTCAAGGCCAACGACGCCCGCCGGGAGGAGCTGGAGGCGTTGGAGGAGCAGTACGCCGCCCGGATCCACAGCATATTGCTGCAGATCCCCAACATCATCGACCCCTCCGTGCCCCTGGGCCCGGACGACAGCTATAACGTGGAGGTACAGCGCTTCGGCGAGCCGAAAACGCCGGACTTCCCCATCCCCTACCACACGGAGATCATGGAGCGCTTTAACGGCGTGGACATGGACGCCGCCGGCCGGGTCTCCGGCAACGGCTTCTATTACCTCATGGGCGACATCGCCCGGCTCCATTCCGCGGTGCTGGCCTACGCGCGGGATTTCATGATCGACAAGGGCTTTACTTACTGCATCCCGCCCTTCATGATCCACGGCAACGTGGTGGAGGGCGTCATGAGCCAGACGGACATGGACGCCATGATGTACAAGCTCGAAGGCGAGGATCTGTACCTGATCGGCACCAGCGAGCACTCCATGATCGGTAAGTTTATCGACCAGATCCTGCCGGAGGAGAGCCTGCCCCAGACCCTGACCAGCTATTCCCCCTGCTTCCGCAAGGAAAAGGGCGCCCACGGCATCGAGGAGCGAGGCGTCTACCGCATCCACCAGTTCGAGAAGCAGGAGATGATCGTGGTCTGCAGGCCGGAGGACTCCATGGCCTGGTACGAGAAGATGTGGCGCTTCTCCGTTGAACTTTTCCAGAATATGGAAATCCCTGTGCGGCAGCTGGAGTGCTGCTCCGGCGACCTGGCGGATCTGAAGGTGAAGAGCTGCGACATCGAGGCCTGGTCTCCCCGGCAGCAGAAGTACTTTGAGGTCTGCTCCTGCTCCAACCTGGGCGACGCCCAGGCCAGGCGGCTGAAAATCCGCGTCAAGGGCGCCGACGGCAAGATGTATCTGCCTCACACCCTCAATAACACCGTGGTAGCGCCGCCCCGGATGCTTATTGCCTTCCTGGAGAATCACCTGCAAGCCGACGGCAGCGTGACCATCCCCGCGGTGCTGCAGCCCTACATGGGCGGCAAGACCGTCCTGCTTCCCAAGCGCTGAACCGCGGGAAACCGCGTTTTGGTAATACATGAAAAGAGGAGGATCCTAAGTGAAAAAGTTTTTTGAGGAATTCAAGACCTTCATCTCCAAGGGCAATGTCCTGGATATGGCGGTCGGCGTCATCGTTGGCGGAGCCTTTGGCGCCATCACCACCTCCCTGGTGGGCGACATTATCACCCCGCTGCTGGCCATCCTGTTCGGCTCCAAGAATGCCGACGCGCTGAACATTGTTCTGCGCAACGCAGAAGTGAACGAGGCTGGCGAGGTTGTCAAGGAAGCAGTCACCCTGGGTCTGGGTACCTTTGTGGGCGCCATCATCAACTTCCTGATCGTGGCGTTCGTGCTGTTCTGCGTGATCAAGGCCTTCAACAAGGCCCGCGAGATCGCCGAGGCCAAGAAAAAGAAAGAGGAAGAGGATGCCAAGGCCGAGGAGCCGCCCAAGCCCACCACCGAGGAGCTGCTCACCGACATCCTGGCCGAGCTGAAGAAGAAGCAGTAAAGTCCATAGAGAACATAGAAAGATCCGGCCGCTGGGCCGGTTCTTTCTATGTGTAATAAAACCGGCACGGGATCGCTCCCGTGCCGGTTTGCGTGTAAAGAAAGGGGAAAACCTGCGCCTCAGCGCTGTCCCTTGTCGTAGGGGATACCCTCCGCCTTGGGCGCCCGGGACTTCTTGGAGGTGAAGGCTAGGACGATCAGGGTGACCACATAGGGCAGCAGCTGATAGAACTCAGAAGTCAAGCCCAAATTCTTCAGGGCGTATATTCCATCTCCGTTGATGTCCAGATAGGGATGTGCAGGGCCAAGACATTTAAACAAGCCGAAAAGAAGAGAAGCACCAGCAATATTCAAGGGTGTCCAGTTACCAAAGATCATGACGGCAAGAGCAAGGAAACCAAAGCCGGCCACATCGCCGTTGGAGGATCCATTTGCGGAAAGCAGCGCATAGACGAAACCTCCCATACCCGCCAAAGCACCACTGATGGTGACGCCGGCATAGCGCATTTTGTGGACATTGATGCCCAGAGAGTCCGCCGCCTGGGGATTCTCACCGCAGGCGCGTAGCCGTAGACCAAAGCGAGTCTTGTACAGAATGATCGATAGAACAATGAACACCAGAATACAAACATAGTTCGCCAGGTAGACTTTATTGATCAACGTCTCGCCCAAAAAACCCAGTTCCGTATTTTTGTCTATGCCAAGCGTACTCTTCTTGATAATAAATTCGCCAGCGTTAAAGCCATTGTCAAGATTAAGCGTGTCTTGGTTGGCAATAATGCGGATCAGAAACAGAACCAATGCGGGAGCCAACATGTTCAGCGCAGTACCACCAATGGTTTGATCGGCTCGAAGGTTAATGGAAGCATAGCTGAGCAAAAGAGAGAACAGGGCGCCAAACGCAGCAGTAACGAGCATGGTCAAGAGCTCAACAACCTGTAAACCCATGGGGGTAATGCCCTGAAATAATCCAGAATGTTGCAGCAAGCGGATGAAAACAACGCCAATGAAAGCACCGAAGATCATAATGCCTTCAAGAGCCAGGTTAATAATGCCGCTTCGTTCTGAGAAGACGCCAGCAAGGGCGACGATCATCAGAGGCACGGCAAAAATCATAGTTTGTTGGATTAAATAAGTCATGCTTGGTCGCCTCCTTCCTGGGTCTCCTCAACTTGACTGACGGGATCCTCCGGTTTCTTATCCTCGCTGACAGGAGCTGTAGCCTTCGTGGGTTCGGCATTGGCGTTTGTGTCGTTCTTTTTCTTTTTGTTGAAGAGCTGGCGCAGAACCAAGGAGAATGCGCTCAGGTAGACGATGACGGCAATAATCACGTCGGTGATGTACTCGTTATATGCGGTCATAGAGCTGAGTTGGTTACCGATAATGTTCAGCATGGACATGAAGATGCCAGTAAAGATGACGCCGATGGGATTGTTGACAGCCAGCAGGGCTACAGGGATGCCGTTAAAACCGACCGCCGGAAGAGACTGGTAGGCACTATTCCAAGCGAATTCGGTATTGCCGGAGAGCCAATAAAGAGAGGCGCCGGCGGCGGACAGGGCGCCCGCAATGGCCATGGACAGCACGATATTGCGCTTGTCCTGAATGCCGGCGTAGCGAGCCGCATGACGGTTGGAGCCGCAGGCTTTCAACTGGTAACCCAGAGTAGTCTTGTTGATGAGGATGTACACGGCGATGGCAAAAAGAATCGCAATAAGGATGCCGGCGTTGACCTGGGAACCGGGGAAAAGCTTGTCCAAGCCAAGTTTTGCAGTGGATACACCTGCCCCATCTACATAGACACCGTCCACGAGTCCGTAGGCAGTCTTATAGACGTAACCAGACTTGGTGTTTTCAATGATGTTTTTGAAATTACTGCCCTTAAACCCCCACGTGACCAAGTTGGCTGCAATCCAGTTGGTCATGATGCAGGCCAGAACTTCGTTGATGTTGAGGAAGGCCTTGAGCAGCCCGGGGATCGCACCCCAGAGGGCGCCGGCCAGGGTTCCGGCAAAAAAGGCGATGATCCAGATCAGAGAAGGAGAAAGGGTCGAAGTGGGAATGCTCAGTGCAATCATCAGAGACACCATCGTGCCCATCAAATACTGGCCGGGGGCACCAATGTTGAACAGGCCGGTTTTGAAAGCGACGGCCACCGATAGACCGGTCATGATTAGCGGCGTGGCGCGAAAGAGCATATTGCCTATGTTCGATGCATTGAAGCCCCAGGTCAGAGCGCCGGAGGGATCACGTCCCGTACTGAAAATGCCAATAAAAATCAGACGGATGCCCTCCCAAGCACCCTTGAGAGAAATACCTGGCTTAATCAGTCCAACAATCAATACTACGAGTGAACCGACTGCAAGACCGATCAATATAGAGACCAAGGAGGCTAACAGTTTTTTTGTGCCCTCCTTCTGATAGAGGTTGGAGAGTTTATTTTTCACGCTTCGCTGCCTCCTTCCTGTGCCCGCTTTGCCCCGGCCATATAGAGGCCAAGCTCCTGCACGGTGACCTTCTTGGGGTCGAACTCGCCCACGATCTCACCCTCGTACATGACCAGGATGCGGTCAGAGAGGCTCATGACCTCCTCCAGCTCCAGGGAGACCAGCAGGATAGCCTTGCCCTTGTCCCGCTCGGCCACAAGCTGGCTGTGAATGAACTCGATAGCGCCTACATCCAGACCACGGGTGGGCTGGACGGCGACGATGAGCTTCTTGTCCCGGTCGACCTCACGGGCGATGATGGCCTTCTGCTGGTTGCCGCCGGACATGCTGCGTGCGACGGTGATGGGGCCCTGGCCGGAGCGAACGTCGTACTCCCCGATCAACCGCTCGGCATAGCTGCGTACCTCG
>JAEEGF010654592.1_pt1 | contig 20281 bp, 14 predicted proteins | sample 9134171 | NCBI WGS metagenome assembly JAEEGF01 (sample SAMN16246542, study PRJNA631951) | gut metagenome | biome: gut microbiome; feature: rumen; material: AP-attached | host: Bos | place: Iran: Karaj | collected 2018-10
ATAATCTTAACAACACCTGTTCCGAACTCCATATCAACATATTCATCTTCCACAACGGGGATAGGCTTATTAACTATAGGAAGCCATACCTGTCTGCCGTGAAGATATGTATATCTGTCATCCTTGGGATTAACCGCAACAGCAGTATCACCAAGCATTGTCTCCGGTCTTGTTGTTGCAAAAGTGAGAAATTCAGTCTTTGAAGGCTGTCCGTTCTCATCAACCAGAGGATATTTTATATGCCAGAAATGTCCGGCCTGTTCTTCATATTCAACTTCCGCGTCGGAAATGGATGTGTTACATACAGGACACCAGTTGATTATTCTGCTGCCTTTGTATATCCATCCTTTTTCATGCATCTTGCAGAAGACTTCGGTTACCGCTTTATTACATCCTTCATCCATGGTAAAGCGTTCTCTGTCCCAATCGCATGATGAACCCATCTTTTTAAGCTGGGAGATGATTCTTCCGCCATATTCCTTTTTCCAATCCCATGCTCTTTCAAGGAACTTCTCTCTGCCAAGGTCATTCTTATCGATACCCTCTTTCTTAAGAGTCTCAATAATCTTAACCTCTGTAGCGATGGAAGCATGGTCTGTTCCGGGCTGCCAGAGGGCATTGTATCCCTGCATTCTCTTATAACGGATAAGAATATCCTGCATTGTATTGTCAAGGGCATGGCCCATATGAAGCTGACCGGTTATATTCGGAGGCGGCATCACGATGGTAAAAGGTTTCTTCGACCTGTCCACTTCAGAGTGGAAATACTTCTTTTCTACCCATCTTTCGTAAATTCGATCCTCTATTCCTTTAGGATCATATGTTTTTGCCAGTTCCTTACTCATTTTCCTTATTTCCTAACTATTATTTCTATAAAGCAAATAGGCATTCTTATACACACTACACCTAATTTACCCTATCATCTAAAATATAGACAAAAACGAGCCGTTTGTCAATTAGTTATGTCAACAAAACAGCCCGTTTTTAGCATAAAAAACACCGACCTCGAAAACAAGGCCGGCATTTCTTTTTTTAATCTTGTCTAATCTACTGATTAGTTAGCAGCAGCTGCTGTTGTAGCTTCTTCTGTAGCAGCTTCTGTAGTAGCTTCTGTTGTAGCTTCCTCTGTAGCAGCTTCTGTTGTAGCTTCCTCTGTAGCAGCCTCTGTTGTAGCTTCCTCTGTAGCAGCTTCTGTAGCAACTTCTGTCTCAGCAACTGTCTCTACAACTGTCTCCTCAACAGCAGCTTCACTTCCACATGCAACAAGCATTGTACCAGCAACCATAGCTGTAGCTAAAACTAATGCAAACTTCTTCATAATAATTTTCTCCTCTTCTGCGATGATCCTCCGTCAAATGTTTCATAACGGCATCGCGCAAATCAATTTTTTCAATAATCCAAGTATAAGCCCGGCTTTTTGTTTTGTAAATAGTTTTTGGACACTTTTTGAACGATTTGTGAACTATTTATTATTTCTGTTCATATTTTGTTCATATATTCGTTATTATAACCAACGAGACCTCATTTCTTTTTGTCTGTTTTGTATAATAATTCCATCAAAATGTCCGGAGTGGCAAAATTATGTAAACGAAGTTAACATATTTCACAATTCCGGATTGGTTATGTCAACCATAATCTATATTGCTTTATAGAATCCGGCGCTGTAAGGCTCCATATGAAGAGGGCCCGTTACATCAAATTCCTCTCCCGTCAGCAGATTGCGAAGCCTTCCCGTTCCCATGTCAAAGCCGGCATCAAAGCCGTTTTCATCGGCATTTATCGCCACAAAGACTTTCTCACCGTCACATATTCTCTCCAGTACACACTGTCTGTTGGTGAGGAATGCACTTCTGAAAGAACCGTACTGAAGTGCTTTTTCAGATGAGCGCAGCTTCGATATCTTTCCTATATATGAAGAGAGTTCGTTATCCTCCGGCATATCGAAGGCAGGTCTCAGACCCGGATCTCCGTCTTTTTTGTCTGCCTTAAAGCCCCATTCGCTTCCGTAATAGATGCAGGGTATGTCCGGCATTCCCATTAACATCGCATATATAAGAGGAAGATGTCTTTCATTATTTAAGGTTGTGGCTATTCTGGATACATCATGGTTGTCAACAAAGGACAACAGATGCTTGCCCGTATATAGACACCAAGGATCCGGACCAAACTGTCTCTGAAGAGAATGATTGATTTCAAACATATTCATGCTGTTAAAGCTTGAATACAATCCCTTGTAGCATTCGTAATTGGTAGCTGCATGGAGCATGTCGGGAGCGATTATCTCATTATAATTACCGTGTATCATCTCTCCTATAAGGAAGAAGTCCTCCTTCAGTCCGTCGGTAAAGGATCTGAGTCTTCTCATAAAATCTCTGTCCACCATGTAAGCAACATCAAGCCTTATACCGTCTATGTCAAAATACTCAATCCAGTATTTAACACTCTCCAAAAGATAGGAAATTACTTCTTCATTTCGAAGATTGATCTTAACCAGATCGAAATTGCCTTCCCAGCCTTCGTACCAGAATCCGTCATTATAGGGAGAATTACCGTCAAAATTAATATAGAACCAGTCTTTATATCTGCTCTCATAGCGATTCTTCAACACATCCTGAAAAGCAAAAAATCCACGTCCCACATGATTGAAGACCCCATCTATCACTACTTTGATGTCAGCTGCATGCAGATCGGCACACAGTTCCTTGAAATCCTCATTAGTTCCTATTCTTACATCGATCTTTCTGTAGTCTCTCGTATTATATCCATGAGTATCGGATTCAAATATAGGAGAAAAATATATGGCACCTACACCCAGATCATTAAGATGAGGTATCCAATCCTTCAACATAAGTATGCTTTTTGATAATTTTCCGTCATTTTCAAAAGGTGCCCCTGTAATTCCAAGGGGATATACCTGATAAAATACCCTTTCAAATGCCCACATATTACTACCTCCCAAACAGCATTTCAGAATATGTATACATTATAACATAAGCAGGAAGACTATACTAAGTATTGTGTTGACTCCAGAAGTCAGACAATACATCTTGAATTTTGGTCCGATTTATGACACTATAGTCATTCCACTCTCTGGGGAACATTTCTCTGTAAGAGTTATACGTGAACCTGTAGTCCATCAGAGCGACTATTCCTACGTCATCTGCAGTCCTGATTACCCTTCCTGCGGCCTGCAACACTTTATTAAATCCAGGATAAATATATGCATACGCAATTCCTCTATCCTCTTTTTCATCAAAATACTGCTTTATCAGCTCATTTTCTCTGCATACCATAGGGATTCCCGTTCCGATTATCATAGCTCCGATAAGGCTCTCATTTTTAAGATCTATACCCTCGCTGAATATTCCTCCCAGAACACAGAAACCCACCAAACTTCCCTTATTTTCGCTGTTTTCAAACATTCTAAGGAAGTCTTCTCTCTCAGTCTCGGTCATTTTTGAGTTTTGTATAACACACGTTATCTCTTCATCGTCCCCATATTTTTCCTCATAGCATTCCACCACTCGGTCCATGAAGCTGTAGGAAGGGAAAAAGGCCATATAATTGCCGTTTTTTACCCTTACGATATCGGCGATATTGTCGGCAATAAGCCGGTACATATTCGCACCGCGTTCCGTGTATTTGCTTGTCAGCTCGTTGGATATGAAAAGACCTCTTTTTTTGCTGTCAAAGGAAGATTCCGCATAGACCTCATAATCCGACTCGTCGCCTCCCAGGAGCCTCTTATGATATGTAATAGGAAGCAAAGTCGCCGAAAAGAGTACGGAACTCACCGCTCTCTCCATACATCCCGCCAGATTTGTTGAGGGATCGATGCAGAAGAGCCTCAGGCTGAAATCCCCGTTATCAAGGAGACAGCCGTAAGTTATGTATTTTTCATCCATAATCTCATAAATCATAAGGAAATGAGACACTTCAAAGAAGAAATCAAGCACGTCATCTCTTACCGGAGAAGAATCATGGTTCTCAAGATAATCCGACATTTTGTCATAAAGGCGCTCCAGACATCTGATAAAGGCACTTATATCGTCGAATTTTGTCAGGTCGCTGCAATTTCTCTTTAAAGCCAGCATTTCGTGATTACATCTTTCAAGTCTCTTTGCCAGCTTATCATCATAGACTTTTATTTCCTTCTTAAGGCTTAAAAAGTCTTCTTTTACCAGTTCCGCGCTGAACATGGCCCTTCCTCTGTCAATAAGATTGTGGGCTTCGTCTATAAGAAAAATGCAGTCACTTTTCTTGCCTTCGGCAAAAAATCTCCTGAGATATACGTGAGGATCAAAGGCATAATTGTAATCGCATATTACACCGTCGGAAAAAAGACTTATATCAAGGCAGAGTTCAAAAGGACATACCTTGTACTTTTCCGCATATTCCTCGATAATTTCTCTGGAAAAAATCTCCTGTTCATTGAGTATTGCAAAGAGAGCCTCGTTTATCCTGTCAAAATGCCCCTTTGCATAGGGACAGGCTTCAGGATTACAGTTTCTCTCTTCCATGAAGCATATTTTATCCTTGGCTGTAATCACCACGCTTTTAAAGTGCAGGCCTTTCCCTCTGAGGATGGAGAAGGCATTTTCAGCCACCGTTCTTGTTATGGTCTTGGCAGTAAGATAGAAGATTCTCTCGGCTTTGCCCTCTCCTATGGCTTTAACCGAAGGAAAAAGGGTTGCCATTGTTTTACCAACGCCGGTAGCTGCTTCAAGAAAAAGTTTCTTTCCGTGGACGATTGTGTGATATACATGAGTAACCAGCTCTTTCTGGCCCTTTCTGTATGAAAAAGGAAAGTCAACTTCTTTGATGGAGCCGTCACGGACCTTCTTCCATTCCAGTTGCATCCTTACCCAGCACTCATATTCCTTCATCAGACCCATAAAAAAAATGCTCAAATCTTCAAAGGAATATTCTTCCGTAAATCTCTTTATCTCCTCGGTCTCGATATTGCAGTATGTAATCTGAACCTTCACCCGTTCCAGATCATTCTGAAGACTGTATATATAGGCATAGCACATAGCCTGGGCCAGATGTACTTTCTCGGCTTCGTCCATCCTGTCCAGCCTTCTGTAGGTTCCTTTTATCTCATCAATAAGAACAGGATCCGAATCCAGTATTCCGTCCGCTCTTCCGTCAACAATTATGGCTAGATCTCCTTCATCGGACAGATACTGATGGCTCAAAGGCACCTCCGCATGATAGTCGGAGCCCATTGATTTCTGGATCTTTCTGTGTATCCTGCCGCCTTCCTGCATGGCATTCTCACTGCTGTGCTTTCTTCTGTTGTCAATATCCCCGGACCTTAACAGGAATTCAACCAGGGATCTCACCGATACGGTCGCAATATTCATTTTTTATCCCTTTCCTGTTATAAATAAAAAAATCTCACTTTTTAATTATAAAAAGTGAGATTCCATTAGTCCATATTTTCCTAGGTCTCTGTGCAAATAATTAGCATGCAAGAGCAAATCTTGCAATATAAGACTCAAATGCCGGATCATATCCGTGGCATTTAACTGTCAGAACCTTTGTAAGGTCAAGACCAAGTACTCCGAGGATTGACTTAGCATCAACGTAGTATCTGTTGTACATAATATCTATATCATATGAGCTCTTGCTCGCTGCCGCAACAAAATCCTTAACGTCAGCTGCTGTAAGTTTAATCTTGTGTTGAATCATTTTGGCACCTCCTATTCAATGCCTCATTCCGGGGGGCAACACACACATGTAACGTTTCGTTTTTCATCTGATATTATATTTCTGCCCCTTTTTAGTGTAAATCAGCTTTTCTAACAATGTTTTTTTAGTTTTTTTTAGGCTTTTGTGCATTATAGCCATTAAAACAAAGGAAACTGCGCAATTAGTTGCGCAGTTTCCTTTCTTACTATATATGGTAGTTTTGAAAACGATTAGTACATTTTGTTGTCTTAGAGAAGCTGTACTCCCTTTTTCTCGCATTCCCTAACTGTGTCATCCGGCCAGAGTGAACTCTGCACTTCTCCAATGTGAGCCTTTCTTAAGAAGAACATGCATATTCTGGACTGACCGATACCGCCACCGATTGTATAAGGAAGTTCTTTGTTAATAATTCCCTTCTGGAAAGGAAGATCTGCTCTTTCCTCGCATCCGGCCTTCTTAAGCTGTTCAACAAGCGAATCCTCATCAACTCTTATACCCATACTTGAAAGTTCAAGAGATATGTCAAGAACAGGATAGTATACGATGATATCTCCGTTCAACTGCCAGTCATCGTAGTCCGGAGCTCTTCCGTCATGCTTCTCTCCTGACTTCAACAAATCACCTATCTTCATAAGGCATACGGCATCCTTTTCCTTGGCTATGAGGTATTCTCTTTCCTTGGCAGTCTTGCCGGGATACATATCCTCAAGTTCCTGAGTCGTGATGAATTCTATATCATGAGGAAGAATCTCTTCTATATAATCATATTCGATGGCCATATACTTCTCGGTCTTACGAAGCACACTGTATATGGATCTTACGACTGACTTGAAAGTCTCTTCCGTTCTATCTTCTTTGCTGATTATCTTCTCCCAGTCCCACTGATCCACATAGATGGAATGGATATTATCCGTATCCTCATCACGTCTGATGGCACTCATATCGGTATAAAGACCTTCACCAACGGAAAAACCATATTTCTTAAGGGCGTATCTTTTCCACTTTGCCAGTGAATGAACTATCTCGGCCTCTGCCTCACCCTGTTCCTTTATTCCGAATTTAACAGGACGTTCAACACCGTTAAGATTATCGTTAAGTCCCGATTCAGGTGTCACAAAAAGCGGAGCCGATACCCTGAGAAGGTTCAGCTTTTCAGCAAGATGTGTCTGAAAGAAATCTTTTACTGTCTTAATTCCAATCTGTGTGTCATGCAGATTGAGTTCCGACTTATAACCGTCCGGTATAATTGTCTGTCCCATAATCTCATCTCCTAAAAAATTGATAAAAAGCGCTAAAAGTCCTACCTTTAGCGCCTTTGCTTTACTTTAAATAAAATAGCACCTGACCGCTGCTATGTCAATAAAAAACTACTTCTTCATTCTGTATACCGGGTCGGCGGGATAGCCGCCTTTAAGCTTCTGCATGCAGTTTTGCAACGCCTCTCTGCTGTTTTTCCAGTCGGCATCTTTATTCTTGTAATCGAATTTTTCCACCAGCCAACTCACATCCTCATATAACCTTTCAAAATTCTTTTCCATAACAGGGAAAAATGAATCGGCAAAGGCCTTCTGCTTATCTTTGGACAAATTGGCCGAAGCATAATCAAGAAGATCCGCAAAATGAGGAAGACAGAATCCCTTTCCTTCTTTTATCCTTCTTGAAAAAACCTCATCTTTAAGGTACATATCGAAAAAAGTACGCATATATCGATCGTAATGATCCTTAAAGCTGTTGCATATAAAGCAGGTATCTTCAGAGGAATATATCCAGGCGCTTACGCTGTTGGCTCCTTTGACCCTGCTCCTTTTAAGCATGGATCCCGTCTTTTCCGGGCTGAACTTCTTCATCGCCTCTTTCATTTCCTCATTAACACGCTTCATGTGCGTCTTCATGATCCAGGCATTACCCAAGGTGTTGCCGTAATCGTACATATTCTTAAAATGCCTTCTGCAAAAGCCCGCCTTGTCAGTCTTATCTCTTATATCGCTCTCCATATATGAAGATTCGTTGCCCAGCACAAAATCCATCAGATCCTGTTCTATGCTTCTCTCAATATTGCAAAAAGGGCATTCGTCGCCGGCATTTACCGCATCATTGATTGGGATATTGTATAGTTTTTCCTTCATAGTCACTCCTTTGCAGATATATATTTCCCGCTGATAAGAAGGAATAAGGATATTACAAAAATGACAAGAGCCGCAAACATCACGATAATCATCGGATTGCCGCCAAAGTCTTTAATATTCATCATCAGATATATGGCCATATTGGCAAAAGCATGCATAAGATAAGGATATATCAGTCCGCCGAATCTCTCATACACAAGACAGATCAGCACACCCATAAGGCATCCGTATACAGCCTGAAGCAGATTGTCATGATAAACGCCAAAAATAACAGCCGTTACAAAAACCGCAATCGGAAGGTTATAATTCCTTCTGGCCCTGTTATATACCACGGCTCTGAAGAGCAGTTCCTCTATAAAAGGGGTTATGAGCCCGTATATTATCAGTCCGGCATAGAGGGGAAGCGAGAACTGTGTACTCTGCACCTGACTGTAAGTCTCTCCGCCATTTATATCCAGAAGATTAATAAGGATATTGAAAAATACGGCTGCCCCTATGCCCAACATCAGGGTTACAACCATCCACGACGGCTTCGTACTTTTCCCGCAGAATACGATCTTTTCCTTAAAAACCATAGGAATTATGGGGATTATTCCCACGATCATTGCTATAAGGTTAATTGCCACCGACCATATGGAAGAGTTAAGACTGAAGGTAGCCGCCCATGCGACATCTACTCCCGACATTACATTAACAGCCTTTACAAGAAAGTAAAAAACAGCGTAATTCAGCAGATAATACAGCAAAACCGGTAGAATTGCACTGAAGGCTTTTTTTGCGGAATTTAATTCGGGATTTAATTTTTCGCTTGTTCTTGGAGCCAATGCTTTAAAATGATTCATCATTTTAGCCAACTTTCACTATTATTTTTTGTTAAAAGTGCTTGACTTTCATTTTATTCTGATATATATAGTAACTGTAACAAAAAAATAATTATTATGCTAGGGGCGCAATATTGTATATCCAATATTCAATAACGCTGAGAATGTACCCTTATTACTTGAACCGGATAATACCGGCGTAAGGAAGCACTATTGTAAATGCATTTACTATCAATGTTTTTTCATACCTTCAAAAATGCAGCGTTTACAATACGAGTTATCACCTCCTGGCATAGACATTGGGAGGTTTTTTTATGTCTAAAATTGTTAGTTTCATCGATGATCCCGAATGGGGTTCTTACTACGAGCTCACAAAGAGCGGCTATATCATTGCAATTATTGTAATGATTGTTCTTATCGCCGTAGCTGCCGTAATCGCCTCAAGAAAGCAGAAAACCGGTGGCTTTAACGTTAAGAAACTCACTTTTGCAGGAATCTCACTGGCTCTCGCTTTTGTTACTTCTTATATAAAGTTTGAGATGCCCATGGGTGGCTCCGTAACACTTTTCAGCATGTTCTTTATCTGCTTTGTGGGATATATATACGGAGTTAATATCGGACTCATCACAGCCTTTGCATTCAGTATTCTGCAGTTTATCCAGACAGGAAGCACATATTTCCTGTCACCCTTCCAGACTTGCTGTGATTATTTCTTTGCCTTTACGGCACTTGGCTTAGCAGGCCTCTGGTACAGAAAGAAAAACGGTCTTGTTCCGGGATATATAGTTGCCTGCCTTGTGAGAGGTCTCTTCCATACAATAGGCGGTTACATATATTGGATGGATTACATGCCGGACTGGTTCCCCGCAAAGCTTTCCGCAATTTATTCTATAGTTTATAATTATTCATATATTCTTACTGAGATGATTATAACCCTTATTATTATCAATCTTCCGCCGGTTAAAAAGGCTATCGGCCGAATTGTAGGCCAGTCGGATGATATGACAGCACAGAATTAATTATGAAGACATGTCTTATAATCAGTGGGGGAGAGTTCTCCCCCATAGCTGAACATATTGAATATGATTATGTCATAGCCTGCGATATGGGCTATGAGCACAGTAAAAGATTGGGAATTAAGCCCGATCTTCTTATGGGTGATTTCGATTCCATCAGGGACGCTTCTTCTCCCTTTCCGGAAGATATTTCTCTTATGTCCTATCCCAAAGAAAAAGACGATACCGACACCATGCTGGCTGTAAAATGCGCTCTTGATAAAGGCTTCCGCCATCTGATTATCATTTGCGGTCTCGGAGGCCGTATGGATCACAGCATAGCCAATATTCAGACCATGGCCTATGCTGCTAAGAAAGGTGCTCTGTGCGAGCTTTATTCGGAAAAAGAATATATAAGGACTTTTTCCGGAGGAAAACTGACTCTCCCAAAGCGCGAAGGCTATTCACTGTCCCTCTTCTCTCTGACGAATGAATGCAGCAATCTGTCCATAAAGGGCAGTAAATATGAGACCGATTCGATAAGTTTACATAACAGTTTTCCACTGGGAGTATCCAACAGTTGGGCTTCAGACAGCGTAGAAATTACAATGGATGAAGGCATACTCCTGATAATTGAATCCAAGATGAGCTAACCCCCACCTGATGCTCTGAGTTTGCTTCGAAGGGATTCCTATCATTTTTCCTTACAAGCTGATAGTCTCGCCCAAGGCAAATGAATAAATAAGCCTCTCTTTTACATTCATTCCGGTTATTCTTTTCAATGCTTCCTCGTAATAATCCAACTGCGTCTTATATCTGTCTATAAGTTCCTTTTCTTCTTTTACCGCATCTGTCTTATAATCCATCAGAACTATCTCACCGTCTTCAATAAAGAATACGTCGATAATACCCTGTATCATAACGGTCTCATCGGAAGGGAATTCATCTGACAGTCTGTCCGCTCTTATTCCCAACACAAAAGGCTGCTCTTTGTATAGATTATCCGTCTCCGCCGCCGCATGCATTCTCTGTCCCAAGGGACTGTCAAGGAATTTCAAGATCTTCCTTTTGTCCACAAGTTTGTAATCTTCTTCCAAAAGACGGCCGCTCCTTATATTCTCCTGCATAACAGCCTCATAGTCCGAGCTGTCTTTTGCAAAGTCCATAAGTTCCATTGCCCTGTGGTAGGCGCTTCCTCTTGCAGCTCCGCTCACTTCTTTTTCTTCTTGTCCCACGAAATCAGGGATATATTTTTCCTTAAGTTCCGTAGGGAAAATAGTTTTTTCCTCTTCTTCATCCTTCAGAAGACCTTTATGCATGGCCGCAATCTTGAGTTCCGATACGCTGGTCTTGTTATAGAGATTTCTCAAAGCAGCATGGTCGTAGTTAAAGCGGATACGCTCCATGATATCGGGAGCGGCTACCCCGGCTCCGTAAAGTTTCTCTTCCAGTTCTTTCTTCAGGTTCCTTCCTGTAAGGGTCTCCTCCAGCTCTGTTTCGTATATATCGGCAAGCTTGTATGTCTTTTCAGTTATATTACCCTTCCAGTCGTCTTCACCCTTCGACTGCATTATTATTCCCAGGTAAGAATTGTAGTCAGCCTTTATTTCCTTGTCAGGCTTAACGGATGCCGTAATAATCAGTTTTTCCTTTGCACGGGTAAGGGCCACATACAGAACACGCATTTCTTCGGAAAGGCCGTCTTTCTTTATCAGATTCTTAATGTATTCAAGTCTGAGATCCGAATATCTGACTCTTCTTTTGCTGTCTATATAATCAAGGCCCACTCCCACGGAAGAATGGAATACCATGTCACCGCGTCTGTCTGCATTATTAAAGCCCTTGGACAGGCCCGCCACTATACATACCGGAAACTCCAGTCCCTTGCTTTTATGCATTGTCATTATCCTAACCAGGTTGGCACTCTCATCAAGAGTGACCGCATCTCCGTCATCCGAGCCATACTGATGCAAAAGCCTGATATAGCGGTTAAAATGGAAGAGCCCTCTGAATTCTCTCGACTCAAATTCCTCAGCCTTATGAAGCAGCATAAGCACGTTGGCTTTTTTCTTTTCACCCAGAAAACCGCTTGAGACCATTTCAACATAACGGGTGCTATCATATATCTCTCTTATAAGCTGTCCGATGGGTGTATAAGGAAGTTCCTTTCTGTATCGATCAAGTTGTGCCAAAAATATTTCTGACTTGTCCTTTATAGCACTGACAATTTCGTCATTAAGGTCCTTTTGCGCGTTGACCAATTCAGTCACGCCGCAGTTTTGAGCCATTTTTAGGCCCTTGTACAGATTGCCTCTTTCCAGTATTTTTAATACCGCAATCTCCTCTTCGGTGAACTTTCCGAACACTGATTTGAGGGTTCCGAACATGGCAATCTCATCATTGGGATTGTCAATTACGGACAAGAAATTTAAAACAGTAACAACTTCTTCAGTATCAAAATAGCCTTTTTTTGAAGTTATATAAGCAGGGATACCTTTCTCTTCCAGAATCCTCTTAAACTTCTCATCAAAGCCTTCACTGCTTCTTAAAAGAATAACTATATCCCTATATGTACAGGGTCTGGCTTCACCGCTGTCCTTATCCTGGATCTTATGATTAGCCAAAAGTTCTTTTATCCTGGCAGCTATCATCAGAGCTTCCTGCTCTCTGTCGTCCATTCCGCATTCAGGATCCGTACTCATAAGAAGAAGCTCACTTTTATTGTCCGATCCCGTATCTTTGTAATAGTCCGCACCTACATGAAGAGCAGCGTTGTCGTCATAGTCCACTCCTCCCCTGTCCCTTGTCATGGTGGGAGCGAATATGGTATTAACCGCCGAGAGGACCTCTTCTCTGCTTCGGTAATTGTAGGACAGATCTATCTTGATCTTATTGTTGCCATCTTCGGCATATTCGCCGTATTTGTCCATAAAGAGCTCGGGTTTTGCATTTCTGAAACTGTATATGCTCTGCTTAACGTCGCCTACCATGAATCTGTTGTAATCAGCCACAGATTCCCCCGACAGAGTAGACAGCATAAGCTCCTGAATAAGGCTGGAGTCCTGATATTCGTCTATCATTATCTCCTTGAAACAGCTTCTGTAATCCAAGGCTGCCGATGTTGGAAGATACTTATCCCCCTCCTTATACAGCAGTATCTTCAGGGCATAGTGCTCCATATCGGAAAAAGTTATGATCTTCTTTTCCCTCTTTTTCTCCTCAAGTCGCCTGTGATAATACAGAGTGGCATCACTCAAAGCGGATATTACCTTTCCGTTCTCTTCAAGGATCAGCTTAAGCGTTTCCTGTGAATGCACGAAATAGTCTTTTAAGGGACCGATATATTCCTTCTTTATCAAGTCTCTGTTGTTACTGAACTTCTGCCTTGCCTCTTCATTGGGTCCTTTTTTAGAGGATTTCCTGACAAATTCCGCAGTAAGACCCTCTCTGAAATCGTCATAAGCGCTGCATTCTAAGAGACCTTCCAGCAGTTCTTTGTCCGCCTTAGCATTCTCAAGGTATTCTTCAGCATCCGTCTCGCATATTTTCAGGTTCTCAAGTGCAAGCTCATAAGCTTCTCTTATCTTCGCCTTAACTTCTGCCAAAAGATCCCGAATCCAGTCTATATCCTCTATAAGTCCGCTCTCGGGAATTCTGTAATCATTCTTTCTTACTTCCAGATAGTCCTCTATAAAGGGGGCATCCTGAGCCTTTTCGTACATAGCCGTTATGGCTGCTTTTATCTTGTTTAATTTGTCCTTGTTGTCAAATCTTCTTAAGAATTCATCAAAATACCCGATATCATTGCCCGAAAGAAGTTCTTCGACAGTCTCATCCAGCTGCTGCTCCTGCAGAATCAGCATCTCGCCCTTATCCGCGGTACGGAAGTCCGGTTCTATACCCACATCTGCAAAATTATTCCTCAAAAGATAGAGACAAAAGCTGTGAATAGTAGTTATCTGGGCATTATATATCAACATGGACTGTCTCTGAAGATTCTCATCTCCGGGATTCTTGGCCAGTTCTTTCCTGAGAGCATCGTTAATCTTCTCTCTCATATCCGCAGCAGCCGCGTTGGTGAAAGTAAGGACGAGCATTTCATCGATATCCGTCGGATTGTCTTTATCCGTTATGCGCTCGATTATTCTGCGGACTAAGACTGTGGTCTTACCGCTTCCTGCCGCTGCCGAAACAAGCATGTTTTTCTTTCTTGTATCAATAACCGTCCTCTGGGCGGGAGAAAATGTCAGTTCAGCCATTTATTTCACCCTCCTCTCCCATTTCAGCGGCAATATCTGCCAGAACGTCTGCTTTGTCTTTTTTTGCATATACTCTCTTTTCATATCCCGGCTTAAGCTCATTGAATCCGCATACGCTCTTGTATGCACAGTAAGCGCATGCATCGGACAATACATTCGATTCGCTCTTCTTTACCGTCAAAGGAGAGACATCAATATTGCCTTCTATAATCTTTTTAGCTATGTCACGTATCTTATAATCCGCATATTTTGAGATGAGCCTCATCTCTCCGGCACTGAGCAATGCATCCTCGGAACTGAAGCTGCCGTCCTTTTTACGGTCCACGGGAATAACATCGGACTTAGTAAAATCCGAATTGTCCAATCCGGCTATAACCTCTTCTTCCGAGCACACCAGTCCTCTGTTACGAAGTTCCTTTCTGATGCTTGCATTGATATCCTCATCGCTTGCGTCGGAATCTGCCTTTATGACAGGATCGTCTATGTGATAATAGAGAAGCGCAGCGGGAATCACATCCTTTTCGGGATTGTCCTTCTTCACTCTTTTTACGGCTTCATTCATGTATACCACCATCTGAAGTTGAACACCCTGATAGAAAGACGCCAGTGAGAAGTCTTTGTCTCCGGACTTATAGTCTGTTATCTTCACATAGACTCTGTCATCCTCTTCATTCAGATCCACTCTGTCTATCTTACCTTTAAGACGCATCTTCTCTTCCTTGTTAAGGCCCACGTTAAGACAGGACAGAGAATCGATTTTTTCAAAAACAAGTTCATAATGAACCGGCTTATAACTGCCTTTCCTCAGCTGATAGGCAAGAGTGATTACGCTTCTGTACATAACCTCTTTCATCCTATCCATCACATATCTGTTGGAAGCGCTTTCGTAGAAAAGAGCATCGGAATATAAGACCGACTCATCCTCTACGATTGCACCGATTATTTCTTTCGCATCTTCTTCGGTAAATGTGAACCAGTCCAGACCTTTCTCTTTCAGCTTATCGATAAAATGTTGCAAAACACTGTGGTATATACTGCCCATATCTGCGGCGGTAATGCCGTATTCCGCCTTCTCGCCGATATTCATGCCGTATTCCATAAAATAGGAATAGGCGCAGCCTGCGTACTTTTCCATTCTGCTTACGGATGCCCGCAGAGTATCACCATACAAAAGTCCCGCAATCACAGGATCAAGATTCTTTCCTTCATATCTGTAAAAGGCATTGTTAATGACCGCCTCCATAAAACTTCTCTCATCGCCGAGAATTGAGAAAAGGATATCCAAATCCTTCTTCTCATCATCGCTTATGGTATCCTCAAGGGTCTTTCTGACCAGTTCGGCATAGTAGACTCCTGCATCCTTATAGGATTCGATTCCGTCTATTCCCTTCCTCTGATTCCTTCTGATTACGATCTCGGGAAAGAGCGATTCTATCTCCTTTATAACGGGAGAAGGCTTGACGCTTCCGCCTTCATTGTCCATAGCCGTAAAAGACAGATAGAGACCTTTGGAAGGCTTGGTAAGATTGCTGTAGAGATAAAAACGGCTTATATACATCTGCTGTCTGGGAGAAGGCGCAAGTTCTTCTCCGGAACCCGTAAGGAATTCCCTTTCCATATCGGATATAATACCGCCCTTGCCGGTGCTCTTAGGTACCCATCCGTCATTAAGACCCAGGAAAAAGAGGTAACTTACCGGTTTTATTCGGGTTCTCTCCATATCTCCCACAATTACCCTGTCCACATTCTGCGGAATTGTTCCTATGGATATCTCATCAAATCCCGCTTCAAGAATACCTATAAAATCTTTTAAGACCATGGTCTCATCGCCCACCAGGCTGTTTATCTGCTCAAAAAGCTCCATAGTGGCCCGATAGATCTGACTGTATTCTTTCTCAGCGGAATAATCTCCCATATCCGCAAACATGGCGGCGTAGTCTTCAAGTTTCTCAAAAGCCTCATTCTTCTGCAAAAAGTCATATAAAGCCCTGATGTATTCCCCTGCACTGAGACCTTTTGGATTATCAATACCGGCCTTTGTAAGGGGCTCCAGATCCTTCATAAGACTTAACCTTATGTCCTCATACGCAGACAGAAGCTCTTCTTTATTCTCCTTATCCCCCCACATATCCCTTGTATATCTGGTGAAAAGACGAAGATAAGAGTTCTTTCCCCTTATTCCCGTCTCTCTGACATAATTCTCAAGAAGATCGATATCTTCCATCTCAACGCTTGTGAAGCCCGTTCTCAGATATCTGAAAAGACTGTCGTAAGAGAAATTTTCCTTATATAAATTAAGTGCTGATTTAATAAATTCCACAAAAGGATTTTGTCCTATACCCGATGTGGAATCAATATAGAGGGGGATATCATACTCTTCAAACTGCTTTTCAATCTCAGTTCTGTAGCTGGCCAAGTTTCCGGTGATAACAGCTATATCCCTGTAATAAGCCCCTTCATTTCTTAAGAGTTCTCTTATCTCACACGCAAGGAGCTTTACTTCCTCCCTTGGATTGTCGCACATGCTTATTCTTATATTATTAACCGAACCTTTGAACGCCTCCGCCGGATATCTGTAAAGTGATTTTTCCAGATGAGCCAGTTCCGGATTTGATTCGTAACGAAGATTTTTTTCAAGAAAAACCGTCTCCGAAATCGAAATATCATTGTCTCTACAGAGCCTATAAAGACTTTTTAATGACTTGTCCGTCAGCATAAAGAGATCTGAACCGTTGACTTCTCCGGTCACTGCATCTGTGTTGCCGTTAGTCAGCGTAATTATCACCTTTTTACAGACTTTAAGAAGAGCCAATATGACCTTGTTCTGGACAGGTGTAAAGCCCGTAAAACCATCCAAAATGACAGTACTGTCCTTCAAAATCTCGGATTTGAAGATCTCTTTCGCAAGAATATCCATACTCTCTTCGCCGGTAATATATTTCTCGCTGATGTATCTTTTAAATTCGTCATATATAATCTCAAGATCCTTCAGCTTGTTGGTCAGAGTAAGCTTCTTATTGTCCGATGCATAGTCGATCAGTCTGGACATATCTTTGGGGCTTATATCATATTGCATGAATTCCGACAGAGCAGACTTGATCTCATGTATATATCCTGCCTTATCCAGCTTACTGCCAAGGTAAGGTATCTTCTCCTTAACGGTTACGGCACACTGTCTTAAGACAAGGTTCTTCCCCGTATCGTCGATAACAGGCAGCCTGTAGCCCCCTGTCTCCTCAAATATCCTATAAGCAAGGCGGGAAAAACTTAATACATCGATATTCATTATTCCGCCTGCCGGAGACTTCTTAACAAGATCCTTCTGGGTCTGCATGGTAAACTGATCCGGAACAATCATAAAAAAGCGCTCTCTAAGAGATTCTGAGGCCTCTTTCATAATAAGGTCGCTGACATATTCACTTTTTCCGGAGCCGCTGGGGCCCAAAACCATCTGTAAACCCATTCTCTACCTCTTGTCGTGACTCTGATATTCCGCTTAAGCAGGCTCTGTCTGCCCTAGCGCGGATGTCTCTTCAATGCCTTTACAATTAAAAATTATACACTATAATCAGTCCCCTTTATAGTACAAAAACCCGCCGAAAATCGGCGGGTTTTAATAATATCACACGTTATTGATTGTTCTTTTCTCTTTATCTGTCCATGGCCATGATTCTGATCATTCCCATATATTCAACAATCTGTGTATAGAGTGCTTCCGGATGGAAATTGCCGCTCTCCATACTCTCCCTTGTGAGACCCTGGGATATATATTTGATCATGTTGTTGACCTTGACCATGTCAACTCCCTCTCTCAAAAGCGGCTTTGAAAGTGATTCTTCAAAATCACCCATGGCTTTGATGTAGCTTGATATTACTGCCTTCGCTTCATCCGAGCAGTCCGCATCGGTCCATGTGGCCGCTCCCTGAACGAATTCAACCATATAAGGGTAATTCTGCAGTACTCCGGTCTTGGCCTTCATCAGTTTTTCATGATATGCGAAGTATTCCCCTTCCTCTCCGATGACTCTGCTGTATTCATACATGAGATACTTCACACTGTAATCCACAAGGAAGGAATAAAGCCCTGATTTGGACCCGAAATAATGAAAGAGCAATCCCTTGCTTATACCTGCTTCCTTAACTATGTCATCGGTGCTGGCATGCTTATAGCCGTTAAGGGCAAATATCATAAGTGCAGCGTTGATAATTCTGTCCTGCTTTTCACTTTTTAAGTCAAAGAACTTCTGATTCATTAATGTAACCTTCTCCCGGGCAAAAGCCCCTTTTTAATACTTTTTCAATTCTATCACAGATAGTCGGGGGCAAACAAGACTATTCCGGTCAATACATCCTGTTATTTTTTTCTTCATGTGTTATCCTATGTCAGCCTATACAACATCTTGTATTTTGGCGGATTTGATAGTAAAATAAATCATATGGAAATAATTCATAAGGAAAGGAGTATCATTTCACTTATGAGAAAATTTATTAAGAACTTACTTATCTTCATAGGAATAGTTGCTGCCATAGCGGGTGCACTTTACTGTGTTTACCGTCTTCTGATTGCAACCGACAATGTCTCCGGAACGGATGACGATTCAAAAGACTCCATTCTCTATGAGCCCATGAAGCGTCGTTACATCAAGCTCAACCTTCCCGAAGAATAAAAGCATAGAAAAGGACCTGTAACATTGTTACAGGTCCTTTTCTATATCCGTAAGTTCCTATGCGGGCTTACTTCTTAATCTTAGCCATTACTTCTTCTTTAAGGTCTCTTACCTTGTCCTTCATTCTCGGTGAACATGAAGGTGAAGCAAGAAGGTTGGATATCATCTTTGAACATACATCATAATGCTCGAATCTGTCAGCCAGGCAGGCTATAATATAGTCTACAGTGGCCTCATCCATACCGCACATAGGGAAGGATTCGCTCTGTCTTGCTGCTATAAAGCCGTCATATGCATTCTTGAGGAACTCGTTCTCAAGAGCCTGAGCCTGAGCATATTTAGGATCTTCTTTTCCGCTGCCTGCCTCAATATCTTCCTGATAGCTTCTGCATAACCAGCCGGCACGAAGACATATATAAGCCTTTTCACTGGCCTTTGCGTTCTTAACAACCGCATTGGCAAGGGCAAGTTTGTATCTTCCTATAGCCTCTTCGTATGTATAGACAGGATGTTCCTGATTGTCTCCCTTATATGTAGCGGAGATCTTCTCAAGTATGTTCTTTCTCTGCACGGGTGTAACCGGCTTGAAGAATCTTGTAACTGTTGTAAAACCACACTTAGGACATGAAACAATATCGTATTTCAAAGGTTCGATATGTTCAAATCTCGCTCTCAGATCCATATCGGTTCCCACAAGCCTTGCCTTACCGGCTCTGATAGCTCTGTTTTTAAAAGAGTTGTAACAAATGGGACATTCGTATGTCTTATCCAGGAGGAAATCCTCTTCCTTAATCTCGGGAGCTTTCTTCTCTTCAGTATCTTCCTTGGGCTTCTGATCTTCGAAAAGATTCATGCCATTCATATTCCCCAGGCCCATTCCTTCAAGGCCGCCAAAAATGTTTGTATCCATTTTAACCGTGTCCTCCATCTATTCTTAATCGTTCTTAGGAAGTACAAATGAGCTCTTTAAAGATACTATCCTGTTAAAGACAAGATTCTCATCCTTACTGTCCTTGTAATCCACACAGTAGAAGCCGTTACGTACGAACTGGAAGCTGTCAAATCCCTTGGCTCCCTTTACACAAGGCTCTATGTAACAGTTCTTCTTAACCTCAATTGAATTGGGATTCAGGTTTAGACTGCCATCTTCATTATAAACACCCTTTTCCTCATCAATCAAGTTTTCATATAATCTGCATTCTGCTTTTACAGCTGTAGAGGCACATACCCAGTGGATGGTTCCCTTTACTTTACGTCCGTCGGGGCTGTTTCCGCCCTTTGAAGCGGGATCGTAAGTACAGTGTACCACAGTTATATTACCGTTTTCATCTTTTTCAAAGCCGACGCACTTAGCAAAGTAAGCGTTCATAAGTCTTACTTCATTGCCGGGGAAGAGTCTGAAGTATTTCTTGGGAGGCTCCTCCATGAAGTCGTCTCTTTCAATATAAAGCTCTCTGCCGAAAGGTACCTGTCTTGTTCCCAATTCCTCGTTTTCCAGGTTGTTGGGAATCTCAAGCATCTCGGTCTGTCCTTCGGGATAATTGTCTATAACAAGCTTAATGGGATCCAGAGCCGCCATAACACGGGCCTTCTTAAGCTTAAGATCCTCTCTTATACAATACTCAAGCATTGCATAGTCTACAGAGGAATTGCTCTTGCTTACTCCGCAGAGATCAACAAAAAGCTTAATCGACTCGGGAGTGAAACCTCTTCTTCTTA